>Ga0307514_10005558_pt1 | contig 11187 bp, 11 predicted proteins | sample 16_EM_MG_FD_203088 | JGI IMG/M metagenome (GOLD analysis project Ga0307514, IMG submission 203088) | Populus trichocarpa ectomycorrhiza microbial communities from riparian zone in the Pacific Northwest, United States - 16_EM | ecosystem: Host-associated > Plants > Roots > Unclassified | place... | reverse complement strand
GCTCGCCGGAGAACGGCGGGGCGGGCGACTCCTCCGTCCTCACCGCGTTCGGCGTGTACCAGGGCATGCGGGCCTCCGCGCAGCACCTGTGGGGCGACCCGTCGCTGCGCGACCGCACGGTCGGCATTGCCGGCGTGGGCAAGGTCGGGCACCACCTGGTGGAGCACCTCCTGGCGGAGGGCGCCCGGGTCGTGATCACCGACGTGCGGCGGGAAGCCGTGCGGCGGATCGCCGACAGGCACCCGGCCGTGGGCGTGATCGCCGACACCGAGGCGCTGATCCGGCTCGAGGGCCTCGACATCTACGCTCCCTGCGCGCTCGGCGGGGCCCTGAACGACGGCTCCGTGCCGGTGCTCACCGCGACGGTCGTCTGCGGTGCCGCGAACAACCAGTTGGCCCACCCGGGCGTCGAGAAGGACCTCGCCGACCGCGGGATCCTCTACGCGCCGGACTACGTGGTGAACGCCGGCGGTGTCATCCAGGTCGCCGACGAGCTGCACGGGTTCGACTTCGAGCGGTGCAGGACGAAGGCCGCGCGGATCTACGACACCACGCTTGGCATCTTCGCACGTGCGAAGACAGACGGGATTCCGCCGGCCGCGGCGGCCGACCGGATCGCCGAACAGCGGATGGCGGAGGGGCGCGGGAGGCCCTGAGAGGCCCTTCCCGGGTTTGATCGGTACCCGTCGGCGCACACTTAGAGAGAACTCTCACGTCCGTCGGCGGGTCGCCTGCCGAGAAGTGGTTAAAATCGCGGTTGACCAGCGGGGACGGGGCACCCCGAGGGTCCTGGGTGCGGGCACGTCCTGCGGGCGACGTACCGTATGGGCGCGGGCTCAGGTACCGTGGAAGCCCTACGGACCGGTCTCTCCACGGAGAGCCCGTTCCAGATCATGAACGCGTGTCAAGACTCTGGGGCCGTCGAGCCCCGTCACCGAGGGGGTCGAGCCATGGGGCGCGGCCGGGCCAAGGCCAAGCAGACGAAGGTCGCCCGCCAGCTGAAGTACAACAGCGGCGGGACTGACCTGTCGCGTCTGGCCAGCGAGCTGGGCGCTTCGACTTCGAGTCAGCCTCCGAACGGCGAGCCGTTCGAGGACGACGAGGACGAAGACGACCCGTACGCCCAGTACGCGGATCTGTACAACGACGACGATGAGGACGGGGACGACGAGTCCGGTCCCGCGTCACAACGCCGCGGCGCTTGACGATCCAGCTCTGCTTGACCCGGTCCAGCGGTTTTCGCCGCCGGACCGGGTTTTGCTCTGCCCTCGTCACGCCAGGCCCTCGGGCCAGGCGTCGTACAGATCGCGCGGAGTCGCTTGCCGAAGCGACGCTGACCGAAGCGGAGACGCTCTTAGATTGAATACGTTCCGACCAGTTCCGCACCCGTGGTGTGATCGCCGCGGTCCGTGATCTCGCCGGCCACCCATGCGTCGACCCCGCGGTCGGCCAGGGTGGCCAGGGCCACGTCCGCCGACTCCCCGGGCACGATCGCGATCATGCCGACACCCATGTTCAGGGTCTTCTCCAGCTCCAGACGCTCGACCTGACCGGTCCTGCCGACGAGGTCGAACACCGGCGCCGGGGTCCAGGTGGAGCGGTCGACGATCGCGTGCAGCGTGTCGGGGATCACACGGGCCAGGTTGGCGGCGAGCCCGCCGCCCGTGACGTGACTGAAGGCGTGCACGTCGGTGGTCCGGGTCAGGGCCAGGCAGTCCAGCGAGTAGATCTTGGTGGGCTCCAGGAGCTCCTCGCCCAGCGTACGGCCGAACTCCTCGACCCGCGCGTCCAGCGCGAGACCGGCCTGCTCCAGCAGCACATGCCGGACGAGCGAGTACCCGTTCGAGTGAAGACCGGAGGCGGCCATGGCGATGACGGCGTCGCCCGTACGGATGCGATCCGGGCCCAGCAGGCGGTCGGCCTCCACCACGCCCGTACCGGCGCCGGCGACATCGAAGTCGTCCGGGCCCAGTAGGCCGGGGTGCTCGGCTGTCTCGCCGCCCACCAGGGCGCAGCCGGCCAGTACACAGCCCTCGGCGATGCCCTTGACGATGGCGGCGACCCGCTCGGGGTGGACCTTGCCGACGCAGATGTAGTCGGTCATGAACAGCGGCTCGGCGCCGCACACGACGATGTCGTCCATGACCATCGCGACCAGGTCGTGGCCGATGGTGTCGTAGACGCCCAGTTGGCGCGCGATGTCGACCTTGGTGCCGACGCCGTCGGTCGCGGAGGCGAGCAGCGGGCGCTCGTAGCGCTTGAGGGCGGAGGCGTCGAAGAGGCCGGCGAAACCGCCGAGGCCGCCGAGGACCTCGGGGCGCTGGGTCTTCTTCACCCACTCCTTCATCAGCTCGACGGCGCGGTCGCCCGCTTCGATGTCGACGCCCGCTGCTGCGTAGCTGGCACCAGTTGTCTCAGACATGACGGTGAGAACTTTCGTGTCGTATTGCAGTCGTCGTCGCAGTCGTACGGCGGCGTACCGCGGTCGTCTGCTGGTGATACGGGCTGTCTACGGACGGCGGATCGCGTCGGCCGCGGCCGTGGCGGCGGGCCCGGCGGCCAGCTCGGTCTCCAGGAGCTGCTTGCCGAGCAGCTCGGGGTCCGGGAGATCCATCGGGTACTCGCCGTCGAAGCAGGCGCGGCAGAGGTTCGGCTTGGCGATGGTGGTCGCCTCGATCATGCCGTCGATGGAGATGTACGCCAGGGAGTCGGCGCCCAGGGAGGTGCCGATCTCGTCGATGGTCATGCCGTTGCCGATGAGCTCGGCGCGGGTGGCGAAATCTATGCCGAAGAAGCAGGGCCACTTCACAGGCGGCGAGGAGATCCGGATGTGGACCTCCGCCGCGCCCGCCTCGCGGAGCATGCGGACCAGGGCGCGCTGGGTGTTGCCGCGCACGATCGAGTCGTCGACGACGACCAGCCGCCTGCCCTTGATCACTTCCTTGAGCGGATTGAGCTTCAGCCGGATGCCCAGCTGGCGAATGGTCTGTGAAGGCTGGATGAAGGTCCGGCCCACGTACGCGTTCTTGACCAGCCCGGCGCCGAAGGGGATGCCCGAGGCTTCCGCGTAGCCGATGGCGGCGGGGGTGCCGGACTCCGGAGTCGCTATGACCAGGTCGGCGTCGGCCGGGGCTTCCTTGGCGAGCTTGCGGCCCATCTCCACGCGGGACAGGTACACGTTCCGCCCGGCGATGTCGGTGTCGGGGCGGGCCAGGTACACATACTCGAAGACACAGCCCTTGGGCTTCGCATCCGCGAATCGGGAGCTGCGCAGTCCGTTCTCGTCGATGGCGATGAACTCGCCCGGCTCGATCTCACGGACGTAGGCGGCGCCGCAGATGTCGAGCGCGGCGGACTCGGAGGCGACCACCCAGCCACGCTCCAGACGGCCGAGGACCAGCGGGCGGATGCCCTGCGGGTCACGGGCCGCGTAGAGGGTGTGCTCGTCCATGAAGACAAGACTGAACGCGCCCTTGACCTGCGGGAGGATCCTCGCGGACGCCTCCTCGATGGTCAGCGGCTTGCCGTCGTCGTCGACCTGGGCCGCGAGGAGCGCGGTGAGCAGGTCGGTGTCGTTGGTGGCCGCGACACGGGTCGAGCGACCGTTGGTGTCCTTCGGGAGGTCGGCGACCATCTCGGCGAGCTGCGCCGTGTTGACCAGGTTGCCGTTGTGGCCGAGCGCGATGGAACCGTGCGCGGTGGCCCGGAACGTCGGCTGGGCGTTCTCCCACACGGAGGCACCGGTGGTCGAGTAGCGGGCGTGACCGACCGCGATATGACCCAGGAGCGAACCGAGCGAAGTCTCGTCGAAGACCTGGGACACCAGACCCATGTCCTTGAAGACGAGGATCTGGGAACCGTTGCTGACCGCGATTCCCGCGGATTCCTGACCTCGATGCTGAAGGGCGTAGAGCCCGAAGTAAGTGAGCTTGGCGACCTCTTCACCCGGAGCCCAGACACCGAAGACGCCGCATGCGTCCTGGGGGCCCTTCTCACCGGGGAGCAGATCATGACTGAGTCGACCGTCACCACGTGGCACGGCACCGAGTGTAGGCGAGATCGACCACTGGTCCGAATTGGGGAATGCTCCAGGATCCTCGGCCGCCTGGGATCACTCGGCGGCGACCGCCCGCACACTTGTGCCGTTTGCACTGGTCAGCGTGAGAGTTTCCTGGTCGACCCGGTAGCTGACCTGCCCGTCGAAGAGACTCAGCAAGGCCCGTTCGGTCTTCATGAGTGAGGCGTCGCACATCATTCGGGTGGTGGCCGGGGCGCCCAGGGTGATATGTCCGTCGCGGACGGTGGCCTTCGCGTTGACGTGGTTGCAGCCGAGCCGGCCGCCGAGCTTGCCGGTCTTCTTGTCGATGACGAGGTGGGCGTCCCCGTCCGCCTTGCGCGTCTTGCCGTCGGTGGTGACGCTGTCGATGTTCCAGCGCACGTCGGTGACGGGCTGTTCGGCGCCGACCGCGCCGCTGCCGGTCTGTTCGCCGCCGCTGCCCGCCTTCTCGTTGCCGCAGGCCGCCGCGAGGGGGAGAAGGGCCACGGCGGCCGTCGTGATCAGGGGCTTGATCAGTCGCTGCTTCTGCCGGTACATGCCGGTTCGACGGGACATACGGGGTGATCGGTTCCACTCCGGTCCCCTCCTCTTCCCTCCCGTTCCTGACTCAGCCCAGCAACGGCAGCAATCCGCCAAGATCGGCCCGCTCCCCGCTCGCGCTGACCTTCGCCTCCCCGACCGCGTCCTTCCACTTCGACCGCCCGCAGGCGAGCCGGATCCAGGTCAGCGGATCGGTCTCGACGACGTTGGGCGGGGTGCCGCGGGTGTGCCGGGGTCCTTCGACGCACTGCACCACGGCGTACGGCGGGATCCGCACCTCGGTGGAGCCGCCGGGCGCCTTCGCCGCGAGCGTGTCGGCGAGGAGGCGGGTGCAGGCGGCGAGGGCCTGGCGGTCGTACGGAAGGTCGAGGCCGGGCACGGCGGCGTTCAGGTCGTCGGTGTGGACGACGAGCTCGACGGTGCGGGTGACGAGGTACTCGTCGAGCGACAGGGCGCCGGCGCTGGTGGCGAGCACGCGGGTGCCGGGATTTTCGTCGAGGCGGGCGGTGAAACGTCGCTCCACGTCGGCGAGGTGGGCGTCGAGGTCGGGGCTGCGCTCGGCGAGGTCGTGGGCGTGGCGGGCGATGTCCGCGGCGTCGGCGCGGATCGCGTGCGGCCAGCCGAGCAGCGCGCCGGCCCGCCGCTCCGACTCCGGCTCGGGCTCGCCGAGCAGCCGGTCGACCGCTCCGAGGGCCATCCCGATGTGCGCGACCAGTTCCCGTACGGTCCAGTCGCCGAGCCGGGTGGGAAGGGCGAGTTGCTCGGGGGTGAGGGTGCGAACGGCCTGTCGTACGGTCCCGAACTGGGTGAGCACCGCCGTGCGGATCCTGCCGGGGTCGTAGGTACGCGCACGCTTCTTGGCCGGGGGCATGGGGGTCAGCCTAGGCGGATCGGGACGTGCTCACGGGGGCGTCGAAGATCTTGTGGCCGTGCGGGACGCCGATGCCCTGGCCTCCCCGGTCGGCAGCCGGACGGCACCGGTGGACGGCACCCCTCCGTCAGCGGCCCCCAGACCGGGCCGTTGCTCTCGGAGCGCCTTCCAGAGCCCAGAACTCGCCCTGGCTGAGGCGGCCCGGGGGCGGTCACGGCGACCGAGGTGGTCTTCTGGAGCGAGGCGGTTCTGATGATCTTCGTCGCGCCGCTCGCCCTGCACCTGCCCGATCCCCCGCCCGCCGGCCTCTGCTCTCCCGCACCGGAAGCCCGCGCCCGTCCCGGCATGACGAAGGCCCCGCCCGGACCTCTGGGGGTCCGGGCAGGGCCTCCTTCGCGGTGGGGCCGACGCGTGGGGCCGACTACGCCAGCAGCGCCGGGATGGTCTCCTCGTGTGCCGTGCGCAGGTCCTCCAGGGAGAGCGCGAACTCGCCCTGGACCTCGACGGAGTCGCCGTCGACGACACCGATGCGGGTGACGGGCAGACCCCGCGCACCGCACATGTCGTTGAAGCGGACCTCTTCCGAACGCGGAACGGCGACGACCGCGCGGCCGGCCGACTCCGAGAACAGGTAGGTGAACGCGTCGAGACCGTCCGGCACGATCAGCCGTGCGCCCTTGCCGCCGAGCAGCGCCGACTCGACCACGGCCTGGACCAGACCGCCGTCGGACAGGTCGTGCGCGGAGTCGATCATGCCGTCGCGGGAGGCGGAGATCAGGATCTCGGCCAGCAGACGCTCGCGCTCCAGGTCGACCTTGGGCGGCAGCCCGCCCAGGTGGTCGTGGACGACCTGCGACCAGGCCGAACCGCCGAACTCGGCGCGTGTGTCGCCGAGGAGGTAGAGCAGCTGGCCCTCCTCCTGGAAGGCGACCGGGGTGCGCCGTGCCACGTCGTCGATGACGCCGAGGACCGCGACCACCGGGGTCGGGTGGATGGCCGCCTCGCCCGTCTGGTTGTACAGGGAGACGTTGCCGCCGGTCACCGGGGTGCCGAGCTGCTGGCAGGCGTCGGCGAGACCGCGGATGGCCTCCGCGAACTGCCACATCACCGCCGGGTCCTCGGGCGAACCGAAGTTCAGACAGTCGGAGACCGCGAGCGGCTTGGCGCCGGTCGTCGCCACGTTGCGGTAGGCCTCGGCGAGGGCCAGCTGCGCGCCCGCGTACGGGTCGAGCTTGGCGTACCGGCCGTTGCCGTCCGTCGCGATGGCGACGCCGAGGCCGGTCTCCTCGTCGATGCGGATCATGCCCGAGTCCTCGGGCTGGGCCAGCACCGTGTTGCCCTGCACGAAGTGGTCGTACTGCGAGGTGATCCACTTCTTGGAGGCCTGGTTGGGAGACGACACCAGCTTCAGGACCTGGTCCCTCAGCTCCGCCGAACTCGCGGGCCGGGCAAGCTTGTTGGCGTCGTCCGCCTGAAGGGCGTCCTGCCACTGGGGACGGGCGTACGGGCGCTCGTAGACCGGGCCGTCGTGCGCCACCGTGCGCGGGTCGACGTCGACGATCTTGCCGCCGTGCCAGTAGATCTCCAGGCGGTCGCCGTCGGTCACCTCACCGATGACGGTGGCGATGACGTCCCACTTGTCGCAGATCTCCAGGAACCGGTCGACCTTCTCCGGCTCGACGACCGCGCACATGCGTTCCTGCGACTCGCTCATGAGGATTTCCTCGGGCGAGAGCGTCGAGTCGCGCAGCGGTACGTCGTCCAGGGTCACGCGCATGCCGCCGGAGCCGTTGGAGGCGAGCTCGGAGGTGGCACACGACAGACCCGCCGCACCCAGGTCCTGGATGCCGACGACCAGCTTCTCCTGGAAGGCCTCCAAGGTGCACTCGATGAGGAGCTTCTCCTGGAAGGGGTCGCCGACCTGGACCGCGGGACGCTTCGACGGCTTGGCGTCATCGAAGGTCTCGCTCGCCAGGATGGACGCGCCGCCGATGCCGTCGCCGCCCGTGCGGGCCCCGTACAGGATGACCTTGTTGCCCGCGCCGGACGCCTTCGCGAGGTGGATGTCCTCGTGTCGCATGACGCCGATGGCACCGGCGTTGACCAGCGGGTTGCCCTGGTAGCAGGCGTCGAAGACGACCTCGCCGCCGATGTTCGGCAGGCCCAGGCAGTTGCCGTAGCCGCCGATGCCCGCGACGACACCCGGCAGCACGCGCTTGGTGTCGGGGTGGTCGGCGGCGCCGAAACGCAGCGGGTCGACGACCGCGACCGGCCGCGCGCCCATCGCGATGATGTCGCGGACGATGCCGCCGACACCGGTCGCGGCGCCCTGGTACGGCTCCACGTACGACGGGTGGTTGTGCGACTCGACCTTGAAGGTGACCGCGTAGCCCTGGCCGACGTCGACGACACCGGCGTTCTCGCCGATGCCCACGAGCAGCGCGTCGGACTGGGGGGCCTTCTCGCCGAACTGGCGCAGATGCACCTTCGACGACTTGTACGAGCAGTGCTCGGACCACATGACCGAGTACATGGCGAGCTCGGCGCCGGTCGGGCGGCGGCCGAGGATCTCCACGACCCGCTCGTACTCGTCCTTCTTCAGTCCGAGTTCGGCCCAGGGCAGCGCGACGTCGGGGGTCTCGGCCGCGTGCTCGACCGTGTCCAGAGGCGTCCGGCTCATGCGTTGACCAGCTTCTTGAGGATCGAGGTGAAGAAGGGGAGGCCGTCGGTGCCGCCGGAGCCGACGAGGGGCTCGACGGCGTGCTCCGGGTGCGGCATGAGGCCTACGACGTTGCCGGCCTCGTTGGTGATGCCGGCGATGTCGCGGAGCGAGCCGTTCGGATTGCCGTATCCATCAGCGGCTTCGCCGCGGACGACGTAACGGAAGGCGACACGGCCCTCGGCCTCGAGCTTGTCGAGGGTGTACTCGTCGGCGACGTACCGGCCGTCCATGTTCTTCAGCGGGATGTTGATCTCCTGGCCGGCCGTGTAGTCGGTCGTCCAGGCGGTGTCCGCGTTCTCCACCCGCAGCTTCTGTTCGCGGCAGATGAAGTGGAGGTGGTCGTTGCCGAGCATCCCGCCCGGGAGGAGATGGGCCTCGGTGAGGACCTGGAAGCCGTTGCAGATACCGAGGACCGGGAGGCCGGCCTGCGCCTGCTCGATGACCGTCTCCATCACCGGCGAGAAGCGGGAGATGGCGCCGGCCCGCAGATAGTCGCCGTAGGAGAAACCGCCGGGGAGGACGACCGCGTCGACCTGGTGAAGGTCCTTGTCCTTGTGCCACAGGGCAACCGGTTCGGCGCCCGCAAGGCGGATCGCGCGCTGCGTGTCCCGGTCGTCAAGGCTGCCCGGGAAAGTGACGACGCCAATACGAGCGGTCACTTCGCGGCCCCCGCGACTTCCTCCACCTTGACGGTGAAGTCCTCGATCACGGTGTTGGCGAGGAAGGATTCCGCAAGATCGTGGATGCGGGCGAGCACGGCCTCGTCGACCGGTCCGTCGACTTCCAGCTCGAATCGCTTTCCCTGACGTACGTCGGAGATCCCTTCGAAACCCAGCCGCGGCAGTGCGCGCTGCACCGCCTGGCCCTGGGGGTCGAGGATCTCCGGCTTGAGCATGACGTCGACTACGACGCGTGCCACTGGCACTCCCGGTGTTGTGGTGCTGAGCAGGTTCCTGCAGGTGTCTTCAGACTACCCGTACAGAATTTCTACGCGGGTAGAGTTGGAGGAATCTACGTGACGGCTGTCACGATCCGGTATCGGAGCGGGAGCTTCACGAAAAGTTCAGGGAAAGATCCCGGATCGATGCACCAGACCTATTGCGCTGGAGACACGCGGACAGATTTAGTCGGGCTTCACATTGCAATGCCGGGCACTGTACAAATGAATTGCCAATAGCCGATACTTTGCCCATTAACAGGCGAACAGTCGGCATCTCCCGGACGTCTTGGCACGTCATCGCAGAGATGCCGCACGAAGGGACCGATATTCGTGGCGCAGAAGGTCGTGGTCACTCTCTTTGACGACATCGACGGCTCGGAAGCGGCGGAAACGATCGCCTTCGGACTCGACGGCAAGTCGTACGAGATCGACCTGAACCCAGCCAATGCCAAGAAACTGCGTAAGGCGCTCGCGCCCTACGTGGACGCCGGCCGCAAACGGTCGAGGTCCGGCAGGACGTACAAGCAGACGGAGGTCGCGCCCGACCCGGCGGCCGTCCGGGCCTGGGCACAGGCGAACAAGATGGACGTCCCGGCGCGCGGGCGCATCCCGAAGAAGGTCTACGAGGCGTTCGCCGCCGCGCGGTGACAGCAGGCCGCGGCATGGTGCCCTCAGAGTCCGTCAGCGGGCCCTGAGGGCAGCCGACTTGCGCTGCACCCCACCTGGTCAGCTAGAGTCTGGAACACGCCGAGGGGCAAGGCCGAAAAGCCCAGCCCACGGAGTACATGCGGGTGTAGTTCAGTAGCAGAACATCCCCCTTCCAGGGGGAAGGCGCAGTGTGCAATTCCTGTCACCCGCTCTGCACCGCCGGTCTGGCCACTCTTGTGGATCAGGTAGGCTGGTGCTCGCGCCGATCGGTGAGAGCCGGTCGGAGGCAATGCGGACGTAGCTCAGTTGGTAGAGCGCAACCTTGCCAAGGTTGAGGTCGCCAGTTCGAACCTGGTCGTCCGCTCAGTTCTGAAGGCCCCGGTCCACTGGACCGGGGCCTTTTGCATGTCCTTAGAGTGTCCGCCTCCTGGTGATCCGGGCCGCCTCGGTCCAGCGTCTGACATGTGTCATGTGCGGTGATGACAGCCCGCACTGCCGTCGGCCCCGGATCGCCGAGAGGCTGAGGGCATGGACACCAACGAACACGTGATTGAGGTCACTGACCTGAGGCGTGTGTACGGGGGCGGGTTCGAAGCCGTGCGCGGGATCACCTTCTCCGTGCGCCGCGGCGAGGTCTTCGCACTGCTCGGCACGAACGGCGCCGGAAAGACGTCCACCGTCGAACTGCTGGAGGGGCTCGCACGGCCGGCCGGGGGCCGGGTACGGGTCCTCGGGCACGATCCCTACGCCGAGCGGGACGTCGTACGGCCCCGGACCGGGGTGATGTTGCGGGGTGGCGGCTTTCCCTCCGAACTGACCGTCGCGGAGACGGCGCGGATGTGGGCGGGCTGCGTGAGCGGGGCACGCCCGCCGCGGGAAGCGCTGGCGCTGGTCGGTCTGGAGCGGCGGTCCGGTGTCCGGGTGAAGCAGTTGTCCGGAGGCGAGCGGCGCCGCCTGGACCTGGCACTCGCGCTGCTCGGCCGGCCCGAGGTGCTGTTCCTGGACGAGCCGACGACCGGGCTGGACGCCGAAGGACGCCGGGAGACCTGGGAGTTGGTGCGCACGCTGCGCGACGGGGGCGGGCGGCTCAGGCGCCGTCGACTGAGGAGCGGGTGACTCAGGGGCTGTCGGCTGAGGGGCGGGTGACGGGTGCGGACGGTGTGAAGGTCGCCACATCCCTGCGGACCGAACTGCCCGACTGCCGGGTGCTGATCGTGACCAGTCACGGGCGGCCCGGGCATCTGAAGCGGGCCCTGGAGGCGGGGGTGCGGGGATTCGTCCTGACGACCGTCAGCGCCCAGCGCCTCGCGGAGATCATCCGTACGGTGCACGGGGAAGCCGCTACGTCGACCCCGAGTTGGCCGCGGAGGCGATCGGCGCCGGGGACTCGCCGCTGACCGCCCGGGAGG
>Ga0307514_10005555_pt1 | contig 11194 bp, 10 predicted proteins | sample 16_EM_MG_FD_203088 | JGI IMG/M metagenome (GOLD analysis project Ga0307514, IMG submission 203088) | Populus trichocarpa ectomycorrhiza microbial communities from riparian zone in the Pacific Northwest, United States - 16_EM | ecosystem: Host-associated > Plants > Roots > Unclassified | place... | reverse complement strand
ATTATATCGACGCAAATCCGTGGAACCTAACTCGCCAAACCCGTAAACCGTAATTGACCCCAAACACCATCAAAGATCTTAGTTGGAAACAATTGCTTTAGCCTTCTCCGCTTCAGCAGCCTCACCCAGACTACTCATTTCCGAAACTCCCCAAAACGATACATGCAGCATTTCAGAATGCCGCGCAAGCTGGATGATATCAGTGCTTAAATGAAAGGTAAATGACAAAACCTCCAGTCAACTAGGGAAATAAAAAAGGTGAATCCGACAAGTGACAAAGAAACGCTCACATCCGCTATAACGCCGTTGAAGTGGAAATCGGTGACAGTCCCCCAACTGCCTGCTCCACATCATGACGATGATTTAGACTTGGATCTTTTTCTCAATCCAAACTCAGCTGCCTTCATCTCCTGCCACGCCTGTTTTTCTGGTGTATTCTGGGCCCTATTTTCTTTAGGTGACCCTTCCGTATCATCCACTCTTAATCTCTTCGGGCTTCCTCTGCTATCGTCGAATGAAGGTGTAGGTCTGGTTCTTCTCGAAGAACTAGGGGAGGGCGTGACTTGTGGTTTCTTCTGCTGACCGCTTGAGCCTGAAATTGTTTCTGGAACCTTAGGAGTAGCATACTCTTCCTCTGTTTCGGCCACTCTTTTCCGTTTACCTCGGCCTGTGCTATTCGTAACAGTATTCATTGTGTTTTTGGGAGCCTCTATAGCTTCCGTCTCCTTACTCTCTCTAGTGTTTTCTAGTGATGACTCACGGTCTATTTGTTGAGAGAGAGTGAGAACCTCTTCTCGTGCAACTTGCTCCGGTGACATTGACTGTGTGGAGTCAACCTCTTGCGTAGAGTCCTGTTGCATTTTCTGGGCTAGAAGCTCATTCTCAAGTTGTTCTGACGGCGTCGCTTGCTCAGAAAGTGGAACCCTCTCGTCGGTCTGGTGGTCGGCGTTGATGTTGGTTTCTTCTGCGCCTTGGACAGAAACTGTTGTTTCATCCGCACTCTCGAGTAGCACGGTAGGCTCACGGGCAGACTGATCATCACTCTCTGCATCATCCTCTGCTTGGGGGTCAGTAGCCAAGGAGGTTCCATCCAAGCCGTGTGCACATTTACGCTACGCGAAATTAACAATCAGGTCGGAAGACAGAAAAGTTAGATACTTACCCTCGATTTTCTGCACGCATCACAAGCTGTCCTCTTACCCCCTCTACGTCTTGGTTCGCCCGAATCATTTCCGCCGCTCTTCGGCCGAGGGGTTTTGCTCTGTGGTCGTTTAATCACTTTTGGTATAATGCCTTTGGTGAGGTTCAACACCACTTGTGTACTTGGGCCTGGAGTCTGTGACGGTTCTGCCTGAAGTACACTACTCTCTGGGCTGGTGACTTTTTCTGGCATTCTGTCTAAAGCAAGCTGTTCCGCCGCAGGCTGGTTTTCAAGCTGTGGGCTCTGCTCCCCCAGGAATTCTGCATTGGCCTCTCGCCTATCATGATTTGGTGTCCCCTTTACCGTGTGATATAAATCCAAGACTTTAGCAATGAGAGCTCTTATCTCATCTTTATGCACACACTTGGTCTGGTGAAAAAATTAGCTCGATTGCTCACCGGGAAACAAAGAGGAATCTTCGGAAACTTACTTTGCCCTCCCGGCAGGGATGGCATGCGGATCTTGAAGGCCCTAATCTTGTAATGTGCACGTTGCGGTACTGGGTGCGTACTTCCACTGCGAGAGCCTCCTTTATCGCGTCCCCTGACCGCTCGTATTCAGCCACAACCTGTTCGACACAGTCATCGATAATGTCCTGATCTAACCGCTCTTTCTGTGACCGTGATTTTTTGCGCGGAGGCTCAGAATCTTTAAGCTCTCCAAAGTCGAGCCTCGGGCGCTTCTTGGAGATACGCGCTTCCTCTGGCGCAGGTGTTTCAGAAGCGCCTGATATGGACGGCTGTATACTTTGATTCCGCTCCCGAAGCCCTGAACGCACTACTCCTGCGGCTCTCCTATCAGCATCGGCTTTGAGCCGTTCCGCATGTTTGATTGCAGCTGCGCTGAGTTTCCTTTGACCGGCGTTTGGAACACCTTCTGCGGGATCGGCATCTGGATGTGCCCAAGGAGGTATCACTTCCCCACAATTGCGTTTCCATGTGACCCATCTGGCAAAGTTCTGGACGGTATCCCATCCATCATCGAACCCCTTGGGAATTGCATTCCTCACTGCTTCAGTCTTTTGCTTTGTGAGTCCCTCAGTAATAATCTCCTGCGCAATCAAGGAGTTCCTACGGAGAAACTCGGCGACGGCTGGTAGTCCTTCTAGGAAATGTATGCTGAGGTTTCTTGCACTGCCCTTACCCTTGACAGAACGGAAATTTGCAGCCTTTCCAGCAATAAGCTGATCATCGATATTTTTGGGTATTGGGTCCTCTTGCATCAATTTGATAGCATCATACCAGTGAACCCTAGCAAATCTCGGGAACCGGTACTTTATCGGAGTAGCTGTTGCCCTTTCAATTTCGTGAATGCGAAACTGCATCTTGTAATGGAGTCGTGTTAGGTAGTTGCCACCAATAACCAAGCTATCTTCTGGAGTATAGACAGCATGGATCCATCCAGAAGGTATTAGCATGGTATCCCCAGGGCCTAAATCAATCCTGAAGCATTCTCTGCCCTCAGCTAGCCAGGTGTAATGCTGTTCAGGCGACTTATTCCACTGCTGGTATGAATCAAGGTTTTCCCTGGTTGGAGCAAGGAAAAAGAAAACCTTGCGCCCCTTGAGAATCCTGTAGTAAACAGAGGACCCACCAAAATCAACATGCCAATCAGTGTATGAGTGTGCTACAGACATGAGACTGGGTAGAAGTAAGTTCATGAGTCTAATAATGAGACTGTGAGATCTCACCAGTAATACTGCACTGCTGGAAACTCCTTTCTCTTGTCTTTCGGCCACACTTGATCCGAAAGATCCATTTCCCTGTAGATTGTTAGCAGTGAGCCGAAAAATGGAGTCGGGCGTCGACTGACCTTACAACTTTCGGTCTCTGAATAAGCCTCGCTAAACGCGTTGAAGAAACCTCCAGACTTATGACGTTGTATATCTTATCTCTATTTGGGTCCTCAAAATACTCTACCCACTTTGAAAGTGTCCATTTTCGTTTATCTCCTGATTGTGATTTCACATCTATCACCTCAACGGTCTCGTCTGGGCCAACCATATCAACAATCTGAGGGATTGTAAGATTATCTGGAAAACCCATCCCAAGTGTGTCAAGCTCAATCCCTGACTCCTTTTGATACGCTAGATTTTCGCCAGCTGTCGTTGGCTGTCTTGCAGAGGAGACCCCCACTGAAGTCGCATTAGTCGTGCGAGAGGAAGCGGCACTGATACTGGTTCCTGCATTCCCTTCAAAAGAGCTAGCCTTTAGCCTGCGAGGGTATGGGTTTACGGCAGCTGGTATCACAATTGGCTCCTTAAAACCACCCCCATCCTCGAAAAACCGGAGACTTAGCTCTTCTGGCACAACTCGCGGAAACGTTTCGGGGACAGTCTTGAATTCTCCGTTCAGTATTTTATCAACATATGGATGGTACATCTTGTTAGTGGCACTCTGTACTGGAACTGTTGATCCGTTGTTCAAAGATTCGTAGTCTATTGGTATCCTAGTTCGAGCAGACTTCCTCAACACTATAGGTACATATTTGTAAGTGACGTGATGCCAGGAAAATGGAGACAGCGAAGCTTACACGTGCTTGGACCCTTATCCTTTTCACAGGATGCACAATGATATTTGTCAATGGAGTCAACCTCCTCATTAGAGAGATTGACACATGCATTGTGTGTCCAACGTTTGCAATTATCACATTCGATCCATTTAAGTGTAGCTTCTCCGGAAGCTTGGCCTCCTATGGGGTTTGGTTCTGTGCCAATGAAGGTACTTGAGTTGCATACAAGGCAAAGATCATTACTGGGTGGGGTTTCCGGAGCACCCGTGGAACCAGATAAGTCCGAATCGTCAACACCTTGTGTAATCTGGACAGTTTCCACCAGTGGGCTAAGGTTAGGGGATTGATTTCTCGTGAGAGATACGACATTCGAATCCCCACGATCCAAAACTCCAGAAATCAATAGCGGAGATGAGGTCGCATTAGGCATTGTGAACTCAGTTGCTAGCTGCTCATTAGGTTCAGCACTGGCGTGCTTAGAACGTGTTGATTCAGCTGAGGTTGCCTCAACTCCAATGGGCTCTGCTTCAGTTGATTCTGTGCTCGCCGCCTCATCTCCCCTTACTTCTGCTGCAGCCACCTCCGCAGCAGAAGCCCCACCAGCAGAAGCCTCTGCTTCAACAATCATTGCTCTAATTAACTTCTTCTCAATAGGCTCAGTTGCCATAGGATCCACTTCAGCTGGCTGTACTTCAATTAGTCGTGCTTCAAGAGATTCTTGCGCTACGTGCTCTTGTTCGTTGTACCGAGCTTCAATAGGCTCAATTGCCGGAGCCTCGTTCTCATCCATTTTGGCATCTGAATTCACTTCGTTCATGCTCTGAGGCCCCAATATGTCGATATGATCCACTGGCAATTGTGGAATGTCAACCGCTTCTACATCTTTAGAAGCAACATCAGCATCCTCTGTTTTTCTGTCTGGAGTGACGGACGGAGACGAAGGCATGACGCCCTCAGTTATTACGAAAATGTCCGCTCCGCCTTCTATGGGCAACTCGGTAGCGTCCTGGGGACAAATAGATATCTCAGCGAGCTTGCCCATGCCCTCTGAAGTAGGTTCTTCCTCAGAGGAGGCGGCAGGTGGAATTTGCCCTTCCACAGATGTGTCTGCTTCATTTGATGTCCCTCTAGGCGCCATACCCATTGTAAGTTGTGCCGTTGGTGAAGAACTTCTGCTGCCAACGCGCATGACGCTTCCTTCCGCTGCCAATGTGACAGTCTCACTGAGTCTGGATTCCTCTGGTTCCCCGGGTTCTTCCAATGATTTAGTGATGACTGGCTCATGTGCGTCAATGATTTCTACCGCTGGCTGTTGGGAGACTTCCATAGAAGTACTTTCACCAACCACCTCTTTCTTGGCTATCTCGGCTCTTTCAGCTGGCTTTGATGAAATTCCATCTTCATCGATCTGTGTCATTTTCTCGAGCGCCGTGTCCTCTAGTGGCTGCGGTGGGAGAGAGTGCGCCCGTGCCTCCTCAACAAGCGTATCTGCTGGGACAGCTGGCTCCTTCCCGCTCCTGAGCTCATCCCATAGCTGTTGAACAGACATACCCATCAATGGTGGGGATTGTCGTCGAGGGGATTGTTGTCGGGAAGGTTGTGGCTGTGCGGGTTGCGACACCAGCACTGGCGATGATGGTAGGGGTGGTGGTGGTGCCTGTTGCAGGGCGTCGACGATTGCCTGCGCATCTATGGAGGTCTTGCGATTATAGGTGGTCAATGACGCTGAATCGACCAATCCGCTTACACCCTCATTGCGGTCGAGATTCGCCGAATCTGGTGGCCATACAATGTCAGCAAGACGCTCGACCCGTCTAAGGGATTACCGTACGTACACCCGGGCTCACGGAGAATATTATGGCCAAGTATGTTACCTGGGGTGACCAAACTCCTACTCTGGTCGGGGGTGTGCGAAGCTAACATATCAAGCAATTAGTGATTTTGTAGGGAGTACAGAAAGTGGGCAATCAGGACAAACCTATCTGGTCTACATTTGTTTTGCTGTGTCCAGGAATACTTCCGCTGTCAGAGTTGAGCATAGCTTTTTGAACTTGATCAACAATGGACATCATATCGTTATCCCGATTCTTCTGTTCTTTGGGGGTGTCAATTTGCTTAGGGGCCAGGGCATCCCCTCTGGTAGGAGGTCCATGTTCTGCAGTAGTGTTCTCCAAACGAGGCGTATTTGAATCTCCTAGTCCCTGGGGACTTAGTGGGGCGGGTTGGGCTGCAGGAGGTAGAGTAATTCCTGCCTGGCTCTCCTTGGGTTGTTCTGTTGTACTCTGTGGATAGGCAATAGTCTCTGTAACACCTCCAGCAGTAGGTGGCACACCTGTTCTGGTCGTAGAGCTGACATGATTTCGTGCAACATGGAGTACAATGCGCTGTGGGTTACTATGTTGTTTTGTTCCACGTTCGTGTTGAGGTTCGGCCTTCGCTGGTGGGTGTGTAATTATGTGATCCTCTGGCTCTTCAATGTACCTGATATTTCGAGTACTCCTCCTGACGGCGATGCTACTCGTAGCCGTTGCAATTCGGCCCTTTTTTGCCTTAGGGACATCTCTCTTTACAGGAGTAATTGCGTCGACTCTCGTCGCAGCTATTTTCCCACCACGACCCCGCCTCTTGCCTTTTTGTGTTCGTGTTGGCTGTTCAACGGTGACTGTATCCTCTTCTTTGGCTGTTCCTGCAGACAGCCTCTCGGTGTTGGTTGATGATTCAACTGCTTCCGCGTTCTTAGGTGGAAATCCGCTATGTTGAAATGTAGTCTTACTCCTCTTCGCAGGAGAATCGGAAAACAAGTCCCCATCGCCGTTCGCCTGTTGTGCGCCTGTATACACCGCAAGCGGGGGGGATGGAAGGATGGCCGCCTTCGCGTGCGGGCTCACTGAGGGGCCATTGGGAAGTTGATTGCCCAAGGGCCGAGCCTCTATATTTCCGGTGATGGAGGCGTTTGACGAAGGAGGTGTCATATCCCGCATAGGGGCCAAGTCAATCCGCTCAGACTCAACTGGTGAACCAGTCGCAACATTGGTGCTCCTATAGAACGTCGTATGGGCAAGTTGTCCAGGGCCAAATTGGGGGAGGATGCCAGAAACGGGGGGTAAAAAGTACCTTGGTGGTGAGGAATTTTCAACGCCCACAGAGACCATTGGCGATCTTCGCGAGATGTGCTCTGATGTGATAGTGCGTCTTTCGCTATTTTGTGAAGCCTCCGGAGCTGAAAGAAGGGACAAGGCATCGGCTGGGGATGCTTCCAAACGCTGGGCTGCATCCTTTGCCGCGAGCTTTTGTAGTTTGGGGAGGGTGGTAGGGTCTGCGGAGGAAAGGGCAACATCTGCAAAGAAGGCGAGAGGATCCCAATATTGATTTCCTGCAAATGTTGGTACTTCTGAAGAACCTATGCTTCGCCCCATTGTATTTGGTGACGGTCTGCGTGACGAAGATGCAGAGGGGGGGGAAACGGATGACAGGAGAGAAAGGGTCGAATCTGATCGAGGCTCTTCGTGGCTGGAGTGTCTTAATGGGTAATCTATGGTATCAGTATTAGGGGCAGCCGATGGGGCAGGAAAAATTATTGGGGAGTCGTTCATCGTTCCGACTGGGGATATCGGTTCAATCACGCTCAAAGGGGGGGGTGATGGGGTTCTGAAGCCCCATCGACTGCCATAGGGTTTTTTGGGTGTGTAAGTTGCCATCGGGGATGTCTTTTGGTCGTAAAATTTGACTTGGGAACGACCGACACCCACACGACGGTGAAGGGCTTGGTGAACAAGTGCTCGACTATGCGTTGAAGTTGGAAGGAAATCACGTTGGGCTGATGATCAATGTTGAGATGTTTGGTTTCGGACGTGGAAACGCCGTGACCAAATGCAAACGAGGGAAGGGAGGGCTCTTCTCCGGCCGCTGTTGGGGTGTCTGTATGCCGTCTACTTCGTCGTATCGACTGTTTGCCGTCTTGACTGCTTCAAGAACGAGTGGTGAAAGCTAGTCGGGAGAAAGAAATGAGCACTGCGCTTGTGGTCTGGTGTCGGGAGTGGAGCGGAGGAGAGGGAGAAGGGGGGGGGGGGGGGTACCGTACCGGAGTTTTGTTTGGATTCGTTTCCTGATCCCAGGCTGGGACCCGTACAGCGTATTGCTAGTACTTAGGTAGTCAGCAAGCAGGGTGTATCGCATTTGCTTGGGGGGGGAGTCTTGTAGGGAAGCGTGTGGTGGGGAGATGGGGGTTTGTGCTTGGGTTTCGTGGGTTTGGAGGCACCGCCAAGACAGGACTTGTGGGTGTTATAAACCATGTCCCCAATTTTGTGTAATCGCCCCACCATCACGAACCAACAGAGGTAAAGTTGTTCGGCGTATTTTTTTGGGCCCACTCGACCATCCCACCAGTCAGTTCCACACCACGAAGAGAAAAGAGATACAAAATGGATCCAAATAACCCCCGCGAAGCTTGGGCAAGAATCCAAAATGCTCTGAGGGCGCAGCAATCCCGGGCCGGAGGTTTCCGAGGAGCGCGGCCACCGAAGGGAGCTTGGGGGGGATTTGGTGGATTGCTGTTGCTTGGAGGGTTGTACTTTACGCTCAACAGTGCTTTGTTCAATGGTATGGTGATAATCCAGCCTGCTGTGTGGGCTTAGCTGCCGGGATGCGGGCATGAAAACTGATTGCGTTGTGCAGTGGATGGTGGTCACAGAGCTATCAAGTATACCAGGTTAAGCGGCGTCAAGAAGGAGATTTACGGTGAAGGTGTGTGAATGTTTATTCATCTCCAGAGCTTCTTGGCTTCTTACTGACTGCCATTCACACTCACCAGGAACACATTTCGTCATTCCTTGGTTCGAAACTCCCATCACCTATGATGTCCGAGCAAAGCCTAGAAATGTAGCATCCCTCACTGGAACTAAAGGCAAGCTCCTCATTGCTCTCAGCCTGCCCTGCTACAGCTCCATGCTAATATCTATACCTGAATCCAGACCTCCAGATGGTCAATATCACCTGCCGTGTCCTATCTCGCCCCAAGATTGACGCTCTTCCCACCATCTACCGAACCCTCGGCACAGACTATGACGAGCGTATCCTTCCATCCATCGTTAACGAGGTCCTCAAGTCGGTTGTTGCACAATTCAATGCCAGTCAGTTGATCACACAGCGAGAGAGCGTCAGTAGGCTAGTGAGGGAGAACCTAGTCAAGAGGGCAGAGAGGTTCAACATCTTGTTAGATGATGTGTCTTTGACCCATTTGGCCTTCTCCCCAGAGTTCACAGCGGCTGTAGAAGCCAAGCAGGTCGCACAGTGAGTATCACCACTAGGACTCACACTCGCTCCATGCAAAGAACCACTAACCCCTTCTATCCTACCATAGACAAGAAGCACAGCGAGCAGCCTTCGTTGTCGACCGTGCCCGCCAAGAGAAGCAAGCTATGATCGTGAAGGCTCAGGGAGAAGCCCGCTCCGCTGAGCTGATTGGTGATGCCATTAAGAAGTCCCGAAGTTATGTTGAGCTTCGACGAATTGAGAACGCCAGGTCAATTGCAAGCATCCTCGCGGAAGCTGGTGGAAAGAATAAGGTGTTTTTGGATACGGAAGGGTTGGGTTTTACAAGTTTGATTGACAAGGAAGGCTTGAAAAAGTAAGTGCAAAACCAGGTGTAGGGGGGGTTCGAGTTCTTGCTGCTGAGTCAAGACTACAGGCGTGCTTAATGCTTAGAGAAGGGCTCTGTGGAGATGGGGAAAATAATGGGGGTTGCAGATTATTATATTACTGTACAATTAGTTTAAATAAAAAGGAAACGGACTCTTCTCACTCACAAATAAATTACCAGGGTGGCAATGTACGCCCATCGCCAAGACCTGTGGCTGCACAGTTGACAGGCATCTCTTGCGCGTTACTGGAACCAAATACTCCTGTGCATATTCTAACTAGAATGGATACATGTATCTTATATCTTTCTCCTGTTTCTCCTCCCTTCACCGGATACCTGCTGATTACATTGCGAACCATACCATATTCTTATCTGTAATCCACTGTAGCCTGTTACCGGTACCTGTAACCCCGATTAATACCCCCGCTTCCAATCCAGAGAAGCTCGCAAGCAGGCCTACGCGGGCTCAACTCCCGGCACCATGCCTCGCCGGCCCAGTCTCCTCCTCCTCCTGGGGATCCTCTTTGTCTTCATCACCACCTCCCTCCTCTTCTCCAACCCTATCCACAACTACATCCCCAAGACCACTACCGGGCCTGTAACAGCTCCACCAGGATCACTACAAGAACCCCCATCCCACTCCAACGTCGACACCACAACCAAGGTTCCCCAAACGAAATTCGATGGAGCAGTACACATTGCCCTTACTGAGACTGGCGGCTCTCACGATGAGGTTGTCGCTGCATTCGTTCACTCCTTCGCGTCACAGCCCAGGGTTCAGATGGATATTTACCAGCTTCGCTCTCGTTACGGGATAAAGGATGTCATGGCTGCATTTGATCTCCCGAGTAAGCCCTCTGGGCCCCATAGCCCATCGGAATTTTTGTCGTGGGAGAAGCCAGAGCAGAAGCTGCCGGATATCTGGATTGCGACGTCTTGCGAGACTGATTTACCGTATTACCAGAAGAATTTGACGACACTACTTAGGAATGGAAAGACATATATATTTTGTGTTATTCACCACGCGGGTAGATGGGATAACCAGAAAGTGAGGAAACTCGCTGCACCATGGGTTGAGCAGAGTAGAATTGAGTTCGTTACATTATCCCCGCACACTGCCGACTTCTTACAAAAGGAAGGTGTGGGGCAATGGAGAATCTCAATGCCACCACTAATTCGCTATCTAGTCCCAGTATTCCCGGTTTCAATCGCCACTGAAAAATCTACTCAAAAGCCAACCAATGGGGAGAATGCACCGTTCCCGAATGCTGCCGATGAAGAAGAACTCGGCTTCGCATTACAAGGAAACTACGACCCCTCACGGCGAGACTACGCCACCCTCTTCTCCCGGTTCGGTTCCCTCCTCTCCTCTGACCGCAGCTACAAGAACTTAACCATGCACCTCCTCGGCCACGGAAACAAAAAGCCCACCGTCCCAGACTCAATCAAGCCAAACGTGCAATTCAACGAGCGCCTGTCGTATCTAGAATACTCCTCTCTCATTGCCCGCACTTTTGCCCTTCTCCCTTCTTTTGCATCAAAGGAATATCTGGATCGGAAGGCGAGTAGTACTGTCCCCGCATCGCTGATTGCGGGGGTCCCGCTCGTGGCGACGAAGGAGATTGTTAAAGCATATACGTATTTGAATATGGATGTGGTGTGGGAGCAAGAAGTGGGGAGGTCGGATATGGATGTTGTTGGGGATGTGTTGAAGATGACGGTGGAGGAGAGAAGGAGGAAGAAGCAGGTGGTGAGGGAGAGAAGGGACGAGATTATTAAGGGGAATATTAGGAGGGTAGGGGGGTGGTTGCAAGAGGCAATGAGGAGGATGGGGAGGGAGCTAT
>Ga0307514_10005554_pt1 | contig 11194 bp, 6 predicted proteins | sample 16_EM_MG_FD_203088 | JGI IMG/M metagenome (GOLD analysis project Ga0307514, IMG submission 203088) | Populus trichocarpa ectomycorrhiza microbial communities from riparian zone in the Pacific Northwest, United States - 16_EM | ecosystem: Host-associated > Plants > Roots > Unclassified | place... | reverse complement strand
GTCGCTCAAGTAGGCGTCGAGGTCGGGGACTTCGGGGGCCAGCAGATGCCGTACCCAGGCGTCTCGTTCGTGCAGGACCGGCGGCAGTTCCCAGACGCAGCCGATCCACGGCAGGTCGGGCCGGACGAAGTGGGTGGGGTCGCGGTCCGGGCAGCCGAGGACCGGCTGGCCCGCCGACGCGCCTCGAAAGTGCAGGACGTTGTCCCACACCCAGCTGTACGCGTTCAGATAGGCGCCGTCGTCACCGCCCCGGTGCAGCACGACGAAGGTCGCGGGCGGAGTTCCGTCCGGCTCCGGCAACAGCTCCGGAAGGATCGCGTAGGCCGCCTTCTCCACGTCCGGCGCGATGCCGTCCGGGTCCGCGGTGACGTGGTAGCGCTTGATGTGCCGACCGGCCACCTCGATCGGTGGCGGCACGGTCAGCAGTTTCTCCCTGAAGGCCATGGACGGGACCGTACGGCCACTTCACTGACATCCTGTGTCAGTGAAGTCGGGCATCCTGAGACCGTGAAATCGGCCCGACTCGTCTCGATACTGCTGCTCCTCCAGACCCGCGGCCGGATGACCGCCGCCCAGCTCGCCGAGGAACTGGAGGTGTCGGTCCGCACGGTCTACCGGGACGTGGAGGCGCTCGGCGCGGCCGGTGTCCCGCTGTACGGCGACGCCGGTCACGCCGGCGGCTACCGGCTCCTCGACGGCTACCGCACCCGCCTCACCGGCCTGACCGCGGGCGAGGCCGAGGCGCTCTTCCTCGCCGGTGCCCCCGGTGCCGCCGCCGAGCTGGGCCTCGGGTCCGTCCTGGCCGCCGCCCAGCTCAAGGTTCGGGCCGCGCTGCCGCCGGAACTGCGCGCCCACGCCGACCGGGTCGGCGGTCGCTTCCACCTCGACGCGCCCGGCTGGTACGCGCGGGCCGAGGAGGCGCCGTTCCTGCCGGCGGTCGCCGACGCCGTGTGGAACAACCGGGTCCTGCGGGTCGGGTACCGCCGTTGGCGCGAACCCACCGATGTGGAACGCCGGTTGGAGCCGTACGGACTCGTGCTGAAGGCGGGCCGCTGGTACGTGGTCGCAGGCCCGGGCCCGCGCACCTTTCGCGTCGATCAGATCCTCCGACTCGTTGCCACGGAGGGTGAGTTCACGCGCCCCGACACCTTCGACCTGGCCGCCTACTGGACCGCCTACCAGCGTGCCTTCCACGACCGGCTGTATCGGGCCGAGGCGGTGGTACGCCTGGCACCGGGCGTGACGCTCCCCATGTCCGGGACGGCGAACGGCCGTACCGAGCAGGACGGCCGTACCGAGCAGGACGGTTGGACCGGGCAGGACGGTTGGACCGGGCAGGACGGTTGGACCGGGCAGGACGGTTGGACAGGGCAGGACGGCGGCCGTACCGAGCACGACGGTTGGACCGTCGTCACCGTCCCCATCGAGTCCGTCGACCACGCGCACGCCGAGTTCCTGCGTCTGGGCACCGGCGTCGAGGTCCTCCATCCGCCCGAGCTGCGCGAGCGGATCGCCCGGACGGTCGCCGAATTGGCCGGAAGATACGGCAACTTGGGCGGACACGGCGACGACTGACAGGGAACGGAACCCGTCCGTCCTCCCAGGAGGTTCGTCCCGTGCAGCACCCGCAGCCGCACCCGCGCCCGCAGTCACACCCTCAGCCGCCCCCACTCTCCGAACCGCGTGCGCGCGGGCACCACAGACGCCGTGTGCTCCTCTGCGCGCTGACCGCCACCACGGCCCTCGTCGCCGCCGGACTCACCACGCTCACCACCCCCAACACTGCCGAGGCGGCCACCGCCCGCCAGGTCGAGAAGCTCGACCGCGGAGTGGTCAGCGTGCACACCGACAGCGGCAACCTGGTCAGCTGGCGCTGGCTCGGCACCGACCCCGGCGACGTCTCCTTCAACGTCTACCGGGCGGGCACGAAGGTCAACTCCACGCCGATCACGGGCTCGACGAACTACTTCCACTCCGGCGCCCCCGCCCAGGCCGACTACACGGTCCGCGCGATCGTCGGCGGTGTGGAGCAGGCCGACTCCGTACACGCCGTCCAACTCCGCACCGGATACAAGGACGTTCCCATCTCCCCGCCGGCCGGCGGCACCACCCCCGACGGCGTCGCCTACACCTACGCGGCCAACGACGCCTCCGTCGCCGACCTCGACGGTGACGGCGCTCTCGACTTCGTCCTCAAGTGGCAGCCCACCAACGCCAAGGACAACTCGCAGTCCGGTTACACCGGCAACACGATCGTCGACGGCGTCAAACTCGACGGCACCCGCCTGTGGCGCGTCGACCTGGGCCGCAACATCCGCTCCGGCGCCCACTACACACAGTTCCAGGCGTACGACTACGACGGCGACGGCAAGGCCGAGGTCGCCATGAAGACAGCCGACGGCACGGTCGACGGCACCGGCGCGGTCATCGGCAGCTCCTCCGCCGACCACCGCAACTCCAGCGGCTATGTGCTCTCCGGCCCCGAGTACCTGACCATGTTCAACGGCCAGACCGGCAAGGCGATGCAGAGCGTCGACTACGTCCCGGCCCGCGGCACGGTCTCCTCCTGGGGCGACTCGTACGGCAACCGCGTGGACCGCTTCCTCGCCGGCACCGCCTATCTGGACGGCGCCCGCCCCTCCCTGATCATGGCCCGCGGGTACTACACCCGCACGGTCATCGCGGCCTGGGACTGGCGGGGCGGCGCCTTCACCCGCCGCTGGACCTTCGACACCAACTCCTCCACCAACACCGGCAAGGGCTACGACGGTCAGGGCTCGCACAGCCTCTCCGTCGGGGACGTCGACGGCGACGGCAAGGACGAGGTCGTCTACGGCGCGATGGCGGTCGACGACAACGGAAACGGCCTGTGGACGACGAAGACCGGGCACGGCGACGCCCAGCACCTCGGCGACCTCGACCCGTCGCACGCCGGCCTGGAGTACTTCAAGGTCTCGGAGTCGACCAGCCAGCCCGCCGAGTTGTACATCAACCCGGCGAACGGCACCGTCAACTGGAAGCTGGCCGCCTGCTGCGACAACGGCCGCGGCGTCGCCGGTGACATCTGGGCGGGCAACGACGGAGCCGAGGTCTGGTCGGCCTCCGACACCTCGATCCGCGACGAGGCGGGCGCGACGAAGGGCCGCGAACCGTCCTCGGTCAACTTCCTCTCCTGGTGGGACGGCGATCCCGTCCGCGAACTCCTCGACAACACCCACATCGACAAGTACGGCACCTCGGCCGACACCCGCCTGCTGACCGGGTCCGACGTCCACTCCAACAACAGCACCAAGGCGACCCCGTCCCTGTCCGGGGACATCCTCGGCGACTGGCGCGAGGAGGTCGTCTGGCCGACATCGAACGACACGGCCCTGCGCGTGTACTCCACGCCGATCGAGACCACCACCAAGATCACGACCCTGCTCCACGACACGATGTACCGCACGGCACTCGCCTGGCAGAACACCGCCTACAACCAGCCCCCGCACCCGAGCTTCTTCATCGGCAACGGCATGCCGACCGCACCCCGGCCGCCGGTGTACACCCCGTGAGCTGCGGAAACATTCATCATCGAGCTTAAGAAGAGGCGGCACTCCGGAAAGTTCGGAGGGCCGCCTCAGTGCTGATCGTCAGCGCTGTCCGCCAGACGCTACGCGCCTGCCGCCTCGCCCACACCCGGCGGCTCCGGCAACCGTGGCGGGTTGAAAAGCCGCTGCGCCTTACGGGCGTTCTCCTCCCGCATCGCTGTCAGCCACCGCCACAGATCCATCGGCTCCAGACCCGGGCATGCCAAGCGGTGCGCTATCCGGCACGTCATGCCCGGCGCCGGCTCGGCGTCCCCCGCGTTCCAGGCAACGCCGTTCTCGTCGACCATCCACCGCTGCCCCGGCGGCACGAAGTGCGACGGCAACACCTCCACGGGATCCAACGGCTCAAGCAACACCCACGCATCCGAATAGGTCGGGAGCCGATCGGCGTTCAGCCCGCACTCCGGACAGATAGGCGGTGCCGGCGGAGCAGGAGCATTCGCCCCCACACGCAAAGCCTCGGCCCGATCCTCGATCACTTCGCGCTGATCCCAGTACGCCTTGTCCAACCCAACGGCCGCGTCACCCAAATCCCCCATACCGACAGAGTCCGCAGGACAACGGCCGGCCCAACAGGGCGCCAATCAGACGGGACCCCTGCGCCCACGCAGGCACGGAGCGGCAGCCGAGACAACTCGGGACTACACCCGGCACGCCAGCCCCACCCGCGGCGGCCGGACAGGCGGTGTAGACACGACGACGCCCCAGCCCACAGCAGGGTTTGCATCGCCAACCGAGCTAGAGATCTTTGATGGCTGGGGTTACGGCGATGCGAAGCCATTCGCCTGACAGTCAGGGCGCATCTGCCTCCTGACATGTCTAGGATGCGCGACGTGGGGGAGTCAAACACTGTGCCGGCAGGCGTTGTCCTGGCCTCCGGCCGTACCCGGGTGTGGGTGGAGCACGGTGCGCTGCACTGGAGGCGGGGGCGTACGACCGTCACCGTGCCGGGGTCGCAGATACGTCAGGTCAAGGTCGCGGAGCAGTCGCTGGCCGTGGGCCTCGTCGAGGAGACGCAGGTCGACACGGCATTGACGGTCCGGCACCGCAACACGGCGGTGGTTGCCGCGCTCGGTGCCGAGATTGAGGCGATCATGAGCGACGCACGGGTTGCGGGGAGCGCGCAGTCGATCCGTCGGCAGTCGGTGCGCGTGTGGCCCCTGCAGGCCTTGGCGGGTCTGCGTGATCGGGTGCGGAACGGCAGCCCCTGGTGGCGGCGTTCCATGTGGTACACACTCCTGGGGTTCCCCCTGGCCGTGTGGCTGCCGGTGGAGCCCCGTTTCCTCGGACCCATCGCCTGGCTGATGCTGCCGCTGGGCATCGCCTTGCTGCGCCTTTGGGTGGGCATGGCCGAGTTGGACACGCGGTGGGTGATGTGGAGGCGAGGCATCAGAGTGCGGGCGCGGTTCGAGTGCGACACGGCCAGCGAGGCCACCAGCGCCTACATCGTCCACTTCCGCTCGCTCGAAGGCCAAAAGATCACGGCGCACGGGCAAGTGCGAGGCCGCCGGGACGAGATTCGATACGACCCGCAGGAGCCGTCGCGCGTGCTCGCGCCAACCCGCATCGCCTGGCTGGGGATCGCCCTGGCCGCATTCCTGGCAACCGGTGTGTGGGGTGTCGCCTTCTGCCTCCCGGCGCTTTTGTGGCTGATCAGGCTGCTGGGGCTGCCGTTCTAAAGATCTTGGTTCAGCTGTAGTGGCGACGGTTGGAGGTTGAGCCCGGTCTTGGCGACAAGGCCGTCAATGAGGCCGAGGCGGTCTTCGTGGGTGACTGGTCTCAGGCGAAAGCCGAGCTCGACTTGGGACCGCACCCAGCCCTCCGCCTTCACATACGACCTTCCACGCGGTCGAGGCCGGTTCACGGCGTCCCACCCCGAACTCGGCCGGTTCGTCATGAACACGTTTTCGTTACGAGATGCCCATATCTGTGTCTTCTCAGGGATGATTCATACTTCAACTGCACCATCCCTGGGGGGACCATGAGCCAGCACATCACGCCGCCACCCATGCCGGGCTTCCCGCCCCCGCCGCAGCCGCCGCAGCAGAAGAAGGGCCCCGCCAACGCGATCGTCCTCGGATCCGCCGCGGCCGTGATCATCGCCATCGTCGCCACCGGCGTCGCCGTCGGCTCCGACGTCGCCGACGAGGCGAGACCCGCCCCCACGGTCACCGTCACCAAGACCGTGTCCGGCGACGAGGCCGCCGCCGCGGCCGAGGACACCTCCGAGGAACCGGCCCCTGAGGAAACCGACGACGACGGTGTCTACGCCCTGGACGACACCGTCACCTACGAGAGCGACGTGGACGTCAGCCTCTCGAAGTTCTCGCGCGGCGTCTCGGGCGAGTACGCGTCACCGGAGAACACCTCGTACGTGAAGTTCACCGTGAAGGTCGTCAACGGCGGGGACAAGACGCTCGACGCCACCATGCTGACGGTGAACTGCTCCTACGGTGAGGACGGCAGCAGCAGCGAGTCCATTTTCGACAGCGAGGCGGGCCTCGACGGCGGCCCCGACACGAAGGTGCTGGCCGGCCGGTCCCTCAATGTGCCGTGGGGCTGTGAACTCCCCAAGGGCGAGAAGCTGTTGCAGGTCGAGGTCGCCCCCGACTTCGACTCCGAGACGGCGATCTTCACCGGAAGCGTGAAGTAGGGCCGCGATCGGGCCCAAGTCGCCGCGGCGCCCCCGTCCGGTCCCGTGCCCGGACGGGGGCGCCCACGGTCTCAGTTCACCGTGCAGTTCTGCTCGCCCAGCTTGAACGCGGCCGGTTTCGGGTTCGTCCCCGTCCAGCTTCCGGTGAAGCCGAAGCCCACCGACGAGCCCGCCGCCACGGTCCCGTTCCAGCCGACGTTCTTCGCCGTCACCGCCGTACCGGACTGCGTGGTCTCGGCGTTCCACGCCTGGGTGACCTTCTGGCCGTCCGCGAAGGCCCAGCCCAGTGACCAGCCGTTCCAGGTACTCGAACCGGTGTTGGCGAGTTGCACGTCCGCCTGGAAGCCTCCGGACCACTGGTTGGTGACCTTGTACGTCACCGCGCAGGCACCGGTGGGGGTGGGGTCCGGACCCGGCCCGGGATCCGTTCCGCCGCCGGAGTCCGAGCTGTCGCCGTAGATCACCCCGCGGCCGTTCGTCGACACGTACACCCGGCCGTACACCCGCGGGTCGCCGGTGATCGCCGCACCCGTCCAACCCCACTGGTGGGCATCGTCGTTGATACGGGTCCAGGTGGCGCCCTTGTCGGTGGAACGGAAGATGCCGCGGACCGAGCCGATCTTCGCGCTGGTGTACAGCGTCTGGTACGACGCTCCCGTGGCCGCCTTGCCGAAGCCGATGGTGTCGGCCTGTTCGACTCCGGAGAGCTTGCTGAAGGAGGCCCCGCCGTCGGTCGAGTGCCACAGCCCGTACGCGCCGTCGCTCGCCCCGCCGGCCAGCCACACATCGCCCTTCGTGCCGGGCAGCGCCTTGAAGCGCACGCTGTCCCCGCCGGGCAGACCGGTCGCGGAGGAGGCCGTGAAGGTGGCGCCGCCGTCCGTACTGACGTAGAACTTCCCGGACTTGAAGCCGTAGAAGGTCTTGGGGTCGACCCGGTCCGACTCGACGACCGCGCCCGCCGGGATACCGCCGGAGGCCGCCCACGAGGTGCCGAACCCGGTCGCGTACTGCACGCCGGTGCCCTGCGGACTCCACACGAACCGGCTGCCGTCGGCGGCCGCGGCCACCGTGCCGCCACCGCTCACACCCGAAGGGTCGGTCCCCGCGAACCAGTTCGCCCCGTTGTCCGTCGAGAAGGCGATGTGCGGGCCCGAGTCGAGATTGCCGGCCCGTACGACCGTGTTCGGGGTGGCCTCGGCGAAGTCCAGGCTGGTCGTCGAGGTGAAGTTCGGCGAGGTGAACATCATCGGCGGGACCTTGGTGAGGTCCGTGTGCCTGAACCCGCCGATGTCACCGAGCGCGCTGAGCAGAGGGGCGCCGGACGGGGGAGAGGCGAGGTCGTTGACCGCCGTCTCCTCGAGCCCCTGCACCATCGGCTTGATGGTGAACTGGCCGCCACCGTCCCAGTTGGTGAGGTTCTCGGTGCCGTACACCGTCGCGCCCGTCCCGTACATCATCCGGTTCGAGTTGAACGGGTCGATCTCCAACGCCTCTGTCATCCAGCCGAGTTTGGGCGCCTGCTCGGGCGGCGACGGGTTCGCGCCCCAGGTCAGCCACGGCGAGGACGAGACGTCCATCGTGTAGCGGTTGGAACGGTTGGGGTACGAGGTGTAGTCCCAGGCCTTCGTCCAGGTCGCGCCGCTGTCCGTGGAGCGGAAGATCTGGGTGTCCGGCCACCAGGAGCTGTACGCGGTGGCCATCACGGTGCCGGGCTTTTGCCGGTCCACGGTCAGGCCGCTGAAGCCGTAGTAGGTGTCGGCCTCGGCGACCGGGCTGATGTTCGTCCAGGTGCCGGTGGCGGTGGCGTACCGCCACAGCTGGCCCTTGCCGCCGTCGTACGGGCCGCCCTTGTCGCTGTAGGAGAGGTACAGATAGCCGTTCTTCGCGTCCAGTACGCCCTTGTGCGCGAGGTATCCCGTCGGCTGCCCCGCCAGCCGGGTCCAGGTCGCGCCCGCGTCCGTGGACCGGTACACCGCGTTGTCCTTGTCCGCGACCCCCACGTAGACGGTCTTCGTCGCGGTGCCCGCGGTGCCCGTCGACTCGTCGAAGGTGACCCACGCGATGCCCTGGTTGTCGCTGGCGTAGCCGCTCGTGTCGCTCGGATCCTGCTGGTAGTTGCCGACGTTGGGGAAGTTCGTCACCTGCGACCAGGTGACACCGGAGTCCGTCGACCGCCACAGGCCCTTGCCGCTCGGCGCGCCCAGGTACAGCACGCTGTTCCGGTTCGGGTCGATCGCGAGGCGCTCGCCCATGCCCCGGCCGGGCATGTTGCCGCCCAGCTTGAACGGCAGGTTCGTCCGCTGCCAGCTCGCGCCCCGGTCGGACGAGCGCATGACCGCCCCGTTCCCCGGGTCCCAGCTGTTGGTGTACGTGCCGACCGCCGCGTACACCTTGTTCGGGTCGACGGTGTCGGAGGCCAGGCTCACCACGCCCGTGTGCCCCCAGTTGTCCCAGCCCACCGAGTCCAGCAGGGGGGTCCAGGTCTTCGTCGCCTCCTGCCAGCGGTAGGCGCCGCCGATGTCGGTACGGGCGTACGCCAGGTTCTTCTCGGCCCGGTTGAAGACGATGCCGGGGACGAAGCCGCCGCCGTCGACGCGGGCGTTCTTCCAGGTGTAGGTGTCGGCGGCGATGGCCGCTCGCTCGGGGCCGGCGGCGAGCGCGGGCGGCGTGCCCGCCAGCAGACCGGCCGCCAGTGCCAGCACGGCCGTGAGGATACGGGTTCTTCGCACGGTGGGGGACCTTCCTTTCGGGAGGGCCGTTCAGGAGGGGAGCGTGCGAGGACCGGGCGGCCCCCAGTGCGGGAGGGGGCCGCCCGGCCAGGTGGCCCCGTCGTCAGGTGACGAGACCGTGTACGCGAAGCTTTCAAGCGCCCCGTAGGGACGCGGGGCCGCATCCATATGCGGCTCCGCCGCGCGGGCGCGACAAGCCACAGCGGGCCCGCGCCCAGAACCACCGCCAACCCGCGGAGCGCTTGGCGGGGACTATTCGAGAAGCTCCGCGTACGAGCCCATGGCCAGGGCGATGTCCGCCTGGGCCCAGAACCGGTGATACGTGAAGGACGGCGCGGCTCCGCCCGCCAGATAGGCCTCGATCTTCGACCAGGCCGGGTCGTCCTCGTAGAAGGAACGGATGGATTCGAAGGTGGACGAGGAGTTGACCGCGTCACCGTTCGGCATCGTCCCGGTCCAGCCGGACGGGATGTAGACGCCGTCGTCGAAGCGGTTGTAGTCGGCTCGGGTCTCCGGGACGGCGATGCCCAGGCTGTCCTGGTGGTTCTTCCACATGCCGTCGAGGAGCGCCTTGGCGGTCGTCGCGGCCTGGGTGTCACCGGAGCGGTCCGCGTAGTACGTCAGGGTCTTGGCGTACGCGGCGGTCACACCGACGTCGTCGGTGTAGTCGGCGACGGTGACGTGCAGGCCGCTGTTGGCGCCCGGGCTGCTGGCGTTCCAGGTGTCGGGCCGGCCCGACCACTGGAGCGTCGACGGGATCAGATAGGTGCCGTCCGGGTTGACCGTGGTCTTGGACAGCGCCCAGTCGACCCACTTGTCGAGGACGACCTTGGCGTCCGCGTCGCCGGTCTGCTGGTAGTACTCCGCCACCCGTTCCATGGACCACGCCTGGAAGCCGAACCACTGGTTGGACGGCGGGTCGTGGTACACCGGCTGCTGGTCGTAGTACATGCCGTAGAACGTCGACGTGCCGGTCGGCGGGGTCGCGTACCGGCCCGCCCAGCTGTTGGTCGCACCGCCCGCGATGGCGCCCTCGTTCGACTGCAGCCAGCGGTAGAACTCCAGCTGCCGGTCGAGTGACTTGGCCCAGTCCGCCTGTCCCGTCGCCGACTTGGGCTTCAGGTCGGCGTAGGAGCTCAGCGCGTAGGCGGCGAGGGGGTTCTGGTAGCCGCCGTGCGTGTGGCTGGAACCGATGCGCCAGGCCCAGCCCGCCGAGGAGTCGGTGGCGCCGCCCCACGCGTAGTACCAGGACATCAGGTACATCGAGGCGTCCTTGCCGGTGCCGGCCGCGCAGGTCGACGGTCCGACACAGTTACCGATCTTCTTGAAGTACTTGTCGTACATCGAGTAGCGCAGGTAGTCGCCCATCTTCGCGGCCTTGCCGACGGTCGCGGAGACGTCACCGCCCTTGCCCTGCTGCTTCGCCCAGACGTCCGCCCAGTACGCGGCCTGCACCGCGCGCGCGTCGGCGTCCGGGGCGTTGGTGAACTTCCACTGCTTGGCGTACGAGGCGTCACCCGTGAACAGGTCCAGGTAACCGTTCTTGCCGCCGTACTTGAAGGCGTCACAGGTCGGCTGCGGCACCGTCTCCCACACCGACTCCTGCGCACCGCGCTGGAAGGTGTTGATGTACGACGGTCCGGTGTCCGTGGGGCCCGCCTCGCACTTGCCGGGCGAGTTGCCGTAGCCGTACACGTTGTCGACGTCCTGCAGCCAGTGCATGCCGTAGACGTCATCGGTGCCGTAGGCGCTCTTCAGCTCACCGGCGATCGGGTCCGAACCGACCGAGACCGCCGTGTCGAGTTTCGCCGGATACTCGTTCGGGGTGTCCAGCTCGGGCGCGTAGGTGGCCGGCTTCGAGGCGTTGTAGAAGGAGTTGGTCGGCTGGTCGGCGTGGGTGGGGATCATGTACTTCTCCATGATCTCCCAGGCGCCGTTGAACTTCGTCCAGTCGCCGGTGACCTTGCCGTACATGGCCTGGAGCCACAGCAGGTAGCTGTACGCCTCCGAGGTGGTCTGGTGACCGTTGTCCGGCGCCTCGACGATCAGCGTCTCCACCGAGTGGTAGGGAATGCCCTCGGGGGAGAAGTAGCCGCTGGCCGGGTTGGTGATCTTGCCGTACAGCTCCAGGAACCGGGCGTCGTACTCCTTCGACGCCGCGATCTGGGTGACCGTCACCGAGGCCTTGGCGTGACCGGTGGCCGTCGACTCGAAGGTCGCCGCGC
>Ga0307514_10005553_pt1 | contig 11198 bp, 12 predicted proteins | sample 16_EM_MG_FD_203088 | JGI IMG/M metagenome (GOLD analysis project Ga0307514, IMG submission 203088) | Populus trichocarpa ectomycorrhiza microbial communities from riparian zone in the Pacific Northwest, United States - 16_EM | ecosystem: Host-associated > Plants > Roots > Unclassified | place... | reverse complement strand
TAGATTTTTAATTATCAAGCCAGATTGACTAAATCCGATGAAGTTGAAATCGTTTTGGCCCTGTTCGAAAGTAAAGAGTAGTAGGTAGCCCTGGCTCTGCTGCCTACCATAGTCATCAATTGAAATTAGAAAAGCGACTCGTTATTATTTTTACCCTGAAAACCCACAATTTCTTTCCTCGTAAACCCCCCCCCCCCACACACACACACCTCGAGTGGGATACACGCAAGCAAACAACAAAACTCGACAAAAACGCCATCCCCATGAGTAAGTCCCAAAACAAAAAAAAAAAAGCAAGCAACACAAAAAAGCCCAGAGAAAGGACCCGCGCCTTTATCCACTCGTCCCCCGCCTCTACACCAATACCAATATGCATATTTCTACATCACATATAATGTACCAAAGTTTAATTTAAACAGTCCCCCCTCCCCATCATCCACTCCTCTCACTTCTCTTCCTTCCCAGCGTGCTCTCATACCCCAACCCCGCCTGCACTCCATGTTCATCCAAACTCACTCTCCCCTCCCCTTTCTCCGCCTCACTCGTTGGCGAGCCCAGCGCGCTCGCATAGCTCGAGTCTCCCGCTGTAGATTGCCTCCCTGCGGAGGTATTTCTCGCTAGCTGGTGGGGGCTAGAGTGTGACGCCGTTGTGTCATCATTATGGTGAGATGTACCAGGGTATACCACCACCTCCTCCTCCTCCGTGTCGTGATCAACCGGGTACTCCGAGTCGTCCGGGTAGTCATCGAGGCCAGGGTACTCTGCTTCATAGTCGTCCTCGTTGGCATTATCATCAGGCTGCTCGTATTGCTGCTGTGGCTCCTGCATGTGTCCCTGCTGATTCGCAAACTGTTGCATGAGCACCTGCTGCTGCAGATTCAGCCCCATGGCACCTGCTGGCGACCCCACAGCAGGCTGATACATATGCAGCGGAAACGCACTGACCCCACCCTCCTTCTGCGCATTACCCACCAACGCCTGTAACAATTGTTGCTGCCCCACCGGACTCCCTGCCGTTAATCCTCCTGGACTAATCCCCCCACTAGCACCACCTACATTGCCGCTCTGGTTAATCTGAGCAAGTTGTTGCTGAATCGCCAACCCTGGTATCACTCCGAACCCCATAGGGGGTACACCTAGATTCATATTCATCCCCGCAACATTCATCCCTGCCATATTGACGGGTAAGTCCTGTAACCCATACATCCCATACGCACTAGGACTCATGCCCAGCCCTCCAAGCGAAATTGGCTGTCCGGGAGAAGCAACAGGACTACTATTACCCATCACTGGGCTCTGTCCCCCATTTCCAGTTGCCCCCGCCTCTACCCTACCTGGACCCCCTGGTGACCCCGGCGCACTCTTCACACTCCCCGCCTGGCTCCCGGCCCCCCAAGACCTCCTTAGCCTCAACAACTGACTTAGCGCTATATCATCCTGCCCCCCCTGCCCCACAGAGCCATCCCCATCCAGCGCCAACCCCGCCAAACTTTGACTCAACGCCAGCGGATGCACACTACCCCCCAACGCACTCCCTGCCCCACCTCTACTCCCTGGCGGATTCTCAAACCCAAACACCATGCTGTTCCTATAAGAGCACTCACTTCTCTCACTAATGGGCGTTAAACTCGGTCTCCTCACCAAAAACGGTCTCGGCTGCCCCAGATTCATCCCCGGCTCCCCAAAATATCCCCCCGCAAAAATCTGTTCTGCGGAGACATTCCCCACCTCACTCGTACTGTAGAATCCGAATTCTTGCCCGTACTCACCATCTGTGTCGTACGCAAGCGCTTCTGCATTGGCAGCCGCAACCATCGGATCATCCATATCATCTTCATCGTCAAAGTTTACCGGCTCAACGCCATCCCCTACCCCCAATTGAAGGTGGTGTTGCGGCTGCTGAAGTGGTAGATACCCTGGGTCAATCTCACTCCCAAACCCTGGTGCCGGAGAGTCAAGCTCGTCACTATCCTGCCTCTGTAATCCCTGTTGCTGCTGCTGCTGGATTTTACACAACGACTGATCCAGAGTCTGTAATGCCAGTGGCATACCATGCATATTCAACCTCGCCACATCCGGAGTATAAAAATGTTCAAGTTGCTTCTGATACCCCAGGCCCCCACCAATCGGATTCATAAACGGTGGGAACGCACTTTGTCCATCCCTACTCCCGACTCCACCAATCGTGTGCTCCAGCGACGCCGTTTCCACAACTAAATCATTCCCACTACTCCCCAACCCAGGGCCCATCGTAGGCGTATGTGCCGGTGTTTCTTGCAGTGATAGCCCACCTAGCCCCAACCTCGTAGACTCCATCCCCCCGTAGTCATCACCATTCCCAAATCCCTGCTCCTCACCATCATCATCTCCAAGGATAATCCCATCATCGTAATATAAATCATCCTCCTCATTCTCATAACTCGCTGTATTCGCCACCTCCTCCTCACCCTCGCTGTCATCATCCCTCCATCTGGCAGGTGCTCTCTTCGGGTAATGCCTCCTATATGCCCCCGTGGCTGCACCCACATCCAAGCCCAGTCCCAAACCTAAGCCAATTCCCCCCACCATTTGCTGTATTGTCGGCGGCGGTGTTCCATCCCCCGTCACCGCCAACCCAATGGTATTCCCATCGATTGGCGTCTGTGACCCCCCAGTCCCCACAGTAGGTTCATCTTCAATTCCTGGACTCGATTCCGCAGCACTACTCGCCTCAAAACTGAACCGGGAGCTATTATTCATTAGGTGCCTCGGTAATGATAGTGGATGGTCAACAAGTGTGACTCCCTTCCTCCCAATTGGCGGGTATACATCATCACTTTCACTCGGTGCCGGCGAGGACGATGAGGTAGATGACGCGTTGGATCTTGTGGGCGCAAGGCTCATTGCAGAGTTGTCCGCTGTCACAGGTATTATCGCAGGGGGTCCAACAGACGGTGATTTCTCCACCAGCGTTGTCCCCATCGACACCGCTGGAGAAGACGTCGCTCCCATCTGAGGCGACTGCACCATCTGTGGTGTCCTAACTTCCGCCGGAGGCACAAGCCCCAACTGCGGTTGTGGTGGCGGTGGCCCATACACCCTCACCCCCCCTGCCTGGACTCCAGCTTTCTTCTGCTGCGGCGGTGGGCTCCCTTGACTCCCAACCAGCATCTTGGGACCCGTGGTCTCCTCTTCCCCAAAATGCTCCTTAAACAACGGTGTCCTTTGCCTCTCCACATGCTCCTCTCCCTCTGCTCTCACCATCCCCGCAAGAGCCGGGCTCAGCGCCCTCCCATCGTTGCCCCCCCTCGTGTGAACTACATCCACTGGTGGCCTCTTTGGCCCAGGTGACGACCAATCGGGATGCCGAGTAGCGTAGATAATCCCCGGGTCGAAATCATCAGGTAAATCCCTTGCCCCCGCTTTTCGTGAGCTCTCACCTAGTGTCCCACTTTGCCCAGTCCGTCTGCGCATCAACAGCGTCATAGAGTTGATGATATTCAATTTTGCATGGCTCCGCTTCCCATGACCTGATGACGCGGGGAGCGAAGCTGTATGCTGTTCCTTTTCCTTTCCCCCCTCTTTGTGCTTCCCGCCACCAAAGTTGGTCAAAAGCGGGGGTAATTGCGTGTGTGAGGGTGATGGTCCCAAATGGCTTTGTCCAAATATACTATGTTTCCCTGACCCACCCGTCCCCGGCCTCGAATGCGCCGATGAAGGCGATGAAGGGGGTTGTAATGCCAGCGGGGGTTGCTGAGTAGGTGGAGGAGTCCGCGCCAGCGGTGGCGGTGCTGCTGGAAGTGCTTTATTCAAACTTGGACTTCCCAGCCGGGGTGAAGAGCCGGTAGTTGTGATTACAGGGGTATGCAAGGAAAGGTTGCCACTAGCAGTCGGCGCTGTAGGGGCCGCAGGGGGGGCTAATGAGTTGGATGAGCCACCGAATGTACCGTTCAAGAAGCCATTTGGCGATGCTGAGCCGAGGAGGCCCGGGGAACCGAAGTTGAGTGGGGGGAGTGTGGATGCTGCGGCTGAAGAGTGGTCTATTGATGCTTGCGATGGAGCAGGTGAGGGTGATGGCGACTGCCTCTGACTTGATGGGAGAAAGTGTATCGCCGTCGATAATTGTGCACTGGCATGCTGCGGTCGACTATGCTGCTGGTGGTTCTGCTGTTGTTGGTGTAATCCATCTTGTGCCATCGCAGACTGCGCAGATGCGCTCCGCCTATGCGGACGCAGTATATTGAGCATTGGCATTGTGGGGTGCCCGCCTCGCTGTTTTCGTTTCCTGTCGTATGTTTCCGACCTCCGAGACCAAGCTTCTTCCGTCTAAATCAACCAAATAGTGCTCGAATCGTGAAATCCCATCGAAGGAAGTATCTGTCCCAGACTTGAAATTTGAGCAAAGATTGCTCCTCCTCGTCCAGCCTTAACAATTGCTGCCACCTACCAGGATTGAAACCAACCACGTCTCCCTCAGGCACGCTGGGAAGGAAGCGTTAACTGGAGACTTGAGGCACTAGCTCAGTGCAGCGTTTACTGACGTGGTATAGTTCGCTGTGCTAAAACTGAAACGAAATACTTTTGAAGATGACAACAACTATATCCTGTTGATAGTTCCAGAGTCAGTTGTGCTCGCAACTGAGGGGGGGGGGAATCGAGGACTTGAATTATAAGGATGTAGGTATACCTACCTTGCCTATAGATTTCATGCAAGGATGCTGAAGTCACAAAGTACAATTTGAGAGGTGTAATTCAAGAAGGCAGTTGCGGCACAGGGTGGTGATCTTGGGTAGTACAATGAAGGTCACTGGGGTGATGGAGCGCAGTAAGATCTGGAGGGGCCTGGTTGCAGTTGCTGTAAGTCAGTCCAAAGGTACTGTACCTACCTATTGCACAGTATTTCGTAGCTCAGTAAGTAAACAAGTAAGGTACAGGAGTTGGGATAGGCCTCCATATTGGTTACCAATATTCTTTGCGCAGAAATCGAATTCTCCCCAATCCCGCCACGCCTTCTCCACTTCTCACCATCACATCACCGTGGGACACTGACCGATCTGCACACGCCCCGCCTGCCTTAGCGGATGTTTTCGCTCAAGAAGGCTATTTATAGCCTCCATGCCATCGCGTCGCCTCGCCGAGACGGGTCAAGCTAAGGGAACTCCACGTTCTATTTCGTGCGACGCCATCGCGAGGAAGAATGATATCGATATCAATGTCGACATGGACCCCGATGATGATGATGCTGTCTGTACTCTACCTTTGTACAACATTGCTTACTGAGCATCTACCGTACATGCTACATGCTACATGTACATGTACTTGCTAAAGTATCTCACTTTGGTGGATATGATTCGTACACATGTGGTGGATCTCATATATTCTCCAGAAATGAGCGGCCGCATTGAGGGAGACGAGGCCAGCAATGCCATTCACCAGAAATTGACGGCCATGGCAACAAATAAGCGTACGTACTGTAGGTACTGTAGATACTGTAGGTACTGTAGGTACTGTAGATACTGTAGGTACTGTAGGTAACTGCACGGTATACCAAGTTTGCAAGATCAATCACGGGATCCAGCCAGGTCTCTTCATCTCCTGGTCCTCAATAGAGACCTTCCGAAATCCCTCCAGAGAGCGTGGCGCTGGCTGGGATCAGGGGTCCGCACTGGAGGAGTGCAAAGACCTTCCGAAATACTTCTATAGCTATTGGATTACCAATCAACCCTGGCATACCATGGTTAACCCTTGGCACGAGACTAATGATTATCTAGAAAAACTGGTCGCGATACTACAAATTCCAGATCCAATCCGTGAAGGCAATGGTATCAGACAAGATCCTCAAACAACTCTGTGAACTCGTTTTCTAAAAGTCAAGCTTACTTTAGCAGATTTATTGGAGCTCTCTGGACTCGTTTCCGATGCGTGGTTGTTGAGAAAAAATAGTTTGAAGTTGTGTAGCTGAAAACGGGGGCATTCACTTTTTTCTGTAGCTCGCTGGCACTCTAGAGTTGTGGTACCGCCACACTTGGCACTTGTTGCAGGGATTTTTCGCCCTCTGGAGGGATTTCGGAAGGTCTCTATTATTCCAAATGGTGCTTACCAGATGTGGCAGTCTATTATATTGATACAGCCACACTAGTTATAGGTAGTAGTACGTAGGTAATCTATTTCGGTTACAGTGGCAGCAAGCGAGACGCATGCGGTCCCAATTGTATGCATAATACAACGACTACCGCCAAGGACTGGCACATTCGTCTTCGGGGAAAGGAGTATAGACTCAAAAAAAAATTTTAAAAAATGGCACATTCGTATCCGTATCCATGATACATATGGTGGGGGTTGAATTCGGGCGAGCTCTACGGAGTACAAGGGGGTTATAGGATAGAGGCGAAGTGCTCCAGCACCCAGGGAATGGTGGAACCCACAAGGTTAGAGGTACCTACGGTAGCTTCCGATATCACACATCTCAGGCTGAGACCCCTTGACCGATTACCTTTGCAGTTTATATAACTTATGTATCCGTACGTTCTGCGACCTACCGGTAGGTAGATGGCGTGGCTGAAACCTGCCTAGGGGATGAGACATGTGGCAAGCACTGAGGATGCAAGCATACAGGTAGGCCATTGGCCTGTTGCAACGTCAATTTCCTCTTTGGTTGATATTAATATACCCCTGTGTATTTATTTCCAGCCATATTTGCCACTGTCATTTATCAGTCAATTTTTTTTCACCCACTGAGGGCTGGTTGGTGATTGCATGATTGATGTTATGAGGTGTATTGAGGTGGGTCAGTCAGTTATCGGGTTCTGCGTGGAGTTCCGGAGCTTGATAGAATAAACGGTGGGAGGTAACCGAGGAAGTCTTCGCGCAGCTGCCGAGTGGTTAACATTCACAGACCGCCGAGTTCGATCCGGGGGGAAGGGGGCGGGGCACCCTTAAGTTACAATTGAGGTGATAGCAATTGCTGGCCTGCTAAACTACCTAGGGGCTGGTTGCCGTTTTAGCGGATGAACTTCCGCTTTGGGTGTTGGTTCCCAGAGACAAACTGCCTAGGTACCTCCATTTTTATGGTCCCCAAGATGGAGCAGGCACAGGTGGTGCTCCTCAGGCACAGGTGGTGCTCCTCAGGCAAGACGGGCGCCTGCTGAGATCTTGCTGGCCATATGCAGTGCTGGTACGCTCATTGCTGCACGGTGGAAATCAGGTAGGTAGGTATGTATTGTACCTGCGCTGCTCATCAACATTGAATTTGCCTTTAACCAACGAGCAGAGTCCATAATTTTAGTATCCTTGTCCTTGCACGACCCGACTGGGTACCTAGTGTTTCTTGAGGCCCTGCATCCGCTTATTACTAAAAAGCTGTTAGCTTTCATGGCAACTGATTCGTCAACTGTGTTTTCTCCTGCTTCCGTCAACCAGGCACCGCCATCATGCGACTGGGGGTCATGCAGCCATCATGTGTGTGGTGGACATCCCAGGGACGGCGTTGGGGGTCCTCCACAAGAAGGCTTGGTGCCAGTGGGTCAGGGAAACTCTCTGCACAAAATCTGTATCACATATGCGCCCAATCAAGCAAGATATACAGAGAGATGGCTTTGTTATAAATCAGGATGATTCCCTCCAATTGAGGGTGTAACCCATCCCTGGTTCTCAGTACCTTTTCGCCGTGCAAAATGATGTGGCAGACCTTCTCGGGGCTTTCCCTCCTGTTTCTCGCGGGTGTCTCTGTCTCGGCGAAGGGTCTTCGTTATGACCAGGGGTCAGCGCAGGCGAGCCATGCCCAGACCCCTTGTGTTGTTCCGGGGAAGTTCATTGTAGAGTTTCAGAGTGGCACCAGTGATGGAGGAAACGTGAGTTATAAACCAGGGATAGGGCACGAGATGGAAGACACATAACTAACGTGATTTTATGGTTGGATTGTAGATTGTCAACCGTTTCTTTGGCGACCTTAGGAAAAAGGGAATTAGGCCAGTGGGTGGACTAAACTTCACGAGCAATTCAATCTTTGAGGGCTGTTCATTCCAGGTGGACAAAAACATCAAGGCAGAGGATATCCTTGCTCTTGATTTGGTTAAGAATGTTTGGCCAGTGAAAAGCATTGTGGTACCGAAGCCGAAGATTATTCAAAAAGGAGACTCTGCAAAATCCCCGGTATGGACATCACACGCGGGCACTGGAGTTTTGGATATGCATGAGAAGGGCTATCTGGGAGAAGGTGTGGTCGTTGCGGTTGTAAGTACCCCTCTGCCTGTAAGGGGTGCAGTACACTTTTGCTCATGCGTTACAGGTTGATACTGGCATTGATTACACCCATCCTGCGCTTGGTGGCTCCGTAGGCGCAGGCAAGAAGGTTCTTGGAGGGTGGGATTTTGTCGGCGATAGTAAGCTCGCATGCAGTGATCCCATGATTTCGATTGAACCACTGACTTTTACAAAGCCTGGACCTCTGGCAAGGAGCCAGTTCCAGACAATGACATTATGGATTGCAATGGCCACGGAACTCATGTTGCGGGCATTATTGCTGGTGAGCCAGAGGATGGGCGGTTTATCAGTGTAGCACCAAAGTCTAAGCTCCGAGGATATAAGGTCTTTGGATGCAATGGAAGCACAGATAATGCTATATTGATCGCCGCATTCCTTCAAGCTTATGAGGATGGTGTAGACATTATAAATGCTAGTATTGGTGGGCCTGAGGGGTATGTTTTAGTGAAACTCGGTTGAGTTGTTTTTATTGCTAACAACCAAATAGTTGGGCCGAAGGTGCATGGCAGGTTGTTGCAGATAAATTGGTCAAGCAGGGTGTCTTCATTGCCATCGCCGCTGGTAATGTGGGGGAGCTGGGATCTTGGTATGCATCATCAGGATCTACGGGCATTGATGTCCTAGCAGTTGCGTCCATTGAAAACGAGCAATTTTATGCCATTGGCGCTGAGGCCAGATCTCAGGACGAGAAGAAGACTATTGTATGTCTGATCTCCTTGGTATAGACCTGGGTGAGATACTAATCGTGTGGTAGGCATACATTGATGCAAGCCAACGGACAGACGGTTGGCAACTTGGTCAGGATTTGGAAGTCTACGCCACGAGCATAAACACATCCGAAGTGGCGGATGCCTGCACGTCACTACCAGATAATACTCCAGATCTCAAGGGCAAATTGGTTGTTGTCCGAAGGGGTAACTGCACATTCGCGGAGAAGGAGAAGAATGTTGCGGTAAAAGGTGGACAGTATTTGATGTTCTATACCGACGATAGGCCAGCAAGTCAACCGGAGATTCAAAATGCAACGATCGGATACATTGGTATATTAGGTGCTCTAGATGGAGCGTACCTTGTCAACTCCTTTGCCGCTAAGAAGAAGACTTCGGTTTTCTTTCCAAAGGGTGGAAGGGTCGGAATTCCTAATAATGTGACTGGTGGATATGCTTCGGATTTCACTCAATGGGGGCCATCGTGGGAAGCTTATATGAAGCCTGAGATTGGTGCTCCAGGTGGGAATATCCTTTCCACGTACCTAATGAAGGATGGTGGGTATGCCGTTCTTTCTGGAACGTCGATGGCTACTCCATATATTTCAGGTATTGCGGCGCTTTATATTGGGAAGGCTGGGGGACGCAAGAAATTAGCTGCCGGGGAAGCTGTCGAACTCAAGAGGCGTATGATATCTAGCGGAAGGGCTTTGAACTGGAACGATGGAAAGAAAACCGACCCAGACAAGTACGCACCTATTGCACAGATTGGTGGTGGGTATGTCAACGCTACCAAGGTTTTGACTTATGACACCTCTGTCTCACCAGCAAAGCTCGAGTTGAATGATACAATGTACTTTAAGCCGGGGCATTTCATCAACGTGAAGAACTCTGGATATTCAAAGGTAAAATATACGGTCACTCACTTCCCGGTCGATACATTTTACACCTTTGAGCCGGGATACACAGTCCCGAAAATATTTCCTCCAATCCTCGTCGAGGGAGTTGCTTCTGTGCAGTTCTCGAGGACGGTCTTTACAGTTCACCCGGGCACGACAGATTCCTTCAAAGTCACCTTTACCCCTCCTCAGGGACTCAATGAAGCCCTTCTACCGGTATATGGAGGCAAGATTGTCATCACCGGCGACAACGGCGAGCGTCTCGAAATCCCTTATCTTGGAATCAGCGGCAGCATCAAGGCGCAGAAACCATGGGACCAAGGATGGGGTGTCCCGCAGATCAAATCCAAGGAGGAGACAATTACCGACCAACCACACAACTTCACCCTCAAAGGCGATGACAGCCCCACATTCAAATACATCAATGATTGGGGATCTCGAGAGATTCGTATGGATGTAGTTACTCCGGACTGGACTGAGCGCGACTGGAGATACCCACCTGTCGCGGGTAGGGATCGGTTCGTGGGGAGCCTAGTCACTAGTCGTGGGTTCCAGTTCCCGTCGTACTTTGAAACAAGACATAATCAGTTCCAAGTTGGTGAGGATTATACCATGTTTAATTGGACGGGGATGATCAGCGATGGGAAGAATCAGACACGGATTAAGCCTGGGAAGTATAGATTTAACATGAGGGCATTGAGGGTGTTTGGGAGTCCCGGGCTGGCGGCAGATTGGCAGAGTGTGACGAGCCCGGTGATTACGGTGTTGGATGTGTGAGCCGACTGGGGCTGTGAGGGGGAAGCGGGGGTTTCGAAAAGGTGAAAGAGTGGGATTTTTTTTCTTTTCCTTTGAAACATGTACTTTTATGAGATACCACGAATAGTTCTGGGGGAGGATATGGTCTTATGATTTTTTGGGGGGGTTTTTAAATTTTTTTTTTAAACTTTTTACATATGGGGGTTTTTCTTTTATTTTAAACTTATAGATGTTTATACATACATACATACATAGCATGATTGTATTATACATGTGGAATGTGGCTTTTAGGAATCATACCATCAGTAATTGATAATTACTAGTACCTATGTAGTATCGAATACCCCCCAAGAGTAGAGAAGTGGAGTAGTAGGTAGGATTGGGATTTAAGTAGGATACAATTATTATCCAGTAAATATTAAGTTGCGACCCATGATGATTATGGAGTGTTCAGGGTAACTCAGCATGTCCTTGATCCTAATAACCCCCAAACAAAAAAAGACCCCCCCACCCACCAATAGAAGAAAAAAAAAACCCAGACACAATGTATTTTTCATATAAATCCATCTATCTTTAACCCCACACATGGATGCAA
>Ga0307514_10005552_pt1 | contig 11199 bp, 7 predicted proteins | sample 16_EM_MG_FD_203088 | JGI IMG/M metagenome (GOLD analysis project Ga0307514, IMG submission 203088) | Populus trichocarpa ectomycorrhiza microbial communities from riparian zone in the Pacific Northwest, United States - 16_EM | ecosystem: Host-associated > Plants > Roots > Unclassified | place... | reverse complement strand
TGTCCTGAATCTTGGACTTAACATTATCATAACATTATCATTCTTGTTAGTGTAAGATTAAATAAATTTAATATGCGAAAAATTGCTATAATTGATTATGTATTAAAGTAATAGTCCAGAAAAATTAGCATCCTTGATAATAAAACATCTTAAACAAGAGACTTTTTGTAATATTTTTTCATTTAGATTAGAGATTTTTTATATATATAATTTAATTTTTATATTTTTATCCATGGATGTGGATGTGTTGGGCTCAATACTAGTGTCCAATGAAATTTAAGTTTTAATTATAACTTAATTATTTCATCACAAAATTACATGTTATTTAGATTACTTTAAGGATATTTTTCAACATTTTCTCATGTAACTCATCTAACACCACCTAAAGTGATAATATCTTTATAAAATTTAAAATATCTAGTAAGCAAAAACACTCACACTTAAATAAAAAAAATATAACATATGAATTTAGAGGTCACATTTTATAATCAAGTATTTACTTTCATGTATTACAATATATTACATCTTCACAATAAGCACTTAATGATCAAATAAACTTTACGAATGAATTTCTAATAAGTTTTTCAGATCCAACTTTATATATCATAACACACACAAACACATATAAACAATACTTTATTTGCATAAAACATCACTTTAATCTCTAAAAATAACATAAAGAAAAATATCTAGACAATTAACTAAAATAAAATGAATTCAAACATCAAATGACTTAGCTAGACCCATCTCTATATTATTTTGTTGGCAATACTTTAGTCATGAGATTTGCGAACATTAGCTCAATGCTAATATGCTCAATGAAGAGTCTGTTTGGCTAAGCGTTTGCGGCTGCGTTTGTTATGTAACATTGACAACATAGTGTTTGGTTTTGAAATCAGCCGTGATTTTTATGCGTGGGCCCTACCATTATCTGCGTTGAAAACGCTGTTTTGTTGAAGCAGAAATTACATGCTTCTCTTCGCGTTCCTGCCTCTCTGCTGCATGCCTTCGCACATCATGCTAATTAATTAGCGTGAATAGTGCAGCATGCTGCACTATTCTGGCCGAACCGGTTTTGGTCCAAAACTTAAAATGTATTGAAACGGGTTCGATCTAGTAAAATAAAAAATAAAAATTATTTTTTATTATTTTAATTGTGTTTCATTCAAAAAATTAGTGTTTAACATTATTCAATGAAACTACATAAATTAGACAAAGATTGCTTGATGACGTAACATTTGTAGAATTTGATCGCAATCCCAATTTTGTTCCTGATTATATTTTACCTGATGTTGTTGCGTGCTTAAGAAACCAAAAAAATTGTAGTCCTTGTCGGATGTATGAACGTGATGGAATTGCAGATATTTTAATGGAACAATAAAAAATATTTTATATAAAGTATTATTTATTTTATGATGTAATAGCAATAGTTAAATCTACAATATTTAAATTAAAAACCATCAATATTAATATATATATTTTTTAAAATTATTTTATAACCTCAATTTCGAAAGCATTCTTAACCAAACACATTAAACTAATTTTTGTTCAACCTCAATTTCAACCACAGTTTTAAACAAACACCTATTTTTTCAAATCAACCTCAATTAAAAGTACTTTTTATAAAACAATTTTTTTCAAACCACAACCACAACAGCTACTGCAATACCAAACACACTCAAACACTTTATGTTCCTTCACTTTCTCTCTTATAATGTGATATTTTATGTCGATATGTTTGTTTTGACTTCCACTTTTATTATTCTTAGAAAAAAAAACTACAGCTAAATTATCACAATATATCTTTATTGGCCTTGATATAAAATTGAAAACTTTAAGACCAAAAATAAAATTCCTTCACCAGATTGCATGTGTTGTTGTTTTATAGCATGCAATGAGTTATGCTTCCATAGTAGACAAAACAATAATAGTTTGTTTAATACTTCTCCAAGATATAGCTCATTCAACAAGAAGAAATATGTATCTTGAAGTAGACTTTCTTGTGTTTACGTAGTCAACAAAATCCGATTCTGAATAACCAATCACCTCAAGGTGATTAGTATATCTATAAGTCAACTTGTAATCCCTGGTTCCTTGTAAGTACATGATGACTCTCTTAGTAGCTTTCTAATGACTCATTCCTGGATTGCTTTGGAACCTTCCCAACATTTCTATTGTAAATATCAAGTCAGGTTTTGTACAGACTTATGCATACATTAAACTCTAAAACTGTAAATACATAGGGAATATTACTCATCTGTTCTTTTTCCAATTTATTTTATGAGCATTGATTCTAATTGAATATGTCCCCTTTGATAATTGGTGCTACTGGAGTTATGGAATTTGACATTTTAAACATTTCTAAAACTTTTTCAATGTAAGTCTTTTGAGACAATTGTAATGTTCTTTGAGATCTGTCTTCATGAATCTCTATGTCAATGACTAAGAGGCTTCACCCAAATCTTTCATATTAAAGTTTTGAGAAAAAAAATTATTTTGTTTCATGTAGCAGACCCAAGTCACTACTTGCAATCAAAATATCATCTATATATAGGACAAAAAAGATATATTTTCCCTTATTAACCTTAAGGTATATACATTGATCAACAATGTTCTCAATAAAATCGTATGAGACTATAAAATTATAAAATTTAATATACCACTATCGGGAGGCCTGCTTTAGTCCATATGTAGATTTCTTTAGCTTACAAACCAAATGGCCATTTGTGTCATCACAAAAAACTTTAGGTTAATTCATATATACCTCTTCATCTAAATCTCTATTTAGCAATGTTGTTTTCATATTCATCTGATGTAGCTTTAAATCAAAAAGAGTTACGAATGCCATTATTATTCTAAATGAATCCTTTTTAGAAACTGGAGAGAAGGTTTTATGGTAGTTTACGCCTTCTTTTTTTAGTATAATCTTTAGCCACAAGTCTAGCTTTATATCGCTCGATATTACCAGAAGCATCTCTTTTGGTTTTATAAACTCATTTATAATTAATGACTTTAGTTCCTTCTGGTAGTTTGATGAGGTCCTAAGCTTGATTTTTATACATAGACTCCATTTTTTTCTTCATGAAATTATACCACATAGTAGAGTTTTCTCAATCCAGGGCTTATGAAAATAAATTTAGATCATCTTTAGATCTAACATCAAAGTCATACTCTTGAAAGAATACAACATAATCATTAAAAATTATTGGTCTTGTTCCTGAAGATCTTTTTAATTCAATTTTCTCATGTGGGTTTACCTTATCATAAACTAATTGCTCATGAATTGGTTGTTGTTCAATATTATCTAAATGATTTTCTTGAACAATAACCAATTGTCTTTTATCTTTATACAACTTAGTTGAATATTGTGTTTCCTCAAATTCTATCCTTATAAAAAAAAATTACTCCCTCTAAAATTGATATCCTCACAAAATTTAACATTTCTTTCCTCTACTATTCTTGTGTTATGATAAGGATAATAAAATATATATCATTTAGAATTTATTGCATAATTAACAAAATATTCATTGGTTGTTTTTAGGTCCAATTTCTTTAGTTGAGAATTATAAATTCTTACCTCAACAAGACAACCTCATATATATGTATGACTTAAATTGGGCTTCTATCCATTCTATAATTCAAAAGATGTTTTAGACATAGCTTTGGATAAAATTCTATTTAAAATATACATAGCAATCTTTAATGCTTCACTCCATAAGGATAATAATATATTAGAATTACTAATCATGCTCCTTACCATGTCCATAAGTGTATGGTTCCTTCTTTAAGTTATATCATTTTATCGTGGTGTGGTATGCCAGACATTATATATTGTACAATAATACCCTCTCTTTTAAGGAACTTTATAAATGGACATCATATTTATCTATTTTTTTATATATGTACCATAATATTCTCCATCTCTATCTGACCTTTCAATCTTCATGGTCATTTCATCTTGTTTCTCCACCTCAGTCTTATAGGTCTTAAAAGCATTAAATGCTTAAACCTCATTAAGTAAGAGATAGATAAATAAATCTAGATTGATGATTAATGAATGAGATATAATATCCCTGACCATTCAAGCATAGAGTATTAAATAGTCTGCAAAGCTCAATATATATGATTTTTAAAATTTCTAAGTTCCTCGTAACACCTTTAGTGGTCTTGTTAGTTTGGTTTCCTTTTATACAATTTACACAAGTACTAAAATCAGTGAAATTAAAAGTGTTTAAAACTTCATAATTCACTAATCTTTTAATTCTTTCAATAGAAATGTGACCTAATTTTGTATTCCATAACATAGAGGAATCCTCATCAATTTTGCTCCTTTTAATACCAAAATCAACATGTATTGATACATAGTTGAGCTCAAAAGTGGGGTTTAGATCAATTCTATATAAACCATTAATTAATGTTCCACCACCAATAAAATTTTTATTTTTTAAAATACTAAAAATATTTTCATAAAAAAATACATAATCAACATTATAGACTTTAGAAATTGAAATCAAACTTCTAAAAAGGATGGAACATAAATGATATTTTCCAAATCCAATATAAGTTCAGATTTTAAAATTAATCTAAAAGTCCCCACAACTTTAAAATCATAGTGCATCCGGTTTCCTAAATAGATGTCTCCTTATTTTCCTTTGGCTTTTTTAGACTCAAAAGGCGCTATATGATAATAATAATAATATAGATTGTAGAACCAAAACCAATCTACCATGTATAACTAGAAGCCTTAATGAAAAAAGATTCATGACATACTAAAAATTGACTTTACCTTTCTTTATAAGTCATTTCTTATACTTAGGGAAATCTTTTTTTAACATGTCACCATTTCTTATAGAAAAAAACATTGGTTAATTTTGTCAATGTTGCTTTTATTAGCCTTATAGCTACAATGATGAGTTAATTATGCTTTGATGATAGCATAAACATTGAATATTGATATTATTAATTAAGTAATATGTTATCTGTCAATAATAAAACATTGGTTTGATATAGTTTTGATGAATACTTGAATATATTCATGCATATATGTATGTCATATTGAGTAAGTAATATGTTATATGTCAATAACCAATTTATTTATTAAGAATATGTTATATGTCAATAATAAAACATTGGTTTGATATAGTTTTGATATATGCCATGAAGCTTTTAAATGTCATGCTATAATGCTTAAGTGATTTAATAAGTTGATGCCAATATACTATATGAAACACACTTGTGTTCCACATGCATTAATCTTGTTTTTAATTGTTAAGCGAAACATAATTCATATATATTATATTGCACACACTTTTGTGATGATTTAAACATGATTACAACATTCAAAATTTCATCAAACAAGTAAGGAAATGATTCATGAAGGTCAAGAACCAAAAACTTGTAAATATAATGATTATCGATTTCGCTAATCAAGATTTTGTAATAAAATTTTGCCAAATAGCACTCAACTTATTTAGGATACATTGTAATATCCACACAATATAAACAAACCCAAAAGGACCAAAGAAAACCAAGAAAAGAAAAAAAACACAAAAATAGGACAGAATTGGACATAGCCAAAACGGTCTGATCATTTCTTAAAATAGTCTAGCTATTTATCAAAATGACTAGTCTATTTCTGGAAAATTTCTAAAAACACATGGGGTTCTTCAAAATAGTCTGACCGATTGTAAAATGATCCAATCGATTCTCCAACAGGTAAAAAACTATCTCTAACGATTAGTTTCATTTCTAAACCTATAAATAGTCCTTCCCTTGACCAAAATAGGTGTGGAACTCCTAAGGCAAAAACCCAAGCATACTCCTAAAAAATAACTTCTAACACCCTTGTTTCACTTGTAATCATAAAAAAACAATGTTAAGTGTGAATTGGCAAAAATCCTCCAAATAAGCTTAATTATTATTCCAATTTACACTACTAAGAGAGTATTGTGGAAAGTGTAAGGGACACTCTAAACACTTGGGAAAGTCTCTTAGAGACTAAATTGTGAGTGGTTTAATACTTTTTTTTCAACAAGTATTGATATAAGGTTTTCTAATCTTTAGCCCGTAAAAAGTTTAGGGATAACAATTTGATCTTTAGCCTATAAAATGATTGGGTTTGCTTCTTTACCTGGAAAAACATTGGTTTGATCCTAAGCTCATAAAAAGATTGGGTTTGATCTTCTACCTATAAAAATATTGTGTAAAGTTTAGGTTTCACTTGCTAAGAAGACTGGTGTGTGATAGTGGAACTCTTAAATGAAAGCTCAAGGAGAGGAGTATAAGGTTTTCCAAACCTCTATAAAACTTAAGCATCCTCTCTAAATTCTAACTCTTTAATTATTGCATTTATAATTGTATGCTATTAAATAAAAAAGTTTTTAAATTGTAATTTTACCTTTCATACCTAATTTACTCTCCTCTTAGGTGTTATTGTTATCTTAATCCTAGAACAATAGCTTTATTGGCATGTCACAATATTTCTTCACTTTAAAAGTCATTTTACCTTTCTTGTCATTTGTTTTAGTTTGAGAAACCAAATGAGCACTTCTAGGTCTTTAAAGTCTCAATCTCCTTTTTTCTTGAACACACATGGTCAATAATTCATTGACTAACTATTTTTCTTTATGTGTTTTATAAGAAATCTTAAACAGATCATATTTTGGAGTTTAAATTGAAATAAATCAAGAATGAACAAAAAACTTCAACCTCCAAGGACTTCAATTGAGTAGCAATGTCCTTCATTTCCATAATATGCTCATGCATACCTTTAGAATAGTAAAATAACATATATGAAAGCCTTTTCATTAAGAATGAGCAAATTGTTTCTTTATGGCTTTTAGAAAATCTTTTTCCCTAGAGCATTGAATGATGAAACCCTTAATACTCTTACTTATGCGAGATTTTATAAGCATTAAACTTAAGTGATTTGAACGTTTTCACTGCTTATAATCAGTCTTTTCCTGAGCATTATTTAATTCAGTGGAGATGGGTAATTCATCCACATGTAATGTTAAATCCAAATCCACACACCCTAATACAAAATGGACATTTTCCTTCTAATCAATAAAATTATCACCACATAACATATAAATACTAGATGTATCAATATAAGCAGTAGCAAAAGTTCTAATAACCAAGAAAATATTTTAATGCTATGAAACATATATTTTATCTGAATTAACCAATGTCAATATAGTAGTAAATTTCAACCTTCATGGGACAGATCATACATAGAACTTACTAATTCTTTAATAACAAGACTAAGAAATAAAATACTAAGAATAAAACTTATTCACACAAAAGGGCTTAGAATAAAATTCATATTTAATGTCAATTTATTATCTTATTCCAATTAAATCCTAAAAATAACAACCTTTTAGTAGGCCAAGTCATTACTTTTATAAAATAATTGAAATTAAGCTATGTACTAAGAGCACATTAATTTAATAAACATTAACATGATCATCAAAATAACTTAAGATATCGTGGCTGCTCCTAAGTTAATTATCATCACAATCTCAACATGGCATGATTAATTATCAGCTAAAAATTTTAAGTTGATATACCTTAATAATCATGTAAACTATATCATGATTTTTCTTTAGTAATTGTCTACAAATAAATATATTAATAGATCTCAATAAAAGAATTATAAAAACTCCTTGCAGAGAGTTTCATAAATTTCATGGTCATAGATCATAATACTGTCCATAATAAGAAATTAACTTCTAAAATTAATAAAAAAATTAGGTATAAATAATTAACCAATAAGTACTATTAATCAGAATCATAAAATTCAGGATGCAAGAGTAGGTAAAAAATCTCAAACAATTTATCAATGCAACAATCAATAGTCTTGTGCCATAAATATTAAAACACTAAGATCTAGAGTCTTCACATATTTATGCTTTATACCATCATGATACAATAGACCCTAATAAACACTATTGACATGAGGAAATTCCCAAATAACTTGAGGACAAGGTGGTGTGGGGATTCCTTTGAATGTTATTGATCAGGAGGGATGACTTCCTTGTCTTGAATTTTGACTTTGACGTTGTTGATTGATTGTATCAAAACTCTCGACTTCGAGAGTTATGGTTTTTCCTGTTAAGGTTTTCATGAAGATCTGCATGTTTGCAGGGATTCAAGAAAACAGAGAAAGAACTTAGATTTTGAGAGTTGGTGTAAGAACGAATGTGCACTGAAGTGGTTTTCGAGGAGGCACTGTGTTTTTAAGAGGAGGAAGCCGCCTTGATGGAATGTAGTTGAATTCTTAAGATAGAAGGAAAGAAGAGTCAGTCGAATGTTTCTTGTTCTTATTAATTTCCACGTGTAAAGAACATTCGAGATAGAGGTGTTCACATTTCGGTTTGGTTTAAATTAAAAAATTAACTAAACCAAATTAGATTGATTTTAGAAAATATAGTCCGGACCAAACCGAAATCAAGTTCAAACCAAATCAATTTGGTTCGTTTTTTTTTTAAAATAAAATCGGTAGATCTAATCCTGTATATGGGCTTTTTAAAAATATATAATATGATGGTTTATACTTTATAGCTCTTTTTAAACTATCAAGTGTTTCAATTTTTTTTCTCTCTCCATTTATCAGCTAATATATTTATGTTTGTTTTTCCTCTCAAAATTACAAAAATGAAATTATTTGCCTACATGAAATAATGAAGTCAGAAAAATCAATGACATCTAGAAAGTTGATAGTTTATTATTATTTGTTTGTTTGTGACTAACTGATTCCCACTCCTTGGTATTAGCTAAAAAACAAAAAAAATAGGTGCCGAAAGCAATTTGATGATCTTCATTTCTCAAAAGTTATACATCAACATCCACAAGGTCAGCCATAAATCTTGATATCCTTACGTATAACAAGCCGTGAGAGCTTTGGGTTAGAGGATCCACAATAACAAAAGGTAAATATCCTTGGTAGTTGTGTTCGGTTAAAATGCATAAAATTTAACTCAATAAATATAATATAATTACCTTCAAACAAGATGAGAGAATAGAAAAGAAAAGCTAGGGAGATGGAGAGGTGAGTTTGTGTCCGGCTAGATAGTGTGAAAAAATAAAATGAGATGGAGATGGGGCGCAGAGAAGATGAAAAGGAAAGGAAGAATGAGAAAAGTAATTTTTAGGTGTTGGCTTTTTGTGATGGGGGTTATGTTAGGGTTAGGTTAATTTATACTTTTCTTGATTTTTATAAATATTTGGTTTTTTGATTGGACCAGTTCAGTTTATCAGTTTCAGTTGTAAAACAGAAACCAAACCAAACCGGTTAGATTTTATAATTTTAAAAATCAGTTTAATTGGTTTTTCATCTCGGTTTGATTTTTTCAATTAATTTTTCTTTAGTTTTTTTTTTATTGTCTTGATTGATCGAATTTTTTAAATACCTCTAATTCGAGATACGTAAAGAACACTACTAGTTTCTACGCTAATTATATATTAAAAAAACAATTATATGTAAAGTTTCACACAAACTTCGTGTATACCTGCTTAAACTTATTTGAATAAGAGTTAGATATTTTATGAATAGTTTATTGTTTAGGATATTAATGGATATTATTCTGCCTGTCTCGAAACCCAATCAATATTCAACCTGAATTAATTTATATCCATAAAGTTTTAAGTAATCATATTAATTATAATATTAACTACATTGAGAGAGTTTAAGGTTATTTCTATTTCGTTGTCCTTTTCTTTTCCTCTCCTTCGCTTTTTTTTTAGTTTGCATGTTGCTTTCTCTTCTAATGTTTTTGTTTTAATCTGATTTTTAACTCTAGGAAAAAAATATATTTAAACCAAAAATGGAAATAATTCAATTGAAGGTTAAAAAATATTTCAAAAAAAAAAAGAACAAAAAAAAAAAGATAAAAGAAAAAAAATACAAAAATGCAATTAAGGATGAGAATGTAGAGAAAAAGTGAGAAAATAAATGAAAATTAGAAAGCCATGGACTAGATTGAAAAATGTGCCTATAGTGAGGGACTATTTTATTACAATCAAAGCTGAAATCATGAAGAAAAATCGAGAAATGAGTGAAATTGACTAAATAATTAAAAAATTAAAAGTCAATGACGATATTGGAAAAGACTATTAAAGGACCATTTTAAATGCAATCAAAGAAAAAATGAAAGAAATATTGAGAAAAAATGTTGAAATTGATTGAAATAAAAAAAATTAGAAGGATAATAACTAAATTAAAAACAAAGACCTAAAATTATGGGATACATTTTTTCTACTTATTTCAAATTATTAAAATTTTTAGTAAATCTTTATTTTACTTATTACTGCTTTTTATTTGAAAACCATGTTGGTAATAAAAAATTATGGGATCGTTTTTAAGCAGATGATGCTTTTTTTATGATGATATTATCAATTTGTTTATGAAAACATTTATGTATTAGCATGATATGTATAATTTTTAAAATAACATTTTTATTAATATTAAATAAAAATAAAATATCGATATTCTTAGTTTTTTATTGTAATTTGTTTATATATTGTTCTTAGATTTATTGTTCTTATACTTTTTTCATATAGTTGCAAAATGATGATCGATTTATGATTTTTTAATTAATATTTTCTTTTATGATCATAAGAAGTTTTGTCTTAAAAAACAATTTTTTTCATAAAAAAAAATGTTTTCATGAAAATAAAAAAAGAAATGCTTGAATAAGAAATTAGATTTTTTTAATTAAAAATACATACCTTTTCCTCAATCGTTATAATTTTCAAAAAACCTTTTCTAGTGGTTTTTTGCTTTTTGTTCAATGAATTATGTTTTTAATAAAAATAATATTTTGTTATAAAAAAATTAAATGGATCAAAAAGATAATTTCAATAAAAAAATATAATTTTCCTCCATAATTTTATTTATTATCTTTTATGAGAATATCCATTTTTATTATCTTATGATTAAATAGAAAATATATTAAAAAATATAGTTATTAAATCGAGTCAGGCCATAGATCATTAGCTGGGTAGGCTAATTTGATTTAACTTGAGTCAATTTAAAATATCATTATTTTAGTGATTTTTAATTTATTTTTTTTAAAAAAAATATTAAATTGATGTTGTTTTTTATTTTTTAAAAAAGTCAAATCAAGATTTTATTGGATAGACCAAGTAATTAGTATATTTGCCAAATCATCATGATCACACCATGTTAATTTTCACTTG
>Ga0307514_10005551_pt1 | contig 11202 bp, 8 predicted proteins | sample 16_EM_MG_FD_203088 | JGI IMG/M metagenome (GOLD analysis project Ga0307514, IMG submission 203088) | Populus trichocarpa ectomycorrhiza microbial communities from riparian zone in the Pacific Northwest, United States - 16_EM | ecosystem: Host-associated > Plants > Roots > Unclassified | place... | reverse complement strand
AATTGGAGATTGGACACAGGACTTAGATACTACGATAGATGTTGGCGCTGAGACCGGGGATGAGAATGTTGAGTTCACAGTTCGTAGCGTACATAAGTCTCTCCTGATGGAGCTCAGTAATGTGTGTGATTGTGATGGCGGTCTCGCTCTCTAGTGGTGAGCGAGAGCTATGTAACTGTACATGCCAAGCCTGCAACCTGTAACCTCTCCACGGAGCTCGTAGAATGTGGAGAGCTCACAGAGTAGATAAGAAAAACCTTAACCAAAGTGGTGGAGCTCAAGGGCTCATAACCTGATGGAGCTCGGTAATGTGTGTGATTGTGATGATGGCCTCGCTCTCTAGTGGTGAGCGAGAGCTATGTAACTGAACATGCCAAGCCTGCAACCTGCAACCTCTCCTACCTATCTAGGCGGGTTCCAACATCTATGAAGTACCTAGCTGTTTTCGGCAATCCCGTGATGTTACGCTAGCACTGTAATTGGGGAAACAACCCCACGATCACTTCGATGCAAATCTCATAGGCTTAGAGTCGTATTACGAGTTTATGAGTGAAGTAATTGTGGAAGAGTGTGGGTGTATTAGTAGTCTGGTGTGCCAACCAGACTAGTGTATTAGTATATTTCGGGCTTGCTGTCTAGACAATGGACAGCGCCCTCTGATTAACGAAAAACAGAACTCTAAATACAGGCGCCTTATATCCTTCGTCCGCTAATGATATATGCCTTGATTAGGATACCTTGCGGTTTTTGCCAAGATCATCTCATGTGGTATGCAACTTTACGTGAAGGCGAGGAAACACCCTTCCCTACTCGAGCATCCACTCACCTAACCAGCTTTATGTCAATTCTAGTATTGGTATTTCTAGAGTCCAGCTCTGTTCGGAGAGCATTGGTTCCCATGGGCCTCCTGTTGGTAAGGAGTCGAATCCAGCCATCGTTGTTTCCAGGCTGTTATCGAGCTCATCAGGGTGAGCTTGGTCAGGATATCGGCTAGGTTCTCCTTCCCTGGGGTGGTGCGTATGACCAGCTTCTCTGGTTGGACTTGCTGGTGGAGATAGTGATATTGCTGTTCTATGTGGTGGCTGCAGCGGAGGAATTTAGTCCTCCTCACTGTTCGTTTTCAGGATTGGTAGTTCTAGGCTTATATGTAGTTCTCCCCACACCGCATCCTTCACTCCTTTGCAGTCTACTATATATTCCATCTCTGTTATTGACAGTACTATGATATCCTGTTTCCAGCTGTACCATCACACTGATTGATTTTTGAGTGTCATCAAGAGCCTAGTCTGTAACCTCGCTCCCTCTTCCCCGTATGAAGCATCTGCATATATCTCAAGTGAAAGCTTTGTCTCCTTTGGTTTTCTGATAATTATCCCTTCGGAGGCTGTTAACTTTAAATATGCTAGCACCTGGAGGGCAGATCTCTGGTTGTGTCATTCTCCCAATAAATAATAGCCCTCCAATAGAGGGATTTTGCAGCCAGTGCAAATCCCGGCAGCGAACAGAATTATCAACACCATGACGGCGGCAGCAGCAGCGGCAGCTGCCCTTACCATAGCAACAATACAAGATAATGAACGCATAGCTGTGACGTCTTACTCGTTTGCTGCCTCCACCACTCGGAGTTGCTGTTCTACTAGGGGCAATTGCAGTTCTGCCGTTCAAAATAGATGATTGTTCTAGTGAAGTTTGCGTTTGAATTGCCACAATAGGCAACACGCACTCGGCACCCTCTATAGCAGGTTGGTCCTGTGAAGCATATCGTGGGTTCCAGGCTACTCCGGCAGGAATTGGTGGAGTGGTAGTCGGTGCAAAAGGGGGGGTTATTTGGTATAATTATACCAAAGGGTGTGGTTAAATTTGTTTATAAACACATGGTTGCCATGGAAACTTAACAGGAATCCTAACAAGAAAGCTATTTGCAAAATCCCTCTATTACCCCCTCCTCCCTCTCCGTCCCTCGGGTTCCCGTCCTCTCGCCCAGGGACCCGAGCCAAGGCTTCTTCCCGAGTTCATCCCACCGTTGCCCCAGTAGTCTGATGAACCCGTTCAGTGCGGGGGGCCTCGTCCTTAGCTTCCCATGTGGGTATGCCTCCCATCATCGTGCGGACATATAGACATGCCTCCCTCCTTTATCCCGCTAGGTCCGCGCACTCCAGCATGATGTGCATCGTGAGGCTCCCTGGGTCTTCTAGGATCGCCGTGATTGCAGTGAGGGCATTTCCCCGAGGCCTGGCGCACCCGGGTGATGTTTCTGACGTCTTTTGTACGCCACTTGCTCAGGACCTCCTGGTTCCAGTTGGACTTGCTCAGGTCCGCTTTCCAGATCTCCGTATCCCGTCCCCGTGTCCACCCTACCGTGACATGCGATGTGGGGCCTTGCTCGTCTCCCTGAGAAGCACCCTGTTTAGCTGCCTTGTCGGCAGTATCGTTTGCCTCAATCCCTTTGTGTCCGGGGATCCAGCTGATGCGCATGTGTCGGTTGATAGCGCGTAAGCTGGCCACCACCGGGGGTACCGGGTCAGTTCCCTCCCCCGTTAACCAGCTAATCGCTGTCATAGAGTCGGTTAGGGTGGTGATGTTCCCCTCGTGTGAGTCTAGGGCTCGCTGTATGGCCGCTATATCCGCGCCGCATGCTGCCAGTCCTTTTCCGAGATACGCGGACTGGGGTTCCGAGCGGACGTACTCTCTCACCCATCCACAGCCTGACCTCCCGTACACCAGCACCGACCCGTCGGTGGCGATGACGGTCCACTCTGCCACCTCCTCGTCCACTATTCCTTGGACCCATTCCTGCCACGTCTTCCGGCCTTCTTCCACTTTGGCTTCCGTTGCGGCGTCCGCGGTGAGGTATGTGTGCATCTGCCACCTCGTATGCCCGGGGATGGGCCACAATAACGGATGCGGAAGAGGTGGGAGTGCTGCTGGCGTGGGAAAACAGCAATATAGTGGCGCTGGATATTCAGGGGGTGATCCAGCGTATAGCAAACCTGCAATACGGAAGGCCGCGGTCGTGGATAGAAGAGGGGTTGGTCAAGAAAATGCAGGAACGACAGAGGACACTGATGTGGGTGAGGGGACATCAGGGGGTACAGGGAAATGAGGAGGCCGATGCGAGAGCAAAGCGGGAGGTAAAGGCAGGCAGGCGGAGAAAACAGGCGGGGATCGCGACGCCCGGGGGTATTAAACAAGAATTCCCAATATACCCCAGGGCACCGGCACATCTGAGTTGGTCATCTGCGGCGGTGAAAGGGTTAGTTTACATGGTGACGGACAAGGGGTCCCAGGCGCAATGGCTATGGGAGATCGGCAAGGTGGATACGCAGTGGTGTGTGTGTGCGATGGATGGACACCACAGAACGCGGCGCATTTGATGGGTTGCCCATGGGTAGGGGATGGGAAAGGACGTACGCACGATATGATGTGGGGGGATGAGAGGTGGTGCGAGGAGGTGTTCAGGTTCATTATGTAGAAACATCTTGTAAATGGATTGAGGAGGGCAGGGACTGGCCCGTGCGGGGGAGAGAGGCCACCTGGGCGACCAGGAGCTGCAGTCCATCGCCATACTCTAGCTAGGGTGAATGCGATTAATGAATCCCCCCCCCCCAAAAAAAAGGATGCCCGGGGAGAACGTGCTCCCCATATGTGGCATCTTTCGGGATCCACTCTCTTTCCATTTCCGGGGTTCTGTCCCCCCCCCCTCCTCGCCGGGTGATGGGGGTTCGCCCGCCTTCTAATTGCCAGGTGGCGTCGGAGGTGGTTCCTGTACTCCCGGATCGACGGCAGTCCGTTGGCTCCTAGTATAGCCCTAGTGGCATATGGGCCATGCCACCCGAGGTCATCTTCAGGGCTCGGTACCATGTCTGTTCCGCGTTCTTCAATGGCGCGGAGCCGACCCAGAGCTCGCAGCCGTATGCTGCCGTTGGGATGACTATGTTACGGGGCGCGGTAAGTGCCGTGGTCCGATCCCACTTCTGTCCCTGCCAAATGTAGCGTAACGTGCAGGCCTTGGACAGCGCGCTGTCGTTCCTCTTGTCAAGCTCCTCCCTTTGTTCAGTCTAAAGGGGAGGTGGATGCCGAGCCTCGTGACCCCTCTCTTGTCAGGGGTGGGAGCCTCACCGGCCACGTGCGGGGGTCGTAGACTATCTATTTTGGGTGTGAGCTTTCCCTTGACGACCACCGTTATCTTATCCTTGGGGATCCTGAATCCCCATCCCGCTTCCGCTCGACCCAGTGCTGCGGCAATATCCTGTGTCGCTTTCCGTAGACTATTTTGGGTGTGAGCTTTCCCTTGACGACCCCGTTATCTTATCCTTGGGGATCCTGAATCCCCATTCCGCTTCCGCTTGATCCAGTGCTGCGGCAATGTCCTGTGTCGCTTTCCGGGCGTCTTTGAGGGTCATTTGGTCCCGGATTCCTGCGTACCCGTCGTCAACGTAGGGATCTGCTCGATATGACTCTGGATAGCGTCGTACCATGTCGTTGTTCTGGGCAACATGGTTCGTTATGAGGCTGAGACCCCATTCCATTACGAGTTGCCAGAGGGCTGGAGAAGCTGGGTCTCCTTGATCAAATCCTGACACGAAGGTCTTCTCAGGACTTTGGAGACAGTCCCACTCCATGTATACCGTCCTGGTGTCGGCCCGGGAGGAGATGTCTGCCGCCGATCCTTCGAGTTCCGGGTGGGCTCGAATGGCCGCCTCTAGGTGTTTCCTCTTGGCCCCGGGGAACGCCGCCTTCACGTCGAAGTAGACGCCGATCAGAGTTTGTCGTTCGGTGGTGGGCACCGTGAGCGCTGTTCTGTCGCTCCGCTGCCGCGTTAGCATGTCCCACTCATCAGCGTGGCTGGCCATGATGATTGGCGATTGGTATTGCTTCTAGCCTATTGGAGGGTCGCCGGAAGTTTTTGCCTCGTAAATCGAATGGTAGCAAACTCTTTGTTGGGTTTTTGAGGAACGTCTTGCTCATGGATTCTATTAAAGCTTGTTATGTTAGTATTACTTCACCTTAGTTGCATTCGCAAGGGTTTTCCTGACTTGTCAAGCTCAACGTGATGAGGTTATCAACATGGGTGCCGATTATTAGTTGTCCTTTTGAGGAGGTATAGGTTCCTTCATCTTCAATGCATTGTTCTAGTCCTGCGAGATGGAGAATTCTCTGGAGAGTTTTGAACCACCCATGGCCCATTTGTTTTAACCCATATCGTGCCTTGTTAAATTTCCAATTTTCCACTTCTCCTTGTTCGTTGACGTCGCTAACATAGACATCATGGTGCAGTGGTGCTTGTAGATATGGTGCGATTACATCCCATGGGCGAATTGCCCATCCTCGGTGGAGAGCTATAACAAGGAGGAGTTTTAGGGTTTCTGGACATATTATTTGCGCATAGGTTTATTAGCATCATCGCTGAAACCTGCTTCCTAGGTAAACCCCCTTCCAACTTTGTGACCTTTATATTTTTCAATGGTGCCATCTGGTTTTCGTTTAATAAGGTATACCCATTTTGTGTCTATCACCTTGTGCCTTCTGGGACTTTGGGGATTTTCGTAAATTCCCAGCTGGGCTCGTCCTGCTTTTGCCTATTCTGCTGCCTGTGGCGAACTTTGGGCTTGCTCGTCTGTAGGACGATCTGGGTCTACTCCGATGGCTAATACCCAAGGCTTTCTTTCTCGAGTAGATTTTCTCTCTTCTAATGTATCCTTCCAGTATGCCATATCCTTTTTTTGTCTTTTTCGTTTTTCAAGCTCTGGGATATCAGGTTGTTCTGATTTAGAGATTGGTAGATCTAGGGATTGGTCATGAATTGGTTCCTTTTCCGGCATGCTATTATTGAGCAGGAATTCTTCTGATTCTTCATGACCGGTTTCCATATGTATTGGTTAAGGGTTTTTTTCTAGCCAGTTTTTCCCAGTTGGATTTAATACCCAGTAGGTTTGGTAGCTATTAGTATATCTTACAATTCACCCTTGATATCCTCTGGTGGACAACTTATTGCTAACCTCATAGTCAAAACTTTTTTTTTTTGCCTGAATGGCTGAGGTTCGCTCTTAGGCATTCTGCATATGTTTTGGGTAAGAGAGGGGTTAGATCCTTTGGTAGGGCTTTGTGTGGCGATTTGTGACGTATACAGCCCATAGGCTACCTTTGTCCTAATATGCTTTTAGCATTTCAATGGCTATGAGTGCTGTCCTACTCATAGTGAGTATGGTGTGGTTTGCTCTTTCTGCTACTGCATTGGTCTCACTATGCCTGGGTATGGTTTCTTTTTGTTGAATACGGGTAATTATGCGACAAGGGTGACGGAGAATGCAAGGGTTACGAAGACTACATGGGATACCGAGGAATACGGAGGATGTTTTCCTCCTGGGAAGATAGAAGCATGGAATAGGACGTATAAAGACGCTGAGGATTAGGGTTTTTTCCATCATCGGATATCATTCTATTTGCCCGCCTTCACCATTCACACAAGAGAGCAAGTGAACTGACGGACGCATTTCTACTGTTTTAACTGGATTCCTCTCTGCTGGAGTTCAGTCTGGAGTTCCTTGTTGTGGAATTCGCCTCCCCAGTCGGCTTGAATCATTTTGACTGAGTGTTCTACAGCCTTTTGCAGGATATTTAGAGAGTCATTCAACGACAAATGCGACATCAAAAATGAGATGGACCGAATACCTGATTAGGCATGACGGTGCACTTTTGAAAAAAACCAACCTGACACAACAGGGTGAAGGTGTAGGCAGTCAGGAGGTTGTTTTAGAACATGATGTCTATGATATAATTGTGAATACACATTTCCCGGTGCTTCATGTGGGACGCTCTAAGACCCTCAAAGCTATTAATGAGCGATATTATGGTATTGCTTATTATGTGCCTTGTTATTTAAATAAGATTCTCAGTATAGATGCTAAGTAAAGGCGTCCTGCTGGTGGTTGTGTGGGCATATATGTAGTGCGTGTACAGGGGGGGATAGTTGTTAGGGGGTTGATCTTTTAGAGGGGGCGTACTTATGAGAGCTCTTTGGGTTATTGGATACCTCTCCGTGGTGGTTGGGGATGCCTCGGAGAGCGGGGGCTGCAGAGGGTCGAGGCGGCGGGTTCAGATGTCGCTCGTGGAATGTGAATTCTGGCTCTGGGTTCAAGTACAAATAGAACTAATCACAGAGTGAATAACTGGGTAAGGAAATTTGTGACATGATACTTCTTTCTTCGTCCCCTTTCCCCTCCCTCCCCTAACCCTATCGTAGGTACTCACTCCTCTTGCGTTGCTCATGTACAAATCATCACACAAAAACACACCAACATCCAATGCATGCCCGGCCTACCATACCCAAACTGGGGTATAACTAAGGAAATTTGCTTCGTTCATCGTCCTCTTTCCCCTCTCTCCCCCAACCTCATAGTAGGTACTCACATATAACTCCTGCGTTGCTCATAATACAAATCACCACACAAAAAGACACCAATATCCAATGCCCAGCCTACCATGCGCAAACTGCGGTTCCATGGATTTAACTTGCACCTAAAATACACCAACCAGTGAATTAGCTCATGAAAGTCAACAAGCCCAAGGAAGCCCCTACCTGTTGTGACAGCAACGTTAACAGATGGCTGGGAATATGCAGCTGGGAGAGCGGTAAAATCAATAGATATGAAAAAGAATCTACCAGAGGCAGTTCCAATGGCAAGAAGGTTGGCAGTGTCATTTACTGCAGCGCAGGATAGTCGATAGTCAACAGGAAGCCAGAGTAATTTCTTCATGTTGCATGTGATCCATTGGTCAGTAACGTACAGGGAATGAGTTAACGTGGGTGCTAGTTCCCGATTGCCGCCGCTGCAAAGGAGTGACTTGAGCTGCAGTATGCCGTGACTCGTATGTAGATGTGTTCCGTCATTAGAAAACTTCATAATGTTGATGAGGGCATGAGTTTGTATGATTTCTATGGTTGTTTTTTTTGTAGTATCCCATAATCTGACCGTTTTGTCCGAGGATACGGAGGCAACAAGCTTTCCATCCGGTGAAAACACAGCTGAAATGACATCACTGGTATGACCTTCCAAAACTCCACATTGCTTTCCTGTGAATGTATCCCATAATCTGACCGTTTTATCCTGGGATGCAGAGGCAACAAGTTTTCCATCGGGTGAAAACACAGCTGAATTGACATCATCGGTATGACCTTCCAAAACTCTACATTGGTTTCCTGTTGACGCATCCCATAATCTGACGGTGTTGTCGTCGGATGCAGAGGCAACAAGCCTTCCATCGGGTGCAAACACAGCTGAATTGACATCATCGGTATGACCTTCGAAAACTCCACATTGCTTTCCGGTTGATGTATCCCATAATCTGACCGTTTCGTCGTAGGATGCAGAGGCAACAAGCATTCCATCTGGTGAAAACACAGCCGAATTGACTATCCTGGTATGACCTTCCAAAACTCCACATTGCTTTCCGGTTGATGTATCCCATAATCTGACTGTTTGGTCGTCGGATGCAGAGGCAACAAGCCTTCCATTAGGTGAAAACACAGCTGAATTGACTGGGCTGGTATGACCCTCGAAAACTCCACATTGCTTTTCTGTTGATGTCTCCCATAATCTGACCGTTTCGTCTAAGGATGCAGAGGCAACAAGCTTTCCGTCAGGTGAAAACACAGCCGAATTGACATAACTAGTATGACCTTCCAAAACTCCACATTGCTTTCCGGTTGACGCATCCCATAATCTGACCGTTTCATCGTAGGATGCAGAGGCAACAAGCTTTCCATCGGGTGAAAACACAGCTGAATTGACCCAACTGGTATGACCTTCCAAAACTCCACATTGCTTTCCTGTTGATGCATCCCATAATCTGACCGTTTCGTCCATGGATGCAGAGGCAACAAGTTTCCCATCAGGTGAAAACACAGCCGAAGTGACCCAACTGGTATGACCTTTCAAAACTCCGCGTTGCTTTCCTGTTGATGTATCCCATAATCTGACCGTTTCGTCGTAGGATGCAGAGGCAACAAGCTTTCCATTAGGTGAAAACACAGCCGAATTGACATCATCGGTATGACCTTCCAAAACTCCACATTGCTTTCCTGTTGACGCATCCCATAATCTGACAGTGTTGTCGTCGGATGCAGAGGCAACAAGCCCTCCATCGGGTGAAAACACAGCTGAATTGACATCATCGGTATGACCTTCCAAAACTCCACATTGCTTTCCGGTTGATGTATTCCATAATCTGACCGTTTGGTCGTAGGATGCAGAGGCAACAAGATTTCCGTCGGGTGAAAACACAGCTGAATTGACTACACTGGTATGACCTTCCAAAACTCCACATTGCTTTCCGGTTGATGTATCCCATAATCTGACCGTTGCGTCGCTGGATGCAGAGGCAACAAGCCTTCCATCGGGTGAAAACACAGCTGAATTGACATCATCGGTATGACCTTCCAAAACTCCCCATTGCTTTCCAGTTGACGCATCCCATAATCTGACTGTGTTGTCGTCGGATGCAGAGGCAACAAGCCTTCCATCGGGTGCAAACACAGCCGATTTTATCATGCTGGTATGGCCTTCTAGCGTCTGTATCAATGAGCTCCACACAGCTGCCACTTTGGGTTCCATAGTAGCCCAGGAGATATTCTTTGCGTATTCTCCTGGAATCAGGCTTGATTGTGGGGTAAACAGAGGTCCTGAATAGTAGACCTGGAGGGGTGCCATTTCAATAATTGACCTCATGTGCAACATAAACCGTTTGGCATCATATGCAAGTTCTAACAATCCTGGATCGTAGTGCCCCAATGGTCCCTGGTTTCAGGTCAATACTACTATTTGCATAAACTAATGAGCATTGCAACTTACAGATAGTATTTCCTCTAGAGTTATTATCATATGAGCTCCACTTGATACCTCTCCAATTAAGCTAAGTCCCTCCAACCAATTAAGAAAGTGCTGTTCAAGAAATTGCCGAATAGTCTTGATGTCTTCCTCCACTGCCAGTGGATTCCCAAGTCGCCAGTGATCAAGCCAGTAACGGCATGCGTATCGAATGTGTGGTGGAATCCTCTTTTGTATTGTATCCTTGGGAATCTCGGTAATCAAAACTCCTGGCCCCCAAAGATTGCATATATTTTCCTGAAGCTGCGATATATGCGACATACATTTGCGAAATAGGCTAGTGTGTCTCTCTTCCTCATCTATCCGGAATCGAGAATCACTGCACCTCCGGGAATCGTGTAGGAAGTCACCAAAGGATAGATGAAATAGGCGGACAGGCTGGTTTTCGTTTTCGGGGACATTGAGAACAGAACGCAAAGAGTCCAAAGTTCTGGAAACCATTTTGGGTGGTATTTGGAGCAGCTGTGCGAGATTTCGAGCTGGCATAATATTAAACATGACCACAACGGATCCAACTACCTGTCTAAACCGTCCTGCTAATTTTTTACATTCTTGTTCACACTCTTGTTCATCACCCCGTTTTCCAAGAACTGAGTGCTGGAGTAGTGTTGTATATATGCCATCGAGATGCTTTGTTGCCGACCCGGATGACTTGGACGCGCTAAGAATTAAAGCGAGTTGTTCTTCAGGACCATCGATACCGTCTTGAATAAATCGAAGCGTTGTTGCAGCATAGATAAACAGCCCAGCTGCCCTTTCCACCAATTGTTCAATAATTCCTTCATCTGGCCATGGTGTCCCCAGCCCATGTTTGGCTTTCAGTGTCGACAACTTTTGCAGAAAGAAAGTAGATATATCTGCATTAACTGTATCAAGCGGGATATTATGGAGTATAAAATCCTGATATGCCTCACCAGACAACTGACGAAATCCATTGAAGATGGGGATTTCTGGTCTGCTAGTAAGGAAGATCTTAATCCGAACTGTCTCAAGGTCCTTGGCTTCTTCTAGTAGTTGGAGGATTAATTGGACATCTTCCATACTGTCACATTCATCAAGTGCGTCAATTACTACAATCAGTTGAATTGATTGAGTAGGGGCATTCTTTAACGGGTTAAGAATGAGTTGATTCCATTGTTCCCGTAATCCTCGTTTAAAGATGACAGGATTGTTGTCGATGGCGTCTGAGATAAATGGACGGAGTACTGGCAAACTGTTTGCAAGCTGGGCGGCAATAGTGGTGAAGAACATGCGAGAGTGACTGATATCCTTTTTGCCTCGTGTAAAAAAGAAACTCGCTGCAAGTCTTTTCTTT
>Ga0307514_10005548_pt1 | contig 11208 bp, 14 predicted proteins | sample 16_EM_MG_FD_203088 | JGI IMG/M metagenome (GOLD analysis project Ga0307514, IMG submission 203088) | Populus trichocarpa ectomycorrhiza microbial communities from riparian zone in the Pacific Northwest, United States - 16_EM | ecosystem: Host-associated > Plants > Roots > Unclassified | place... | reverse complement strand
CGAGGACCTGACGAACTTCCTGATGGCTGCGAATGGGGTATGCAGACGCATCATGCTACAGGTAGAGTTGATCAGGGCCGGGGGAGCACAAACTCCCCTACCTGATGAACGACCATACTTTACGGCAGCCCATTGGGCTGCCAGGGAGAAGCCGTACGAACCTCCCGCCTTCGATTCTGAAAATGACTTGTATATGATGAAGTTTGGCAAGAGAAAGGCCAAAGTATGGCCTAGGAGCGACTATGGCTTCGAGCATGAGAAGGCAAAGGTACGTAAGCATATCAAACGCATGCAAAAGCATATGAAACAGTTGAAGAGACGCCACTGGGTGTTCATAGGCTTAGCGGCGGGGGATATTATCAATTCGGATAATATGGCAGATTTCAGCTAGCTGAAGTAGTTAAATCCCCAAGATGGCAAGGAATATGTAAGGGGACGAGCAGCAGCCATTGCTGGTGGGCAACACTACCAGCAAACTAATGATGAACAGGCGGCAGAGAGTGTTGCACTTGCTGCATTCCATCCCTGAGGGGTTTGGGATTTCAATTATGAATCAGAATAGATAGCTGAAGGAAGAACATCGGGTGTAGAACGTCCGATTAGGGGTAGAGAAAGATGGCTCGAGAGCAAATAGGGAACGATTGCAGAGAGAGGCCAGTACGTATATAGATACATAAATAGATTATAATTGGCCGAGATTGCAGTCACGTGATTCACGCGACAGAGCAGGCTAACAAACATGCATTAGTATCAATTCCAAGAGGCCGGGATGTGATTATCTATGCATGCGGTAAATAGTAGATAGTAAGACTAACGAAAGGAGAAGAGGGGATCCAAGCTGAAGAGAAGTACTTAGACCTGGTCCCCCTGGGGCCAGAATAGTTGAACAGTATCCACTTGCGGGTGTGCCCCCGAACAGTGTCAGTTTCCTCCTTCACTCAGGCCGATTACTTCTCCTCTGCAAACCCAACTCTCTTCTGCCTGAACAAATATCATGGGGCGAAACAATATGCCTAGGCAGTCTACAAGAAAGTGAGCAATGGTCACACGGGTATCGTCCATGTCCGATAGTCAGAAGCGAGAGGGGGAAGAGCTCTACGACTTGCTACAAAATAAACAAATCCAAGTAGAAGATCAAGTGCAGGTACGTGAGATACTAGTTTGCAGAGTTAGAGGCTAATAAACGAGAAAGACAGACGAAGAGGAAGAAATCACACAGGTATCCGACTCGGACAAGAAGGAATATGATGGTGAGTACAGGGACGGGATGCCAGATACAGAATCAGAAGATGTTATGCAAGTGGAGCAGACGTAGCGAGGAAGTCAGTCTTTTGTTGCCATTGCGCTAGAGCTCCAACCACTATGTTTCGTTGCACAAGCTTGGATTAGCGACTATACCTATTTCTATAACCCATTATTGAATTCATTAGACATGATACACTTGATCAATAATGTATGAGAGTTTGCACAAGATCGTGAGAAATCATCCCTGATAAAAACAAAACCATGTGCCACCTTGGTAAGTTATCCACACTGGTGAAAACGTCCGATAACTAACAAAAAGTAGCTGAAAAGCACACATTCGTGAGTCAGGGGATATTTCGTCTATGAGTGTTGACGGCTGATCTTCAAGTTATATAAGCTGGAGTATCAGGGGAAGGATGAGGTCGGAAGAAAGATCATCTGGTTGTTAGAAAAGGACTGCTTTGTCTGCCGGGAAGAGCAAAGAGAGGTAAGTAGCTCGAGGCTGATAAATGATGAAGCGGACGCTGAGAAATGGATAACAGACGTTAGGCCATCGATTCTCAGGGCGCGAACTTATTGAACTCAGTTATAATCTCTTCTTTAAGGGAGCGAGGAGGAGGGGGAGGCACAACAGCTACTTTTTCGAGAAGATCAATCCCTGCTTCGTATGCTTCCTGGCTGCTGCAATGCAGCACTGCTTAAAAGAGTGGAAGGATGGAGAAATCATCACCATGGAATTCAAGTTCGAATCTGCTGGTGGTAAGTCAAAAATCGGACGCACAAGGACTGGATGCTGACAAGATCTAGTCACCTATCATAGACTTCGGAACACATGAGGTCAGCATAGTAAAAAGGTAAGTAAACTCCTGTTGGCCAATATCAAGGCAGATTTGAGGACCAAGGTTGGGGGATATGATAGGAGAACTGAAGTAGAGTCCAGTATCCCATCAGTGATTGTTGAGGATGATGGGTATGAGAAGGAACTAGAAAAGGAATTAGAGAAGACCTTGTCCGTGCAGCAACTACCAGTGCCGAATACTGATAAGGAGGTCGAGATCCCAATGGAGAGGACTAACGTAGGGATAAGCCAGCTCTGGGGTCGATTGGAAAGTCAGGAGAAAGTGGAAGATTGAGCACGGGAAATACCGCAGTGAGTCCGATTGGAGCTGTGGAGGGGAGTGGTCACAAGCATGTTGGGATTTGTTTTTTCTTTTTAAGTAGCTATTGATTTGTCAAGGATTTGAGTGACCCTGGGTGATGGGTAGAGGTTTTTTTATTTTTTTTTTAGTTTGCTGTTATGCAGGCATGAGTGGGAATAGTATTTTTTACCATGGGACAGTGGAGGATTTTTTTTTTGGAGAGTTGCTGTGTGTTAGTAATTTCGTCGGTTAATTATACTTCGCAATGGGAGGGGTCATGGGAGAGGGGAACATGGCACGTCCGATGGGAGCTGGTAGAGTTTTAGTTTTGGATATAGTTTTAATGAAAAGAAGAGTTTACCGCAATAAGAGTCAGGAAGAATATAGAGCGAGTAAAACTGGCAAGAGAGGCATTACGAATGGAAACGGACGTGAGCAGGACGTTGTAAGAGACAGAGAGGAAGGCGGAGCGTTGGCAAAGCCAGAACAGGGAGCAGGGCATTGTAAGAGACAGAGAGGAAGGGTAAGCATTGGCAAAGCCATGACAGGAACCAGGACATTGTAGGGGACAGAGAGGAAGAGCACATGTTGGTAAAGTCATGACATGGAGCGGGGCGTTGTAAGCAACAGAGAGGTAGGCAAAGCGTTGGCAAAGCTATAAGAAGAGCAACGGAATTGTAGACGGTAGTGCAAGAAGGCGCACATTGCCAGAAACAAGCAAGGGGTAAAGACGTTGGGAAAGACGATGTGCAAGTGCGGGCATTGAGAAAGAATATGGGGAGAGAAGGGATGTGACAATGGAGATATGAGAGGGGGCGCATTGGCAAAGGAGCACACTGCATCCGAAAGCTCAGGGAGGAGGTCGACCGAGGGGTTGCTTTGTGAATGCCAGAGCATTGGAAAATGCAACATAGAGGAGCGCGTGCTTTGCAAAGCGGTGTTAGGCAATATGCCTTTGTGACCTTAGGAAGGCCATAACGCAAACCTGAATTTTTGCTGATGTTGTACTCGCTCTCCAGGACCTAACTACTCATCTGATCCTGAAACTCTACTCTGTTACTCTCCAGTTCCTGAAGCCCAAGAATACGTATTCCGCTCTAGGATCGTGTTCAATGATGGTGCAAATGAAACTACAGAAGAACTTACATTCAAGTCTTTTAATTCTGCTGACCCTGATATGGAATCTCATCATATTCCTGTTGATGGTAGAGAAAATAAGTCATGGGAATACTTGTGAGCTGTGGCCAAGGAGGACTTGAAGGACTTTGGAGAATACCTTGGTGTTGACAAGATCTCTTACTCTGAACTTATCCCTGAATTGCAGCAATGGCATACTATGCTAATTCAAGGGTATCTACATGACAAGTTATTACAGAAGATACTTAAGCAATCAAAGAGTTTTGGGCAAGGATACACACTCCGAAATGGCATTCTGTACTTTACCATGGACAATTAGGTACGACTATGGGTACCAGATTCTGCAGACTGTAACATACATATCAAGAATAGCCTTCTCGATCGAATTCACCAGTCTTTAGGCCATGCCTCCTACAGCAAGACCTACTATGCACTCGCTACTCACTTCTATTAGCCAAATATGGCAAAAGATACCTTCAAATATTGCAGGATATGTGGTATCTGTTAGTTGACCAAGCAGTCAACTCAACACCCCTTTGGTCTGCTAAAGCCTCTACCAATTCCAGAGAGGCCTTTTCCACACATCTCCATGGATTTCCTATTCCTCCCACAAGTTACCAACAAATCTATGCAGGTTTCGTACGATTGTGTGTGGGTAATTGTGGATACCTTTTCCAAGTACAAGATCATTCTTCCTCTCCCTCTCAATTATACTGCAGTGCAGTTGATCAATGTCTATTACACTTCTATATATCCTTTCTTTGGCTTGCTACAAGATATAGTTACTGATAGGGACATTCTATTTACCTTGCTTGACTGGAAGAAGTTTTGCACACAAAATAATATCACCCAGTCCATGTCATCTACTTACCATCCCGAGACTGATGGGCAATCTGAGATTGCTAACAAGTCAATTATAGCAATTTTGCGAGTCAAATTGCTAGAGCAAGGACTCGACTGAATGTCTGCAATCCCCTCTATTCAAGTAGCTATTAATATGGGGATCGATTCTTCTAGGGACGCTGCCTCTCACACTCTCTGCATTCGTTTCTCTGCCAAGTTTGAAAAGGGAGTCGTCATTCTTGCTGCCTCTCTCAGACCTAACATAATATCCAATGCTCTTTGGGATTCTGTGAAAACAAAGCTCGTACGCAGCCGTATTGCAATGACGCAACAGGCAAACAAATGCCGCCATTCCTCTCCCTAATACAACATTGGAGATCTCGTCAAGATCTCCTCCTCCTGCTTTCCTAAAGAGACTTAGTTTAACAAACTCAAGCCTGTCTTTATAGGACCCTACAAGATCTTCCGCTGCATGCCTGAGACCGACAACTATATGGTCGAGATTCCCTTTGCTCCCTCCGGTTTCATTACAGTCCACACTTCTCTTCTGGCTCCCTGGTTGGAGAATCCAGATGACAAGTTCCCCTCCAGGACACATACCAATCCGGGTCCTGTCGATGCCGATGCTTTTGCTCCTAGATATGAAGTCGAACATATCATTAAGCATCGTACTTGAAAGGACAAGCAGCAATTCCTTGTGAAGTGGCTAGGTTATGGATATGAACATAACTCCTAGCAGAATAAGGAAGATATTGACAAGGAGGCTATCAAGGCATACTGGGACAAGAGCAAGTGGTCTGGCAGGGTACAGACTAGGCGTGCTAGGTGTTGGAACCGCCCTCGTGTGTAAGTTTCTTTATCTTGACCTTGGGCTTCGCAATTGGTTTGGGTTTTGTGTTGGAATATTGGTATTTCCGCATTTTTATGTTTTGGGCTGGTTCCCAAGTTTTCCTTACCTTTGGCGATGAATCTTGTGCTTCTATGCACGTTTTATGATTGGGTTTTCATTTGTCTTTCCCTCCTCTCTTGTTGTTTTGAAATTGGGGGACTTCCTTTTTAGGTTGGTTATATTCTAATTGGGTAGTCATTACCTAATAAGGGAAGAATGTAAGCAATCTGTAATTCCTACGATTTCTTATCTTGTTATCTCTGTTTATTTCCCACTGTTTACATCTTTCTTACAGCGTTATAATTCCGTCATGACTTGATTAAGCAAGTATGAGCAATTCTCGGGTTTTTTGAGTCTTTGTGAGTTATCTTGTATACCAGGCTAGAGCCTAGGTTTCATGTTGTTAGCTTGACGTCAGCGTACGCTCCTGATGACGTTTTTGTGATTTCTTTATGACTCTTTGTATTGCTCATAATGACGGCGTCATTATGATTGCTATTGGACTCATCTCGTATGAGTCTTGTACTTCCATATTTGGACATTCCAGTTCTCTATTAAAGAGGCTGTTTTCCACACTCCATTATGCCTTTGTTCTTCACTCAATTTCCTACCTATCAGTTTAGTTAGTAACAATCAATACTTGCTATTCTGGTCAACCGCTTTTTTCCGAAATTCTCGAACTCAATCACTTCTCGAACTCTCTATATCTTGAGCGTCTGTCTCGAAGCCTTCGTGCTCTTAGCCAGACCCTCTGGATTGTACCTAGTTAGATAGTTCGTAGTATGCAGCTGGCCTGGGTACTTGCTGTCTAAACAGGCCACTATTTACACCAATGATGAATCACTTAACCCAATAGATATATGTTCAGACAGAATGTATAGGCTTGGATATTTCAGAGTAGAGTCAGAGGAAAGCTCCTTAAGCTTATCCATATAGTAGTAACGCAGGGTTTGTGGGGTGTCAGGTTGTGGGCATGCCCGATGGGGAAGTCACCTCGCACGTGACTGCCATATGTACATATAGAGTTTAGAGGATGTAGCTTCCTCCATCACCATCACAATCCATCATCATCCTCTTTATTCCTACCGCTCTCTCTACCTCTCATCTTCCTTGTTTGACAGATTTGGCAGTACTAGAAAGACCATTTTCCCTATTCCTCCATAGTAAGCCAGAGGATCTGTGATCTTCATTTTATCTTTATTAGAAAGAGGCTGCTGCGATAGCTCTCTCTCTTAGTTCTGCGGAAATCACCATAGTGGTCTCTTGGTATTTGGCCTGCATTCCTACCTGTCCGATCTGGGTTGACGGAGGGCATTTAGCATCCTTTTATCTTCCAACTCTCTGCTCTATAGTCCTTAATAGAACACTTGTTCTTCACACTGGAATTACTTCCCTCTCGTCAGACTACGTTTACTATTTCTTATCTCCTGCTACTCTCAACCCTCTATTATTTCCCTTCTTCTATTCCTACTACTTTATTCCTGCTACTCTCAATCTTCCATTATTTCCCTTCTTCTATTCCTACTACTTTATTCCTGCTACTCTCAATCTTCTATGACTTCCCTTCTTCTACTCCTACTACTTTATTCCTGCTACTCTCAACCTTCCATTATTCCTCTTCTTCTATTCCTGCTACTTCTCAATCTGGCGAATCAAGATTCAAATTATGACTAGAGCTACCCCGGGTGGTGGATATGATTACCACATCCTACTACACTCTCCCAAAGGAATTCAAGATCCAGACTACCTTCTCCTGTTAGATCTGCATCTGCTGGCCCCAGGCTATATCAACCAAGTGCTAGATTGGAACAGACAACGGTACCAATAACTCTTCAGAACGAAAACAATGAATCTCTCTGGCTGGACACTTCCTCGGACGACGAAACTGTCATAGGGCTGCAAGAAGATGAGAGAAACCCATTTAGTCCACTTGTATCACCAATACGAGATAAACATCCTGACTCACATCAAGATAATTAAATGTCACACCTCCAAATAATTAAACCAGAGTGTTTCAGTGGAGAGCAAGATTCCGTAGCAGTAACAGACTTCCTAGATACTCTCGAGCTTATATTTACGTGTTTAGACTCGATCCATGATCCTGTCAAAAGGGAAAGAGTTAACGTGTTAGCTCTACAAGTGCACTTAGATGGTAAAGCAAAACAGTCCTGGCTGTTCCTCCAATCTGACAAGAAAGCTACTTTCGAGTTGGCATCTCAAGCCTTGAAATGGAAGTTCCTGATGCACGAGAATAACTTAGGAGATTGGAAGGAAAAGGTTAAGGCAGTTTCAGAGATGAATATATTGATACAAGGTAGTCTTATAAGTGCCCAATATGTTAGAAAGGCAAACGATCTATTCAACATCTTGGGAGAGGAGTATTCCCTAGTATTAGCAACCAAGTTTGTTGACGGAATCATTGACGATAATACTAAGCTTATGGTTGACGCCCAGCTCGATGGGGCATACAACTTTCCAGATGTGATAAAAGCTTATGAAAAGTGTACTAAATTCTTCCACTGTAGGGAGATGACAAGGCAAAGGCCGGAACCTATCAAGGACCTCTCTGCCAAAACCGAAACAGAGATGATGGTGGAAGCAATGAAACAGAACTCGCAGGCAATGAAACAGAACTCACAGATGGTCCTCCAAATCGGGGAGATGCTTAAGGGGCTGACTTTGCCCAAGCAACAAGCAGAGCGCCCTAGTTTCGGAGGTCGTAGATATCAACCAATTGTTGGAATAGTAGGCTCCACTCAGGGAGGTCAGAATAACTCGGAATATCAAAAACCTAGACCTAACTATGAGGATCGACTTGATGTTGTTTGCTATAACTGCGGAGTCCATGGGCATAAAGTTTTCGAATGTTGTTCCACAAACCTACTCTCTCAGGAAGAGCAAGATAAACGGCGGGGAAGGTATCAACAAGCGGGAGAATCCAAGTGGCCTCAAGATCAAGCCCCTTCACCGACTAGGAGTCAAGCCCAAGACCAATCCTACCAGCCTGTTAGGAGTCAAGGTCCTCGAACGCAAGCAGTTGCCACATACGTTAAATAGGTACCTGATGACGATTTGAGGCTAATTCAAGAAGGGACGGACCTGGCGGGTATGATGACCATAGTGACGAACATGGTCAAGTTGTTGGGGTTGGGAAATACTGAAAGATTGTAGCAACTGAGTGCTTATGTAGATAGTTTGATGCAGGGGGAGAAGTCATATTTGCTGGTGGCAATGGCCGAGAAGAGGGGGAAAGAGGCTGGTGACGAGATGGCTGGAGAGGCACCCCCAGTGCAGAGACCCCGAACAATGCAGAATCCTTCCCAATCATCACATATGCAACTCGCACCTCAATCATTCTATACCCAGGCTGGCGCCATGGTATCCTAATCTCAGGGTCGCGCTTTTGTACCTAACCCTCCATTCCTTACACAACCTCTATCCCATATACAACCTCCATCCCATACACAATCTTAATCCTATATGCAACCCCCATCTGAATCGTCCTATATGCAGGCTGGTGCCACGGCACCCCAACCTCCTCAAGATCACCCTTTTGTACCTAGCCCTTCCTTACATACATAACCCCCATCTCAACCGTCCTATACCCATGCTGGTGCCACAGTACCCCAACCTCATCAGGGCCATCTCTTTGTACCTGACCCTTATTTCGATATCCCTGAAAACTAATATCAGCCACAGTTCATGCCAGTGGCAGCAACCAAATCTAGGAAAACCTCTAGGAAGTCTGAGGACCCAAAGGTTAAGAGGCATATCAAAATGTTGGGATACGAGTAGCAGTGGAACCCGGTGGAGGTATTGAAAAAGATGCCAGTCGTGGGCTTGGATTTCGGGAATCTTTTCGACATTGCCCCAAGAGTGACGATTGTGATTGGGAAAGTCCTGCAAATGCAGCAGCCTGCTGATTCGAAGAAACCCCTGACATGGGGGGCCCCTATAACAGCAATATCCGCTGACACTATGGTAGCCCTGACAGCCTCAATCGAGCTCTTACAAATAAGAGGAAACACCCCAAGTGGCCATCAAGAGGTCCTCACCGACCCTACCTATCATATCATCAACTTTCATATATCTGGGACTGTTTGGGGACAAGGGTTTGGTAAAGAGAGAGCATCCCAAGTGAGATGAATTCTTATTGATAGAGGAGCTGTAGTGAATTTAATGCCAGAGGGAGTAGCTAGACGATTAGGTTTGGAACTGGAGGATAATGACAATATAGTGATCAGAACAGCCACTGATGAGACACGCCCTATTCATCAGTGCACTACCTTCGACCTTGATATTGCAGGAGTCATGGTGAGTATCAAGGTCTATGTCGTCGATATCCCCCAATCCTACTCGTTGCTATTGGGCCAGCATTGGCTATATCAAGTCAGGGCATTTGGAGATTATTCGACCCATGCCTATACCATCTATGATACTAAAGGATTATTCCACGATGTCCAACCTATAGATCGAGGATAAACCGCCCCCTTGCCAGAAATCCTACTCAACCCTAGCAAACGTCTCCTGTATACAGAGCTTACAGAGTTGGAGACTGAAGAGATTATTACTGGGCAGTGGAAAATGGACGCCATCATCAACCAAATCGTGTCTGAGGTGGAAGACCAATCCAAGGCCTGAGAAATCGATAATAGTGACGAGGAAGATTTGATTGACGAAGATTCGGGAAAAGAATATTGGCAATAAATACGGGTCAATTTGTTGCTATGTGAGAGTCATGTGACCTAGGGAGTGCGGATGTGGATGGTCATACAACCGATTATTCTTTGCAAGAGGCTGTTGGTAGTTGTTGGTTTGGGAGTTCCGTATTGTCTGCCTCTGTCAATTGTTCTGTTTCTCCTGCTTTGATTGATGATATCGTTGTGTTTACCCCTTGTATCCAGTTGAATTCGTTGAATTCTGTTGTTCCTGCCCAGTTGAACTCTGGTGTTTCCTCTGCTATTCCTCACCATATGACGTCTTCTGATATCTCTTCTGTTTATGTGGGTTATGAGGTGGCTCCTTCTGTTGCTGCTGGGGATGGCCTCACCACCAATGGTTTCTTGCAAGAGGATACTGAAGATCATAGTCTTAGAGGTCTCGATCGCTCTGCTTCTCCTGTTTTGATTGATAATATCGTTAGTTATGCCCCTTATGCCCAGTTGAATTCTGTTATTTCCTCTACTATTTCTATCCATATAACATCTTCTGATATCCATTCTGCTTACGTGGGTTGTGATATAGTTCCTTCTGTTACTGTCACGAATTTATCGATGGAGGCTAGTGGTATCCTTGTAGAGGAGCCTGATTTGGAGTTGGAGTTGTTAATAATTCAAGGGAATCGCATGATGGAACGGAAGAGGTTTTCAATGTGGAGGAAGTGGGATAGGTTCAAGAAGAAGGCATAGAGTTGGCAGTATCGTCAGTTTCTGTGTGGATGGGAAACAGGAGAGTGTCGACTCGAAAAGGGATATTGCGAAAGAAGAGCGTGTAGGCTGTGTTTCTAATGGAATGGGGAGTGGCAGGTGGGCATCCCATTCATCTCTGTGAACCAACAACTGCAGTGGGTGTGTAAGTTCCTGAAGGAAATGAGGAGGGGAGATTTTGAACAAGAAGTCCGGGCCGTTAGAGTAATAGGAAAGAAAAAGCTACGATCTGGCAATGAATCTGTGCAATATGTGAAAAAGGGGGTGAGGTATTCGAGGTGTTGAGAGGCCGGTGAATAAGCCTGATATTGTCCACAGTGGGAGTTTGATTGAACCAGAGCCAGATAAGGTGTTCTTTGGGAGGCAAGAACTTGATTTTCCTATGGCACGATGACCTCTCAGTTTTCAGCGCCCACTGCTGTTTGTGATGGGAGGAGATGCAATGCGAGGAGATGTGATGTGGGGAGATATGATGCGGAGAGATACGATGCGAGGAGATGTAATGTGGGGAGATGCGATACAGGGAGAT
>Ga0307514_10005546_pt1 | contig 11209 bp, 11 predicted proteins | sample 16_EM_MG_FD_203088 | JGI IMG/M metagenome (GOLD analysis project Ga0307514, IMG submission 203088) | Populus trichocarpa ectomycorrhiza microbial communities from riparian zone in the Pacific Northwest, United States - 16_EM | ecosystem: Host-associated > Plants > Roots > Unclassified | place... | reverse complement strand
TCCCAGGCCACAAGATAGCATAACCATAACTAGCCAGGCCGGTCAGTTCCCGCTCCATTCGCTTGCAATCCCGCCGGCAGGGGTTTTTTGTTTTGGACACGGTGCGATGACGCTGGTAGGAGCCTTGCCATGCCAGCGGGGCCGGGCGGCGAGGGTATCTACGACTTCAGGTCGTCCGTCTGTGTAGAGTCCGTATGCCGCATACACGCGGCATCCTCACACCGCAGGTTGGAAATGGCCAATCCAGGGAGGAAAAGACGGACAGCGGGATGGACGCGGGGATCGAAGTTCCTACTACTATGATCGGAGCGCGGAGGGGAGGAAACAAATGAAAAATTTAGAGCTGGCATTTAGGGGGGAATCTGCCTGGATGAATGTACTTGCGAACCAATCCTGACCATGGAATAGGGATTGGTACTGAGGGAAAGTTCTTCCCAGCTGCTTGGGGGGAATCTAGTGGTACATATAATACGATGCAGGTGGGTATATGCAAGCGATCTTGATCGTGGGCTTGCCAATGGTGGGTGGAGTAGGCCGTCAATGGAGAGTTAACGACGGTCAGCGACTAGCTACGGTAGACCGTCCGCTTCCTGAGGGCGCGGGCACTTGTATACACATGTACCTTGTATCTCAGTTCGCATTCTTGGGCATCCGATGTGGTGGGTCTCAAAAGCTCTGGTAGAGGAGAAGGGAAATCCAGGAAACGACCCCAAAGGATCGCGATTTTACGACACGAAGCTCAAGTATAGTGAGACGAAAAAGCGAATATACATCATGTGAACATCTTGAACTCATGACCAATAAGACTGCAACTTGCAGAGATTTCTATGAACCCCACTGCCTCAGGTTGGACACCGTGTGGATACATATCAGAATCGAGCCAAAATTGGGCTCCCTCTTGCCTGCAGTCACTTCCACCGAGGTGCGTCATAAGACCCGCTGTATTAACTGGCCTCGCTCGCTTCCGTGTGAGCTGTTCTCGGCTTCAGTCTCTGGAACGCATTTGTACATTTCCAAGGTATTCCACGGTTTGAACGGCGTGGGGTAGCGCAGCACGGTGTTGAGAGAGAACATATCTTCCAGCAGCCCATGGCCCACAATGGTATGTTCGCCAGCGCTTTTCGTCGTGTGTTACAACGGATACCGGCTCATAGCGTAAGGCGCGGAACCGACGCCTAAAGAGCCCAAAGAGCCTAGCGAGCGACGGGTGAATGATTGCTGATGACGTTCCGTCGTGAGGGGCTGTTTGCTAATCGTACGTGTGGTCGTGCAGACGCCTAGAGTAGATAGCCAGGCCAAAAAAACGAATAGCTTCGAAAATAGAACTCCGCTGCAAGATTCCAGAGCATGGCTTTCTCCGATATGCCGCAAGGTCCGTCGGTGGAGATAACTAAACAGGCTGCAGTCAGTGGATTGCTGTTTTCAGGCAGGAATTCTCCTGTCAATGCGGAGAATCTGCCCAACTGGAAGGCTGCCCGTCGGTAACGACGGTACATAGCGGCATCGACCGGCGGAAGTCGTATATGCACTGCACCGGCGAATAATAAAGTGCCAAGCTGAAGTTGCCAGCATCGAACGGAGCGGTAAACGCAAGCAAATCTGGAGGTCTGAAGGAGTTATACAGAGTTGGATCGAATAGTCCAGGCCGACACACACACGTACACCATTAGGTACCTCACAGTACAGTCATAGCTGACTTGATAGGCGACCACCCTTTCCGGAATAACCCACCACAACGGAAGACGCTTGCTCTGTGACCACCACCATACGATCTTTTCTTGGTGGGTCCTGAACCCCTCGGCATCTGAGTGTGGTGTGCGGCCGGCCTAAGTCGGTCTTACGTGCGTTAGCCTAGAAATTGACATCCTAGGCGCACGGATGGCGAGGTAAAGCAGATTCACCGTCGTACGTACGACAATCGGTGGCTTTCACTCATGTCGAGCATCGTCGTCGTGGTCGTCGGGGATTGCGGCAAAGGCGGCGGGTGGGCTGTTGTCTCTCCCGCAGCAATTTGGAGCCACGCTCGCGCTCGTGGCAAAGGAACGTTCGCCAGTACCGTTTATGAGGTCGCGAGATTTCCGGCGGGTGCGGGGATGCTGATAATATTCGCTGACGACCAATAAGAAGTTCTCGCGCACCACATGACCGACATCGTGCAACACAGCCGTGTTTGGACTAGGGAGAGGACAGCAGAGATAGAGTAGAGTAGAGCACATGTGGTAATTCCTGAAAGGCGCGGCGGTGATATGCTGCGCTGCCCGTCCCTGTTAAATCTGGCTGAATTGGCTGGCTGCATCGCATTGGATGGTGCATGCTGCTTGATGCAACATCAAGCGGAAGAGCAATTCAACGTTCTTCGTCGTCTCAGCTGGGGCATGCGAATGGCGGAAGGAATCAGCCAAGATGCACAGACTCAGGAATGGCAAAGAGGAGGAGGTGATGATCATCATGCAGGCTACCATTGAGGCGGAGGGATTGCTTAGACTACCTCTGGGTGCAGCTCGGTTGCAGTTCGTCGAATATCAGACGCACTCCCTGAATGAGATGACAGCATGATAGACAGGGGCTTGAGGAGATCCAGACATTTAACTCTGGATAACTCTCGGCACAATCGGCGGTGTCAAAAGCGTTCGATTAGCGTTCTGCTGGAGTGTAATGAACCCGGTAAACAGGTGAAGGGATTGCTTCTTTGACCCGTTTGTTCTGGAGGTTTGCAATCGGGGTTCGGACCTTCGAAATGCTGCCATCAGCAAGTTGGATGCGCTGCTGAAGGTCTGGACTGCGACGAGTTGACCAAACCGGCCAGCTGCCCTTGGTAAATTTGGCAGCTACTTAAACCACCATAAGCCGCCACACAGAAGTCACTCCGTAGTCGTTAAATTTCAAACCACAGTTGAAGTCGGTTTACGACAAGGGTCGCGCTCGACATGTGGCGATCGGCGGGTGGTTTTAACCTGCCTCCTTCTGAACCCAAGCGAAAACGCGTATGCTACACAGCTCCCATGGCTGTACGGAGTGCGCCCAATCACAACAAGCTTCACGGCGCGGGTACCTACTAGATACCGCTCCGTGACAGCGAATGCGAGTGGCTCTGTTGCTCCAGATGCACTTCAAGAATGAGCGAACCAACTGCCAACCAGCGAGTCGGCCATAGCCATTGCTGATGCCAGGATGGGCCTTGGAATGTCGAAGCACTGCTGCTTTGGCGTGTTTCATAAGCCGGGGGAATTCGGACCGGTCATGGCTAGGTATGTAGGAGAAAGTCCACACCATGCCAGCGTAGCCATAGTGGTGAGCTCGTGGTGCGGTACCGTCAGTTGGCAGGCTGGAAGGAATGCTCAGATCCGAACGTCGACGCAAAGTTGTTCTGAGCCGGATCAGTGGGTCTACGGCTGGGAGAAGCGCAATCCCCGAAGTACGGCTGGCATATAAAGCTGGTGAGATCCGACAGCCCGCACGAGTGGAAGCGGAGGCCTCGAGACGTGGAACTGTGGTACTAGTACAGAACACGGATCATCGCGGCTCCTCCGCCACAATATGTGCTGCATACAGCTAGAGCCGGTGGAATAGGCCGAGTCCCCTACCCTAGTCGCCGTTTACGAAGTGGCGGTGGTTATTTCGAGCTCCATGTCTGGAACCAGGGCAGTATCACCCGAACAGTTCGTTCACTCAATTTGTGTTCAAACTTCATCGACATCATCGAGCGCATAATATCGCGGATACACACGGTTACAAACATGCTATGAAATTAGAGCTTGTTCTCATAGTATAATAATCGTACTCCGTACTCGGTCGACGTCTAGATGTTCGGCGATGCTAACCACTCTAGTGATAAAACGTGGCGGTTACTGGCGTACGCAGGTCACGTTGTGGTTGGGCAAATCCATACCTGCATCATGGTGTTGGGGCGGAAGTCGAAGTCGAGAAGGCATGTTTGTGAGACGGAACATCTGATGGCTTGCCGCTTGTGTTCGAAATCCGGCATTTATTCCCAGTCCAACTCCAGAACCGTCTAATGCATCACGGCGCGAATGGAGTCTGGGCACAAGAAACGAGCTTTGAAGTGAGCCAACATTGGGAGTGATGTTCAGGGTTGCCAACCAGCATTTACCAAACAACCGCGCTGATGTCTTGTCAATTGGTTTTACCGGCCCAGCCTCGTGAGTTTTTCTGCTTTATTTTTGTTTTGCTCAACACCGCTTTAGTCCGGTCGTGGTCCCTCAGGGCTTGTCGAGCGGTAACTTGGGTTGGATATAATCACGGCCTTGGCCAATCACAAGGGCTATTGCCCTCAGTTGCATAAATCCATGCACTCGACATAAACCAATTATGCAGCCCTTGATTGACGTGACGATGCTGCTGCTGATAGCAGCGTTCTTGGGTACATTCGAATTGGGTCCATACGACCGCCCATCCGACGACGAGGCCTGCCCTCTGACTCTGGTCCTGCATCACCACCCCCCGTCCACCACCACCACTCTATTACGACCGCTACCCTCCGTCATCATACCCAACCAACAAACTTCCTCTGCGAGACGCCCCCACAGAGCCCTCACACACTAACACCCACAGCAAAAGCAATTTCACATCCACACTCTCTCGCTAGCCTCACCTCACTTATCGTGCGTCCAACCCTTGCTCGTCTTTCCGACAGGCTGCTCCGTATCGGTGTTGCTGGTCGGCACTTCTTCAGAGCATCCGCAGCAACCCCAAACCACCCAGCAACAGGTCCAAACCGCCCTTCTCCTCAATCAAAAGAAAAAAAAAAGAAAAGAAAAAAAAAGCTCTCCCCAGCTTATCCGATCATCTGGAGTGCCACTTGGGTTGTTGCTGACTGTTGCCGTTGCACACTCCTGTTGCCATTGTTATTGCCGTCTCGTCCCTCGTCACAACCACTCTACACCTCGCAGGGTTACCCTCCGTTCGTCGTTCGTTCCTACCTTCCCACAACTACGACTGAATCCATCCATTGCAAGGAAAGCTCCCTGCCTACCGGCTTCAAAAAAGAAACCAAAAGGATCCCTTCACCTCCCAAACTCCCCAAGACCCCACTACGTGCTCTTCAACCTCGCGAACCCGCGAGTGCAGTGATCGCGATTACTTCACTCCCTGGAACGATGGCAATTTATCCCTCTTCTTCCTAGTCGGAACCAAACACACCCATCGACTGAATCCGAAACTCGAATTGGACGTCCACGGTCGAGACAGGCAGCAGCGGGTAGGGTCGGGACCTCAGCGGATCCCTCCACCTGCCTATACCACTTTACTCTCACCATCCCAGCATTGTTTACCCCGAAATGATAGCAACGGAACTTTTGGGAAGGCGGACCGTCAGCGGCAGCGCAACCCTCGCGCCTCCCGCCAACGAAGAATTGACACGACGAGCAATGGAGCGCAGTCCCAGCGTGACGATGAGAGTCGAAAAAGAGGATCTGAAGGAGGCTGCGGAGGAGAGTTACAACGTCATTATGGACCTGGATCTGGACGGCAGAGTTCGATGGGTCAGCCCGTCGTGGGATACCGTTATCGGGTGAGTGAGCCGTATGCTTACTAACTACTCTCGATCATTCTGACGATTTTCACCTCAAAGAACATCCAGGGACACGATTCAGGGTCAGCCGATCGCGGACCTGCTGGTGGATGATAAGGATGCGTTCCAGAGAGCGGTCGAGACGATGAAGAGCGACGATTCTAGGAGTTTCAAGCTCCGGTTTGCGGTGGCTATGGGGTCAATGTCGAAGCTCTCTAAGGACGCTTCCGCTATCTCGTCTCCCGCAGAGTCCGAAGTCGAGGCGTTCCAGATGGACGAGATGCCCGAGCAGCAGCAACAGACGACCTTGACTTTAGAAGGACAGGGCATTCTGATCTACGACCGGGCTACTGGCGAGCCTAGCCATGTGAGCTCGCCTAATCCGGAACTTGTGGTGGCGTTGCTGATGAGTTCAGACGATGTGGGTTGTACGCCCTTTCGTGGAGCCTACCGAAATCACAATCGACCTCGCCCCAGTTCTGGTCGAATCGCTTGGCGTTGGTGCGGGTATGTTGGCGCGGTATCTGACATGTCTTGCAGAGCAGGGTGCTGTTGATCCGAGGAATCATCCACCTCCGATGCCAGTGCTATGTCGGATATGTGAGAGGCAGATTCAGCCATGGTGGTTTGAGAAGCATTCGGAGCTCTGTATGTTAGAGCACAAGGCGGAGAGCGATGTTCAGCTCTGTCAGGAAAATCTGCAGATGCACAGACAAGCTATAGTCAAGGTCTTGGATGCCATGGAGCGACGAACCACTCGACCCGTATCGGGAGAGCAATCTCTACCGCCTGTTCCAATTGAATATCGCGGACTGCCAATCGGTCCCCAACCGTCCTCATCTTCCTCGGGGACTGCTTCCCCCGGCACTCCACCTCCCCGGTCGAGAGATCATTCGGCATCTGGAACCAGATCGCGTCCCCCGCGCCGACCACTCGTGCGCATTGTTGAATTATTGCTTGATCTCTGTGACACAGCCCTAGAGATTAGCACACCTGCGATCAAAGAGGGTTACGGATCGGTAGAACTAGGCACTTTCCGAACGCAGTCCCCTGAGTCGGAGGCCCGAGTCAACCAAGTTATGCAATGGCAATCCCCAGCCTCAAACACCTTGGAGGAGGAAAAAGGACTGGCTCTCTTGTGCCAGGATACCGAGGCTGCAGCCAGGGCGAAGGTGGAAGTCGTTTGTCGACACAGAAACACCATAGAATACTCGGAAAGGATACGCCTGGAGTTTAGTATGCTTGTGCAGGATTGTATTGACGAGGCTCTAAGGAAGGCATCGATGTCTTCGATTGAGGACCTGGACGATTACATTGGCGGTTCCGACGATGAATCCATCTTTGAAGGCGACTTCGACGGTGCTTTGCAGAGGAGCAACAGCAATATGGCGGAACCCGGGCAGAGGCTCAGGAGGCATTCGTCCCCTGCGGGATCAGGTACAACCAGTCCGATGGAATGCTCGACTCCGAAGTCGCAGCAGAGTTTGCACAGGACCACCAGCCGCAGAAAGCGATATGGACACCGGTCGAGCATGCAATTCGACAACGAGGGAGCCGACAGCGATACCAGCGCGAGATCCTCCTTGGCCGCCGCCATTGGACACGCTTCCACCGAGAGTCCCATATCAGACCACGAATTGTCGATGCGGTTTAGCTCACGGAACGAAAAGAGGCGAAGTGCCTTCAAATCTGCGAGTATATCTCATTCACCAAAGCGGCAACCATCTCCTGGCCGCGTTGCGCCATCGTCGTCACCCTTAAGGATAAATAAGCCTCGAGGATCTATGTATGAAAACATACCGACCCCCATCACATCACCTTTACTCTCTACGGGGGATTTCTCCCCAGCTCCGGACCACAGCTTTCACCATCGGCGTCAGTCTTCGGCTGCTCTGTCCGATCAGTTCAAATCCGGGACACCTTCCTCCCCTCGGCTAGCGGGCGTCAATCCTTCCCAGCAGAATCGTGCAGTGCCGCCTTCAATCAAGGATTTTGAGATCATCAAGCCCATCAGCAAGGGTGCTTTTGGAAGTGTGTATCTATCCAAAAAGAAGTCCACAGGAGACTACTTTGCCATCAAGGTTCTGAAGAAAGCGGACATGATTGCAAAGAATCAGGTCACAAACGTACGTGCTGAGAGGGCAATCATGATGGTGCAGGGAGAGAGCGACTTCGTTGCAAAGCTCTTCTGGACATTCGCCAGCAAAGACTACCTTTACCTGGTCATGGAATATTTGAATGGCGGTGATTGCGCCGCGTTGATCAAGGTTTTGGGTGGACTGCCTGAGGAATGGGCAAAGAAATACATGGCAGAGGTTGTCCTGGGCTTGGAGCATTTGCACAGCCGGGGGATCATTCACCGAGATTTGAAACCTGACAATCTCCTCATTGATCAGAAGGGACATCTCAAATTGACGGATTTCGGACTCTCGCGGATGGGCTTGATCGGCCGTCAGAAACGAGCGCAAACGCAATCGTCCGAATCAACCCCGGATTTGCTGAAGCAAGGCCCATTTGCGAGGTCGAAATCAATGGTTTCCTCCCGATCGACCTCTTTCGACTACCCCGGTGCCACATCGCCGTCAATCACTCCGAGCATCATGCCGGACAGCAACGTCCAGCTGATAAACCCGTCGTACTTCAGTCTCAATCGGGAAGGCACGCTGAGCCGTGAGAGTTCATTGAGGCGGTCCTCAAACCCTCGGAGCGACAGCGGATCGGAGCATCTGGCTACTATGGTCCAGAACTTCAATCTGAACGACCCGAATTGCTTCAGCGTGATTGCGAGTCGGCGAACCCCCACCGGCGACGAGGATGCGCAGAGCGAGAGCAGCACATCCAGCGACTTCAGTGCGCTCGGTCTTCAGCATGTAACGTCCCATACCAACCAGAGTCACGTCCAGCCAGCTCCCCCATCGATGATGCCTCCTCAATTGGCCCTGTTTAATCCCGAGGACAATAACAATCGCAAGTTCGTCGGCACACCAGATTATCTCGCGCCTGAAACCATCAGCGGAACCGGTCAGGACGAGACGAGTGATTGGTGGTCATTGGGATGCATCTTGTTTGAGTTCCTATATGGCTACCCCCCGTTCCACGCTGATACGCCCGAGCAAGTGTTTGCGAACATTTTGGCTCGGAAGATCGATTGGCCGGACGAAGAGGACGACGAAGCGTCACCCGAGGCCAAGGACATCATGAACCGGCTTATGTGCAGTGATCAGACCCAAAGGCTTGGTGTTAATGGCGCCGATGAGGTGCGGAAGCATCCTTTCTTTGAGGGTATCAATTGGGAGACGCTACTCGAGGAAGAACCCCAGTTCGTTCCAACTCCTCAGAATCCCGAAGACACGGAATACTTTGATTCCCGCGGCGCAACACTGCAGTCTTTCACGGACGAGTTTGACGATCAGTCAACGCCATGCTCTACGCCTGGCGCGGACCTCCCCGAACGGCCCCACGATGCGGTATCCCGTGTGAGGAAGGAGATCGGTTCGAATAAGCGTGGCCTGATTCCGTTGTCGATCCCTCCCCACGTACGAGAGGGTCGCAGAAGGCTTAGCGAGCCAGTTGCTCAGGATGACTTTGGGAACTTCGCTTTCAAGAACTTGCCCGTTTTGGAGAAGGCAAACAAGGACGTCATCCAGAAATTGAAGACGGAAGCATTGAAGTCCACGCCTGCCCTGGCGACTTCGAATCCTTCGTCTCCACTGGAAGCCAGTCCCATCGCCTCCAGCAAGCCCCTGGGCAGAGCTCTGTCGACCTCGTCTAAGAATGGCGGGAAGCGGCCAGTGTCGCCCTCCAACCACCTCTCTTCTTCCGCTCGGGTGTCCCAGCCATCGTCTCCGCTTTTGTTGTCTTTCACTGCTGGAGCCAGCGACAAGAGAAAGGCGCCAACTGCAAGCGGATCGTCGAATCTGTCACAGCAGTCAAGCGCCTCTTCCCTGCAGCCTGTCGTGGACATTCCGCACGTGTCCAAATCATTGGCATCGTCATCGCCCATCAAGATGCAGGGGCAGCAGCACACAATGCCTGCCCCCTCCAACACTACCTCGGCATCAACCTCGCCAACCAAGACGTTCCACCAGGAGAAACAGCCGATCCTACCCAGTGCCAACCCGCGCGTACGTTCGCTCACGGTTGGTTCGACCGATAGTGAGACGACCTCCGTTATCGACACTTTCAGGCAGCAACAAAAAGGGCGAAGTCAGGTATTCGAAGTGTCTCCCTCGTCTTCCGACAACGAGGATGTCCGAAGCACTGCATTGCTGCGGGTCCAGCACCGACGACAGAGCGCCCGGAGGATGTCGAACATCAACTTCCAAGATTGCCCGATATTCCGACCACTGGACGTTCTGGGTAAGCTTATATCCACCATCCCGTCCGTCTTATTACTAACCTTATATAGTTTGTGAGGATCACCCGGTTTCTAGGATGGTTATGGAGAGGCTTCTGGAGAAGTTAAAATGTCGCACTATCATGGTTGAGAATGGCGCCGAGGCGATGCGCTATGCTATGGGCGAAGTTAAATGTATGTCTCTTTCCGCGGTTACTCGCGATCGGGCTAATGTTCCTTTGCAGTCGATATCATCTTGATGGAATTCAAGCTCCCTCAGATCAACGGAGAAGACGTTGCACGAATGATCCGAACGAGCAGGAACCCCAATTCCGCCACTCCCATCGTTGCTGTTACCGGCTATTTGAAGGACCTCTCGGATCCGCAACACTTCGACGAATTGATGGAGAAGCCCGCGACCGCATCCAAGCTTATCGATATATTGGAACGTCTCTGCTACTGGAAGGCTCCAGCACCTGAGCGACCAGCATTCGGAGAACGGAAGGAGTCGCTCGGTACCAACCTTAACCAGCCATCCGATATCTCGGACCTACAGCACGGAAGGATGTCGCCTTCCGTTGAGCGGTTCATGTCTGGCGGGAGACCCCGACTTCCCTCTCAATTTCTTCCGCTGGATGATGACGCGGTGTCGATCTCCAGCGGCAACTCTCGGACAAATGACTGGGATCCTGCCCCAGGATTGACCTTGGAGCCGGAACCGGTCAGCTTGCCGCCACCTCCCGTTCACATACAGCACCAGGAGCCAGCACCAGCAAGACTGCAGTCGCACGCCATGGAGAGGATCCCGTCTCCGCTGTCCACGCACGTCAGCGCTGGGATGATTGACAATCCTCCACCCACATTGCCGTCCTTACCAGAGTTGACACCTTTACCTCCGTCTATGACTGCGACACCGGCATTTGGCACTCCTACTGTGGAATTGTTGAAATCACCGCTGAGTAGATCGAGCTCTCCACTTCCCGGCTATCGAGAGCATTCCGCAGCAGAACATTCCCTGTTGCAGGATGCTGCGCAGAAACCACCAGTCAAAGAGGAAAAGTCTAGGTTCAGCATGATCTTCTCGCCTTCCAAAGACAAGGACACATCGAACCAAGACGAAGAACAGTTCCTCTCCACACCTCTCGATTTCAAGAACAGAAGTAAGCGAAGTTCTCTGGAGAAGAAGAAGGAAAGGCTGGGAAAGCAACGCAAAGAAGGGCTTCTGGGAGATGAGGCTGATGCCGATGACGAGGACTCGATCAGTGGTGGGAAGAAGCCCAACAAGAGCAGGAGTATTGGGGAGATGATTCGAGGGGTTAAGTGGAGTCCTCCGGAGCTCAAGA
>Ga0307514_10005545_pt1 | contig 11209 bp, 15 predicted proteins | sample 16_EM_MG_FD_203088 | JGI IMG/M metagenome (GOLD analysis project Ga0307514, IMG submission 203088) | Populus trichocarpa ectomycorrhiza microbial communities from riparian zone in the Pacific Northwest, United States - 16_EM | ecosystem: Host-associated > Plants > Roots > Unclassified | place... | reverse complement strand
ATATTTAATTTGAATTACTTGCGTATCTCTTCTACTTCTCATATGCCGGGCCTTGAAGTGCGTTGCGACAGCCCTCAACTTTCGCCAAGAAACCAGGGTGGCCCATGACTTTTGTCGGTCATCTGTACATACACATATGTTGCTGGTATAGATTCCATGGATCGCGAGTTTAAATTTGATGTCTGCCGCCAATATTGCGCATGCTTACCGTTTTGACATTATTTAGCACAGGCGGCATTTCCATAGGGTCACATCACCGTGTACTGGCAGATACTTCAGCCATTGGATTGAAGGCTACAATACGCGATTATGCAATTGTACAATCAATTCAGCCATCATGACCACCACACTTGCTGATCCTAGATGCCAGGCTCACCTGAAGCCTTGGATATAGCAACCCTAGAAACTGTGATGTGGATTTTTTCCAATACCTCTGCATCCCATTACCGAACAACTGGCATATGCAAAACAGTTCAGGGGTAAAACATCCAGATCGAAACCCTGGCTGCCATCTCGACATCCAATTGGTTCCCGCCTTTGCCAACCGATCACACCTCATTTACTATACCTATCCCAGCCCATCTCAACAGCCAAAGTAACTATAATCGCTCCCCGTCCTCCACTCAATGTTTGAATACGCCAAACACCAACTCCACACACTCAAAGGCGCAACCATAACCCCGACTCTCACTAGCCTCAACGCAACAATCACTACTCTTCGCCCACACGCGACTGGCGCGATCGCAGGTAAGCACGCGACAAACACGAATAGTAGTAGTATGAGCTTATCGCACCCCGCCGGCGCAGGCACTGGTACCGCAACAGCCCCAACTCTAAACCTCAGCGATATCCACCCGCTTATCCCCTTAGGCGCCAAGAATAAGAAATCCGCCGACGCAGCAGCAATGATACCCACCAGTGGCGAAATCATCGACCCCACGGCCTCTAGCACGGTGACTACGCCCGACTTCAACCACATCTACTTCGAGTCCTCGCTCTTCAAAATCATCCTCTCGGATGCTGCCCACGACGCACTTGAGATTCACGGTGGGAAGCCGCAGCCGCAGTCGCAACTACAAACCAAGGATGATCTCAAGGCAAGTATTGATCTCGGGCCGTATGCAGGGGGGGAGGAGGATGGTACAGGATCGGTGTTTTATATACATAAAGCGCTGTTGGCAAGCCTGAGCCCGGAGTTGAGAAGACATACGGACAATCAGATGAGGGAGGGGCTGAGAGGGGAGATGCTCCTGGGTGAGGTGGATAGGCAGACTATGCAGAGGTTTTTGCAATGGGCGTATAGAGGGGAGTATACAGTGTACGTCCAGCCCGCTATAGTCCATTCATCTGCCCATACACCCCGCCCTTAAACTCTGCTAACTCAGATACCTTATTCGTGTACACAGGACCACTCCTCCAAATTCCCCCCCAACCACGGACCTCCTGGAGCACATTAAACTCTACGTCTTCAGCGACCGCTTCAACATTCTCCCTCTCCAAAATCTCTCCTTCAACCACATCCTCACCCTGCTCCCCAACCTTCAACTCCGCTCACAAGTCAACCACCAGGATGACATGCTCATTCTCCTCCGCGCCCTCCGCTACAGTGCAGATAATCTCCCCAGTACATCCGACCGCCTTATGACCCAGCTCGTTCTTACCTGCGCATGGGCCCTGGAGTCTGTCTCTATCCTCCCCGAGTTCGCTATCGTGGTCCACGCGCAGCCGGAGGTTGCCGTCGCCATCTGTCGGGCTGCAAGAGGCTCGACGGAGCCTCCCTGGACCCAGATTGAGTTCCAGAAGCCAGCCCCGCAGTTAAAGGTAGATTTAGCGAAATACGAAGGGAAGCCGAGGAAGAGTAAATGTGGGAAGGCAGGGTGTGGGTTCTTGGGGTTCCCGATGCTGCAATGTAGAAGGTGTAAGATGATGTGGGAAGATGCAAGGACGGGGTATCCGGAGCATGACTGGAAGTGGGATAAGTGTAGGGGGTGTGGGAGGGATGAGACGAGTGGAAGTTTGTTTGAAGTTTGTCCCGTGTGCAAGGAGGGGGAGGGTTTGAAGTGGTTCTAACCGCGGGTGATGTGTGGGAATGGGAAATATTTATCACATACGTAAGTATTGAGGCTTCAGCGGGTTTGCATATATTAGTCAATTGTTTGTGCTTCGCTCATTTATGGTTCATCTCTTTATTTTGTTTATTTATCTTTTGGCAAATTAGGATAATGCGGAATATGACTATTTATATCAAGTACGCAGGGTACCCTCAGCCTCCCAAGGTGCCTGCAACAGCGCCTAGTTCACTACCTACTTAATGGATATTTTGGTGCAGGATATCCTGGTGACATATCAGCCTTGTCTCGCTAGGAATGCTTACTAAAGTATCTGACACCGCGATCCTCAAATGGCAATTACAGCCAGAATAGGCACCGAGGTACGAGAGGCCGGTGCCCGGAACTGAAGGTGCGTCCTGCATGTACCTTAAATACTTCACCTACAGGCTTCACCAACATATATCCATGTGAATTCATCCGGGATGAACTCATGCACGATCAAAAACATGTTAATGTTCATTTGTTCCTATTTTTTTTTGTTTTTTGTTTGGGAACCCACATACTTTTGCTTGTAAATGCGGACTTACTGAATAAGTACCTACTGACTCTTTGGGAGTGTGCCGCAAAGCCTGGGTTACCTAGTGTGGAATAAACTGAGCAATAAATTCTTTAAAAAGGAAGACTCGGGGTTATAGCCTCTGATATATAATTTAAAGTCGAGTATTGGAATGACATGCATAACTTGCGTGTGGGGACATCTGAGGCAGAGCTTTCATATATGATTGTAAAAGCTTTGATATGCAAAAAGCCTAACAATTATAGACCTTTAACTTCTGATTGATAATTGAGAATTCTGAGAAGCAAGCAATGTTGTGGTCTTATACATGTGACTTCAGGGTAAGTGACCGACCTGCATACAGCGTAGGTCACTTCCTCATCTTAGGTTCCACAGACGTATAGACTTAAAAAAAAAAAAAACAGGTCACTTCCTTGGATTCATACACTGATACCCAGAATCTGTGGTACTAGTATATCGTACAACCTTGGATTTACCCTGAATACTAATAGGCTCCAGGCCTTCTCTGCACCTAGGGTTGACTGTTTGAGCGGAATACTGCCACATGGGGAGAGCCACAGTTCCCACGCTCAACTGAACATCATCTAGTTTTCCTCCTTTGGTATCAAGAGCCCAAAGTGCAACTGCAAGATAATTTGTGCATTGGTGGTTGAGGATACCTTGGGGAACAGGGAACACATCTTGTTGACCGACGTTGCGAGCTGCGAGGAGAGTTGTGTTAGCAGATGACAAGGCTTATCTAAGGAGGGGCTTAGGGTCGAGATGAAAACGTGCCATACCCCCAAATTGCCATCCATTAACGTATAAGTGAGCACGATAGTTTGGAGTCACGCTTGTAACGTTAGCAAAGGTAAACCCGAGGGGGATGTCATAGTCTGTTGGAAGATCGAGCTTGAAGCTCGTGCTCGATATTTGGTGGATATGTTAGTATATGTATGGCTGTAGGGAAAACGGATATTTTTGCCTAGTCTTACGTATAAAACCAACACCTGCTGCATTAATTCCCTCGAAAGGAGACTTCCTCATCCAGTATCCCGTCGGTGCACTGCGTAAATGCCATACTTGCCACTCTGCATAGATTACCCCCTCATTCAGTGGCCCTCTGGTCTTGTCTACAAACTCCTCTCCTCCCAAATTCCCTACCAATTTCCAAACAACATCACTGCTTTCTCTCCCCTCCAACACAAATCTAGAATACCCCGGTGATCCTTCATTCCCTCTGCCCCAGCTACCCAATTCCCATTCAGCCCCATATGGTCGACCACAACTGTAACTGTTGGAATAACTAATCACGCTGGCGTGGGAAATATATCATGTGAGATGCCATGCCGTTGTGAGAGATGCCGTCGTGGGGAATGTGAGATGCCGTGGGAAATGTCGTTTGGGTGGTGCAAGGAGAAAACGGAATGAATGAGTGAATGAATGATATAAGAGGCAGTGTCTTCGTGGTGGAGGGGGTGGTCTTTAGTCTTTAGTCTTTAGTCTGCGAACAGATTCCGTTATTGAATATATTCATTCACTTGTCTCCCGCGGTGAGCCAAGTGGACCGCTCCCTCATATCAGACGACGTGGGAATCAGTAAACTCCTACAGTAATCACGGTTTTTTTTCCTCCACTAGTTTTGGGAGAGGGAATGAGTTTTTGCTTTCTCCTGATTTTACTGGTCCCAGGCCAGGATTCAATGTGCTCGCCATTGACATGCCAAAGGCGGAGCCACTCGCGGTGCGAAGTTTGAGCGTGGTTTCATTCCCAGTGGATGCAAAGTGGCCACGATATACGAGGGATCCAGTGTGGTAGCCGTAGTCACTTGCATAGGTAGAGGTTGGTTGGAGTTGTCAGTTTCCTAGGATTATTGTTGAATGCGGGTACTGTAATCAAGCGACAAGGGTTATGGAGAATGCAAGGGCTACGGAGAATGCAAGGGTTACGGAGAATGCTAGGGATACGGAGAATGCTAGGGATACGGAGATTACATGGGATACGGAGGATGTCTTCCTGGGAAGATAGAAGTGTGGAAAGGACGTACAAAGACGCTGATGATTTCCTGTAGTTAGGGTTTTTTCCCATCATTGAATATCATTCTATTTTTCCCGTCTCCACCATTCGCACAAGAGAGCAAGTAAACTGACGGACACATTTCTGCAAATATTAGAAGTGTTCTGGTTGGCAAGAGTCCATTTCGAGTCGCCGTAGCCAGTTCAGGTAGGGAGTCGATATACCGCTACCAGCATAAAGTTTTCTTTTAGTTACAGACCGTATAATCAAGTGTGCAAGGGAGCATTCGAGGGTATTACCCATTCTAGAGACTTGAGATCAGGAAGCATAAACTCTGGTAGCACCTTTGCGAGCAGCGACCCAGTCTCCGTAACAGTGGTTCCCAACTGCTTGTCATTCAGCTGAAGAAACTTGACGTTCTCAGCAGCTCAAAAAACTTCTACAGTGGTCGTTTCGTTAAAGTCTCCGTTGATGTAGACTGAAGCACCATACATCCTGGCACTTCGAATGAGATAACCTCGACTGATGATTAGTGCCTTGGAGTGATCAGAGGCACCTGGCTCACTGGAGAGCCAGTAGTTGTAGGCAGTGTTGCGGTCTATGTGGGGTCAGAATTTTAGTTTTGGTATGACGACGGCGAAGCCGGCGCAAATCAAGCAGGTCAATAATGATGCTGGAGTATTCAATAAATACGCACCAAGTGAATGAACAAAAAGATCTGGTATGACCTGCACAATCCTCCTCCGGGGGCCTGCGGTAAATCCGGTAGCGATAGTTTCGGACGTACTGGTAGCATCACTATTGACTGTGATGTCGACCAAGCCGCCTTCAACAACTACAGGCATCCCCTCCAGGGGGACTCCGGAAAACTCAAGCTCGTGGAACTCCCTGGGACCACCGTAGACGACCAAGTGAGTTTGGCCATGCGGAAATTGCTTTCTATGCCCAATGGAAGGTATATATTAAGTATATAGAAATCACTGTTTTGAGCCCAATTAGTACTAAATTAACTGAGTGTTAGTCCTATAGGTAGATGATATAGAATAGAAGCACGAGACGTGAAACTGACCCTCCGTAAGTCTAAGCGATCGATTTAGCATATTAGCAGCAAACCGGGTCTATCCGAAAGATTCGAGATTTACCATGTAAATGTTAAAGATGGTGACTCCAGAAGTAAAAATATTCTTGTAGAATACCCGCTTAAACTCGTGGTTAATCAGGACGGAACATTGGTCAAATCCCAACCCTCCCCAAGCATCAAAAGACCCGCCTTGATATTCCACCACGGAGTAAGGTGTCGAGGGGCTATGCTCCACGTGGTCCCTGCGGAGCTTGGTGTATAGACTAGGTATCTGGGCGGTCGGGGTTAAGGTTAGTTTATCATATATTTGCAGATTAAGACATAGAAATTCTACCATTTGGCCAAGTATAAGGATGGCACTGTCAAAACCAAAAGATAATTATTGTATTCATAGATATCGGCCTCTCCCTTACCAGTCCCTGGCGCATTGTGTCCACTTGGGCTGGCATCATTACTTATAAACGGGACCACAATTCCCGCTGCTCGAGTAATCAAATGAAAGGTCCCCCATTCGTAATTTGAGCGAGGGCAATTATTTTCCAATATTTTCCATATAACCTGCTGTTGACTCCATGTAGTCCCTATCATGTGTTTGCAGCCGTCCTTTTACCCTCTGAAGCCATCCCGGAAAACCGCCTCCCGAGGCCTCGGCATTGACATAAGATCCAGGCCGCATAATGAGGTAAACTCCCGCTTCTGCTGCTGCCCTGAAAAATAGCTCCCAGACTAATACACCATCTGCACTGACGTCCCCGGGTTTTCCTTCATGATGCACCTAGAACGATACGCAGTTGTACCTCATTGCTTTGATCTTTTGCAGGACATCGAGCCAGAGACTTGGGTTGGGTAGTCTGCACCAATAGATTGGTTAGGCCTCTGGTTCCAACCTATAATTAAACGCTAATTTTGCACACCTGAAGGGATGAAACTCCCCACTATAGAGCATAACCCTCTCTCCTCGAATGAATATTGTTTGGTTAACTCATGTCACCTACCAGAACTCACGATGATGTTAAACTGTATTCCTCCTCTGACTCTCTTGGGCAGAATAGAGGAGGCCAGAAGATAAGATATGCACAATATCCTGCAATGGAGTACGTTCATTCAAGTACGGCTTGATCAATTCCGTTGGGTTCCCAGCAAGTCCATGCCCACCTGGTAATACAATAGTGGAGGTCCGAAGAGCAAAGAATAACACACTGAGTGCTACAGTGAGTTTCGAGACCAACATAGCTGCAAATGGATCTTACATTTACTGCCAGTTGTAGACCCATTCGGCTCGAGTTGTACTCAGCTGCGTTTTAAAGATCTTTGTGAAAGTGCATTCCATTCTCCCCGTAATTTTTGCACTGATTTAATTATAACCTACTAGGCGACAAGATATAAAAATGCCGCTGAAATTGATCATCTACGGAGGAGGGTCGTGCCAACCAGACTACGCTTAGGTATATCCTAGCCTGATGCTTATATATATAGAGGAGGGTAGGGTCGTGCCAACTAGACTACCTCACAACCCTCTTTGCGGGGCTTTGCCAAGCTCGAGGTTCGGGGCCGACACAACTAGTCTGGTTGGCACAAGCCGCTCTCCACGTCTCACAACGCCCCTTTCTTCATCCAAAAGCGGCTAGATACTGTATCTATGATACTACCTTTCCCCTTATAGGATAGTAAAATTCTTAGCGTGTTCTGCTTGAATTGCTTCCTTCCCCAAAGGGAGGGTGGGGGTGGCTTTTTGTTATGGTCAATAGGTAGCACCACGTGTTTTCTTCTAAGCCTCATCCGTAGCTTTTGCTATATCTGTACACGCATATATATAGTGGATATTGTATAATTGTGTTCATGCTTTTTCGAAGTTACAGTAGCTTTTCGGCAACCACCACCACCACGTACACGATGATTCTAATGGAGTTGTGGCACCGCATATTTCGGGATAAATCCAACAAGCGTGCTGCTCCAGTTGTAAGCGAGGGGGCGAGCGGAACCAGGCAAGAGAGGAGTGGAGGGAATGGCAGACAAAATGCCATTAAGAACAATAATTTCGATGCCAGTGAAGCTGGATCCTCAGACCGAATCACCGTTGGCTCCAACAACGGAATTCCGCAAAAGATTCTTACCGCAGAAGAAGCAGATCAGCCATGCAGAAATTTCACCGAGGAAGAGCTTCTTTCAGCTCTGAACTCCTCCACCGGCCTCAGTCTCACAATGGAGGACACTAATGTTCGCAGGGGGATTGAAGTTCTTCTCGGGGAGTACGGACACGATTTCGGCACCGCATATGCGTGGTTTAAAACAGCCAGCGTTCTCGAGAAAGTATCTTGGGGACGAAATTTCAAGGTCTGCAAAAAAATACGCACATTACCAAACCTAGACAGTTACGATGAAAGTTTGACGACTAGAGTACGATGGGGTCCCGGGGACTATATATCGAGCTGCAGGATCAATGATACCCATGAGCGGATTTTGAACCCAGAATGTGCGGAGCCAAGGCGGTTGTGGGACCTGTATAGCAACCGGGTCATTCCTTATGATTGGCATGTCCGTGAGGTTGTAAATGGTGATGGATATATCCCACCACCGCATGAACCACACTTGAAAGAACCAACAGATGGCGATGGCGATGATGGTGATGCAAACATGGCTAGGGTTGTAAAGCCCTTTGTGGCAATTTCCCACAGTTGGACGGCAGATATGAAACCAGTACTCACCACCATAAATCGCAAGCAGTGGCATGTACCACTTCCCGCCGAGGAAAAAGGTCCTGAGGCTACTCTCAACCACATTCGTATGGAGCTATTGAATACAAAGGTTCCCAACCCACATGATAGCCCCTACTGCGACGGTTTGTTAACGATGTATGTATGGCTGGATATACTTTGTCTGCGCCAGAGCTCTCACAACAAAGATATTATGGACTCAAACCCAGATCTTGCCTCAATGTGGGCTAGGCTGGATGAGGTCAGGCTTGAGGAATGGGAGATGGACGTTCCAACGATTGGTATGATCTACACAAAAGCGGAGTACGTAGTGTGCTACATGAATGGTATTGGGCGTCCATTTAAAGAGGACGGATGGGATGATGAGCGCCATTGGGTTAATCGAGCCTGGACTATGCAAGAGTACGTACCCAAAGGGAATCCAAAATGGGACAAGGTCTGGGGAACCAAAGAGGTGTTCTTGGAGCCACTCATAATGGGTATGCCCAAAGGCAATACTTCCTTTACGAAGGTAATTATAAAGCCTCTTTGTAGTAGCCCTGCGCCAACCCTCTTGGCCAGGCAGAGAAAGGTGTTAATATGTCTGACAATATTGGTGGATAGTACAAACCATTTGAGATCGGATATTTCGCTCGTCCCCCTCCCCCATGGGAACGCCCTCATCCCCAAGACCAGTTGCCGAACATAGTTCATCAATTAGCTAGGCGCTATAGTACCAATCCGTGTGACAAAATTGCAGTCTTTGCCGCCGCTATCAGGCGCGATTTAGTCGAGCCTCCTATTTATAGTCCTGATGAAGACCCTGAAGTAGCCTGGTCACGTTTGTTAGACGCTATGGGGCATCAGACCCGGAGAAATACTTTTTTTCATCTCGACTCACAGACGGAGGGTTGGGCTCCCACTTGGTCTGAGCTTATGCATCCTTGCTTGCGGGTATTTCAATCCCTACCGGGTTACGAGCAAGCACCTCCAGCTGCACAAACTCTGGATCCGGAACCAACTGCAATCACTTGGCACAGGCGGCCCTATATCACATCGTTTGGCATAAAATGTACAGTCAAGTCAGAGCCTCCGAGCAGATCCACCGATGGCCAATATATCCAGGCCATTACCACTGATCTAGATACAAGCCTAAAGGTTTTGGGGCACGGGCATCTTGGACCAGATAGATTACTCTATCTGCGGCTCCATACTGAAAGGCCTGTCTCGCCAGGAGAGTACTTCTTAATTGTTGCTGACAGGTACCACCTTTTTCAGGTGCTGCCTAACCAAGGGACTGGCATCCCGGCAGTCCTTTGCTTGCCAACTACACTGGAAGAGTCCAACAGTACGCCGTCATACCGCAAGATGGGCATTGGCCTCCTTGAATGGTGCCATGACATTGACAACCTCAAAATGTGTAAGGACAAGCTATATTCTGCTCTAGGTATAACCGCCAACATGCTAGATACTATGTCCGAGAGGCAGCTAGCAGAAGATTTCCCCAACCCCAGTTCCAGGCCGTATTCCATTTTTCGGTGAACCTAAAGGCTGCCAAGTGAGGCTACACCCAGGTACTTCACCCTCTTCGAGTAGACAGGAAGGCGATCTCTCCTGTACAATTCCATTACCTAAAAATTCCGGGGTTTCAACTTAGGAGGATTTCCTTCGTATCAATCGAGTGGTGGATAACTTGCCACCTGGGTTTCCGCCTCGTCATGATTCACAAAACACAGGTAATGGGTATGTTATTTCAGGTGTAGGAACTGTATTGCGTTCCGCTAGCAGCCAATTGTTACGTATATAAGCACCTATACTGCGCGCAAGTGGCTCTCACATAATTGACACGCTCACGTGATGAAATTTTGAGGGGCCTTGGACAATTCAGCTCTTTTCGGCAGTTTTGCCTTTTTTTTTGAACCATAGTAGTAAAATATATATCCTGACGCATATCGGGATCAAGTAAGCTTTAGGTTCAAATACATATTATTACTATTTGCAAGGGCCTTGTGGGACGCGGTGGAGTTGAGGATAACTGGCGTGCTGGTGCTGATATCACAAAGAGTAAATTTGTCTAATATGAAGGAAAAAGCCATTCTTTTATTGAAAACATAGCTATGCATTTACCTTGGTCAAGAGCCTGGGCGTCTTGCCTACCTTTTAACCTGAGTTAGTAGCAAATATGCTCCAATTTTGTGACATTTTGGGAAGTATTTCATGTTGTAGCTTGATGATGGTCCTTCTTAGGGCCGTAGCCCTATTCCTCGGATTAAGCAAGCTGGCCCACTGGACATCAGGAGAAATTGACCCTCAGCTATGTCACCTTGTACAATTGTCCCCATAGCCCCTCCATGCCTGTCACTATTTTCCGTACATCTACTAGTGTTAACCAGACCATTTGCCAATATGTATAGCCTATATAAAGGCCCCTTGATCGATATGCGTCAGGATATGCATTTTTTAACATAATCCGCTATGTATTTTACTACTTCTCTGCACATGATAGGCCGCTGGTCCTGATACTGAGTCTACATGTATTATACATTATACTCAACGTATCTTGAGTCCCACAAGCCCTTTCAGGTCATAATTCAATCATGTCAATTTTTCGTCCATAAATACTCCAATTCCTATCCTCCATCTTTTAATATCTCACATGCGGCACTTGCAGATGACTTCTATGTATACACTGTAGCTCCCGCCCCAATTTGAGCCTATTTGCATGATAATTCGATTTTTTAACAATTAAATACATGCATCCCGGAAGTGCTGGTAGTGCGCCGGATGCCGGTCAAATACGTTAGCCTCTGCT
>Ga0307514_10005544_pt1 | contig 11209 bp, 8 predicted proteins | sample 16_EM_MG_FD_203088 | JGI IMG/M metagenome (GOLD analysis project Ga0307514, IMG submission 203088) | Populus trichocarpa ectomycorrhiza microbial communities from riparian zone in the Pacific Northwest, United States - 16_EM | ecosystem: Host-associated > Plants > Roots > Unclassified | place... | reverse complement strand
TGAAATTATATTTTTTTTCAATTTCATTCCCATTCAAATTTTTAATTTGTAATATTTGTTACTCATTATTTTAATAAACTTGAAAAAAATAAAACATTAATAAGTTATTTTCCAGTTCATTTTTCATAACATAACCAAACACTGGAAAGTGTTTTCCAACTTATTTTTTATTACACTACTAAACATCAAAAAATACTTTTCCAAAATTCACTTTTCTCAAAATTTACTTTTCTTAAAATTTATTTTTTAAAAAGAAATTACTTTCCAACAAACAAACAGCCCTTAACTTTTTCAAGGATTAGTTTTTTTTTTGTTTTTTTGGTTAACTGGGTCCCATCTCTTGCTGTAGACTTAGGTAGGCTGTCTTATTGTGCTGTGCTTCCGTGGTGACTGATTAAACACTGCCGCACTTTCGGCTTCCAACGTGTTCTTTTTTAATATTAAATAGTCTTGAAATCTGACTTTATCGGAGTCAATGAGCTCCACTCTTCCATCCAAAGCAGTATTGCTTGTGCTAATTAATCTCCTAAAAGTAATGGAATATAACCTAACCAAGCACCAAACACTCAGGGATATATGAGACGTAGGTCTATTATTATTATTATTATTAATTATTATTATTATAGTTACAATAAAAAACAGTGGGGGTAAAGTCATTGTGAGGAGAAACATCCAAGGCTCGGCTTTTTATATGTATTACGAGGAGAAATATTGGGGATTCAAACAGTATATTAGCTATTTTATTTTTTATTAGGGTAAAGTTATTTTTTTTATGGGATTTAAATGTTATTAAAACAGCGATTTAGTCATTCACTTTTTAAAATGTACAGTGAAAATATTTTGTTGCCCTTGAAAGCTAAAAGACAGCCTTTCATACCGGGAATTTTGTGTATTTTCCTATTTATTTGTATAGTTAATTAACGATTATACCCTTCAAAGCTAAAAAATATTGGAGGTGGTTTTTTTTGTCATTACACAATTTTGCATAGTAAAATAGCATTTATAACCCTTGACTTAAAAAAAAGGGCTGGATTGGGAGGGTATTTTCATCTTTGCAAATTGTTTTTTTTTTTAATATTCATATGTTATTGGTTCTGTTTAGTAATTTGCATTATTAGAAATTTAATAAATCAATTAAAGAGGCTGATGCATGTTGTTCACGCATCAACGTCTCGCGCGTCATTATGGAGGTGTGTGGGGCGTATTCCGATAGCAAAAAACTATCGATCGTTGTCTCATTCGACGCGTTAGGTGGTGGCGCAGCTGCTAGAGTGGCATGTGTGGTCAGGCTGGCGACGGTTCAGTGGCTATGAAGTTTTTTTCTCCTCTATTTTTTTCTTTCCCCAGGGCCTTGGTATTCATGCAGAGCCTTTAAAAAATCAGTTGTATCATCTAATTTGTATTTGTTTTGAATTTGATCATCATTCTTTTGATTTTTATTTTTTTTTCATTTTAATGCTTCTTGAAGGTTTTTTTAATTCTGTCCCTTGTCGTTTAATTCCATTAGATTTTTATATCCAATATGATCTTTATTCTTTTGATTGCTATTGTTTTATCCTTTGCATTAATTTTTTTTATTTTGTCATTTAGAATTTAATTTAATTTCATTTGGTTTCCAATTTTGTATCCAATCAGGTTTTTTTCTCTTCTCACTCTTCTCTCTCTCATTTCCTAGAAATTCACGCCTAACCTTAAAAAATAAAAACAATTCTACCCTTTGATTTGTGATTTGATCGATTTTTGGCCTTCTTGCTTTTGATTAGTGTTTATTTGGTTTTGATGCTTTTTCAAGTTTTTTTTTTTTTTTAATTTCATCCTTGGACATTTATTCAATTTGATTTTTCAATCCAATTCGGCCCCTCTACTTTTGATTTCTATATTTATGTGTTATAATTTTCTTGATTTTTTTTTTCAATTTCTTCCCCTTCAATTTTATTGCATTTGTTTTTTTTAATCTATTGCATTTGTTTTTTTTAATCTATTTTTTGTCCTATTTCTTTTGATTGTTGTATTCTTATCTAGCAGATCGATCCAATAAGATATCTCAATATTATTATTTTCTAAAAAGATGTTTTAAATTTCTATTAATCAAACAATATTTTTACTAGTTGTCTGAATTATTTTTAAATCTATCAAGTCGATCACCTAACCTACAATTCAAGCCTTAAATCAGGTCAACCTCAAATCAAATAGAGAACATTACTATTTATAACAAATATGAAGTGATAAGAAATATAACTCAGCATGAAACTCATCTTCCTCGTTAAATTTGCTTAAAGCATGTGTTTTTTGAAATTACATGTATTTTATTTTACTGGGGATTGCCATGCATCATTGCTTGAATCAAAACTCGAAGGCATCATAGGGTAGAAGAAAATAAAGTGTTTCAACCTTGTTATATTTTTTGAGTGAGAAAAATGTTTCCTTCATCCGCTAACATGACAAAGAGGTAAAGTCTAGGTGAGCTAGCACCCATTGAAGAGGGCAACATCTACTTATTAAATAACAACTCATTTTGGGCAATAAAAAACAGTTCAATTGAAAGAAGGAAAAGTTTTGTTTTTTTTTTTGGTATAAGCATAAAAGGAAAAGGTAGGATTAAAAGGAAAAAATACAGACTTGTATTAGTATACTACTGAGGCACAATATTTTACATTTTAGCACATAAATCAGAATACATTTCCCAATTTTCTGGTGCGAGGAAATCAGGAAATGTAGATCTCCGGAAGTTAGTCAAACCTGCTTCAAATCTGGTACTGCAAGACGCGCAGCGAATGTTAAACATCTGCCTCGTATACAATGGTGTGAGCTTTCTGGCCCCATGGTAGCAGACATTGCAGAACCTCAGTAAACGTACGAACATTGATAGGGCAGAATCTGAAATTTCGATACGTTGTATAGAAAAATGAAATAAGGTGACAGAGTCAATACCACCAGGCCTGAGCTGCACAGATTGCACAAACTGGAATCATGGGGTTTTAACCTTCTAGAGCATATGTCTGCACCTGCAATCGACACAAAAAAAGAAGAAGAAATTACATACTATCAGAAGTCGGATAACTTAAATTCTTGAAAGCAGTGGGATTGTATTGCCGACAATCTACAATGGAGGAAAAAAAGTTCTCAAATTTTGCCATGGAAACAGGGTCAATCTCCTTTTCACAATAACAATTGCTGATTTTATTTTTACAGGGTAAAGTATTTGGTTTGCTCCGAGGGACAAGAAAATAGCAGGTAGAGAACTCACCAACATGAACAATTTAAGGCACTTGACAAAACAAAACAAGCTCAACATGAACTAACAGAGTCATACAAAAAAAGCTACCCAACCTAGCACGTTTCCCATTATATGGCAACCCGGTTCCTGTTAACAAGAGGTAAACACTAACATGTGAACGAGACAACATGAACCAGCCAGATCATTTGGGAAAAGCTCAAACAACCACCTTACACCCCGATTCCCATTTGCATTCAAATGGTGAACTGATACTGTATCATAGCAAATCGCAGTGCTGCTGAAAAGGGTGCATGGGAAAAAAGGGAAAATCTCAAAAAAAATGATAACCCTTAGTTAATAACAAATTTATTTCACATCATTTTTCCACTTTTACATTTGACACTGCATAAAACTTTGATAATCAAATAGTGCTTTCTTTTTATTTTAAGTGTAATTGCACTGGTGCTCGGTTCTGCCATCCAGAGTAGATTCATAATTGGAAGCATGCAAAAAAACAGGGAACTGAAAAATGTCATCCTCTAGTCAATAAAAGGACAGAAGAAAACATGAAAAAAAAGAAGAAAATAAAGCAACCTTTCATTCTATTCTACCTCAGCCATGTTCTCTTCAGGAAAGTAACTTGGTCCTGTACAACAAACACCATGGGCACCATCATACTTGAGGACTCTAAGTTTCCCTTCCTGCAGTTCACCAAAAACGGTTATGCAGTTCAAAAGTGCAGACTAATAAGATCAGCATGATCGAAGAGAGGTGTAAACCTTGGTTCCATAAACAAGACCTCCCCCAGCAAAGGGATGAAAACAAGCGACATTGACCTCATCCTCTGCACTAGGAAGCACTCTCACAAGTTCCATATCTGAAACTCTGTAAACCTGATTGACAGAAACAGAGGATTAGACCAAATTCTGGTCTACAGTAGAGATGGAATTGCAAAACAACCATCAGCGATTACCTCAAAAGAACTAGATTCCCAGAAGTAATATAGATGGTATATAACCCTTTCTGCTAAAATAATAGGATTAAAATTTCCTTTTCCAAATTCAAAACCATTGTTTTCAATAATTGTGGCAATTGCAATCATGGCTCTGGTTGTTAATTGGAAGCACATACATTACCCATCGAGGATCATCTTGGCACATTTACACTCAAAGAAACCATTTCCAGTAGAACAAATTTCTATGTTTTTGTCTATTATTAGCACAATCACTTCCAGATTTTATTGCTATTCAAGATTCATCCCTTCATTATCAAATAGAAAAACTATCTCAATCAATTCTCTGTCAGCAGATCACAAACTATGTTTGCCAGAGCAACAATTTTTTGCTTTATAGGAGAGCTACCTCTGTTAATTAGCTCTTGCCCAGGCAACAAGTGTTAAAGCATGCCTATGTTATTGAATAAAGCAGAGAGTTGAGTTGTTTTTACATGAATGAAGCATAAATCAATATGGAAAAGGACACCTTATCGCCAAATAACAATCACCTAACTGAAAATTCTCAAGTAAAAGCGGAGGAAAATTAAAGGGCAGAGGGCATGAAAATGAACTTTATACCTCCAAAACCGTATAGATAGGTGATTTTGTTTCCCCATCAATGACAATGCTTTTTAGAAGGGATACGTGGCGTCGACCGTAAGCCAGTAATATGTGCTCAGATGTTGGTGAGAACTGAACATGGCATCAAATACAATGCACAGCAATATTAAACCAAAACAGAAATGTAAATGAACAAGCAAACATATGATCCTCAAAATCCACACCAACATAATTAGAAATCCAAACACATGAGATGAACATATTCAAACTAGTATATAAAAGAAAATAAAAGGTATATCAGGACTGGATATTCTAATATTTGCAAAATAAGTACTCAATAGTGTTATCTCTGAGTCACAGCATGTAAATCTCAGAGCATCATGTCTGAGGGTTCTTTTTCTTCCTTTACCAAAAACAAATGAAGAGCAATTGAGGATCTCAAAAGTCTAGAGCACAAATTGTCCTCTCACAGAGTCCAGCCTGCAAGAAACTAATGACAACAAGGACAAAAATAAAAAAAGATGTAAACATTACTGATAGACCAGAATTACAGCTCAAAAGGTCCTTTTGTTATCAACTTAGCCAGAAGTGCTTAGCGCCACAAAGAAGAGCATACAATGAATTACAATTCAAAAATCCCCCTTCAGTTACCATTTTAGCCAACTGTGCTTAACAGTTAACACCACAAAGAAGTGCAACAGCATGTCCTTTACAAATTAAATGCGATTGTATGTTGAGAGTTCAAATGAAAAATCAAGGGCACACTAATGAGCTGAAAACCAGCAGAAAGAAGAAAGGTAAGATTTGAGCTTATTATGCCCAATACATGATACCCAATCAGCAAGTGGCCAAATTTTTTTTGCATCTTGTTGCAAAGAAAAAGGCCTGATTGTAATGGAAATAAACCAGTAAATATGATGAAAACATATACATCCGACATTTTCTTTCATCTATGAAAGATCACTGACCTGGATTGAAGTCAAACAATGAGCAGCTCTAATTGCACGTGACACAAGCACTGAACCAAAACTGCATGAATAGAAATTTGGCAGATAAGATAATCACTTCTTTGGATGAAAGAACAAGAAAAATCAAGTGCACAGTAAGAGCTGGCTAGAATTTTACGTTGCCTCCTCCAGGGAATATATGCGAAGCTCGTACATAACTTGGTGAGCTGATATTGGGTGTCGAGTAGGAGAAGTTGCGGTTCCAGTATCTTGATGGACAAGCGTTTGTAAACCAGGATCAGCTTCCATATGCGGCAGCATGCAAGCAACACAGGCAGCTAAATATCTTCCACATGGTGAAAAATGAGCACCCATTTCACTGAAAAAACAATAGTTGTCAGAGGCACACAAAGTGAATATATTAAACGGCCAGCCAGAATGTATTAGTAAAATGCAACACCAAAAGACTTGACCAAGCTGGCCATTATGACTTGAGACAAAATTGAAGCTGTTATTTGATGTTCACTAAACATAAAGATGCAACAAAAACACCCCATCCATGCTGTAGCTAGCAAAGAATGCAGTAAGGAATCAACAAATAGATAATTTCTTTTTAGTCCAAAATTCTTATTTCCATCATGCCGATTGGTTAAGTAAAAATCATAGGAGAAGCAAAAAGAAAGGGAAAAACCATAGCCTTCAACATACCTACAAAGGACAGCATGAGGTATGGTTAAGCGACATTTATCAGAATTGAGTGGAGCACAAGGATGTTCTATGTCATGTGACCACACTCTAAGCTTTACGGTGCATGGTAACTCTGCAGCAGCTGCCAATGACGTGGCAATTTCAGATTGGATTCTATTAAATAAGGGCTGATTATCAGTACCCTCGTGTTGCATATTGATGGGAGCCACACTTTCCCCAGATTCAGGCACAGAGAACCGGGAGCGTGAAACGCGATGCCGCGAGCCAGATCTCCCAGAAACCCCAGATAGGCTGGTGCTTCCAGGCATTGCTAAAGAAGCCACTGCAGCTTCCACATTCTGAGTAGACAGATAAGATGCTAATGAGGAAGGACCGAAATACTGGGCTGAAAGTTCATGACCACCACTATTAAGAGGAAGTGTCGATGGAACACCAGCTTGGCTCTGACCCATTAACCATCCTTGCAAAAAGGGTGGGAGCTCCCACCTCGTGGAGTCTCTGGAGGGTAGAAACTGCTGAAGTTGCCCAAAATCAGTGGACTGCTGCCTAACTGAAGTATGTGCAGGTACTCCATCCGTTGCACTATTACCAACACCAAATGTCTCTAAATTAACAGAGTTTCCTTGTGGGTTCCCCCCTACAGACTGCATTTCATCGGTCTCCATGGCATCTTCTCTGCTGTTAGAAACACCATTTCCCATTCCAGAAGGGAAAGCATTACTTACTATACCTTCTGCACTGGTATATGAACTAGAAGGGACTGCAGGAAATGTCTCCATGGGAGATACCAAGGGATCATATCTATCTGCTGCATTCGTATCCATTTGAGGCTGGGTTGAAGTAGAGGACTCCACTAGCATTGTACATGAATTGACATGTCTATTAACATCTACTCTAGTATCATCTATGGAAAATGAAGGCACGAACAGCAAAGGAAAGGACACAAGAGGTAGTTCAGAAGCCAAGCTAACACGATCATTGGACTGACCATTTGCGACAAAAACAGCAGGAGGAGGATATCTTGGGTAACCGGGAGATGTTGCCCGTGTCATCGAGGAATCTGAAGAGTCAAGATCATTGACCTGCATATCAGTCCAAAAATGTAACCTGCGCGATAGAATGAGTAAATAATCAAATAAGTGAGCTTTGAGTTATTCACCTCAGCAGTCAAGAGAAATGGAGCCCCGTGCGGGTGAAAATGCACTGCTCGAAGAGAACGCCTAGTCCTCAATACAATGGTTGGTGAAGATGCCTCCCCTCTCTTATTGTAGTGCCATATGTACAACTGACAAATGAGATTCAATGTCAACATGCATGTTAAACTACAAATTCAACACAACACGATCCTCTAACATAGAGAGGAAAAAAAATCACACACACTGAATTATAGTAAATGTAATATTAAATACCTTGTGACCTGATGCAACAGCCAGCAATTCTCCTTCTGCATGGAAAGCAATGGAAGCAATAGGACGATCTGTGAGGGGAAACAAATTCACCTTGTCATACAAGCTCAACAACTATAGAAGAAGAAAAGCACTTAAAAATAATAGAAGCATAAAATTGAACTTACAGAAATCACGAGATCCTATACACTCTGATGTGTTTGCATCCCATAAGCGAACTTCATAATCCAAGCTTCCACTTGCAAGAATTTCCGGATGCAGTGGGTGGAACCTGACCTATAAAATTAAGACCTTTAATATGGAGAAGATAACTTAAAAAGTTTTTCATTGGCAAGGCATTTGATTTGAGATAAAAAAAGAAGAAGAAGTAATACCTTTAAATGGGGAGAAAAGGAAAAAGAACGGAGATCAACAACAAAACTATGATTGTATATGAAAGATAATGGGAATTGGTTGCGCAACAAAAAGGAAAGGGGAACAATAACCCTTAATAATAGGCAGTTCTTGTAATTGATAAATTGTCTAGACTACCATAGCACTTTTTAGCATGAGATCTCAACGGAGCAGGGGGGGGAAAGTGCTAAAACTTCACATTTGAGCCTATGCCAAATAATTGCAATGAGGCATACAATTTACCAATTATTCATTCATGAGTAACTGGTCAGAATTACAAAAAATCAAAGAAAAAGAGCAACCATTTATGTAAATCCTTGCAAGAATTCCAAATTCAAACTTACCACCCACGGCGTCCTCCGGTGACCCATCAACACCTTTAAGCAATTTCCAGTTTGACAATCGATTATCTTCACCGTGTGATCACCACTGCGATTAAAAGCAAAGAGAACTAAGTACAACTTCCAGTTGCGCATGACCAGAAAAAAAATCAGAGTGGGAAAAAAAACTCACTGCGTAGAAGCAAGTGTTTTTCCATCAGGACTAAATGCTGCTGCTATGGTCGACCTTGGAGGAGGCACCAACGGGCAATACTTGGCCGATAAATGCCGCAACGACTCCGCCTCAACCCTAAATCACAAAACAAACTCAAAATGTGAAGCAACCAACACTCCTACAAAAGATAAAAAAAACAGCACATCCGTTACCACGAAATAAGACCGCGTTTTGCATCTCTAGCTTGCTCAGTTTTAGGTGAGGACGACGAATTCGAATTCCAATGAGCATCTTCTCCCCACCGCCTTTTCGGTGTGTGCTTCGTTCTCGGACAAATCTCTCTCTGCACTAACAAACAGAAGGCATTTCTACCACTGAAAACATCAAAACAAATCACACACACCAAATCAGCACCAAAATTCAATCAAATTCACCTCCCTACCAATTTCAACTTCAATTTAATCTAAATTCTAGCTCTTGTCAACCATCACTACAATCAGATGCAAAAAAAATTCAAAATTCTTCAGAAATCTGACCTTTGAAGAGGATTAGTGGAGGCAGGAGAATCGAGCGGATTTCGATCCAACGGAAAGGACAGTCCGGTCATTTCCTTGGTTGCACAATTCAGATTCATATGGAGAGAGGAAACTGAAGCTAATCTTCTGCAATAATATCGAAGATCGTAAAAAATTAGAGAGATAGGAACCCTAATTCATTGATAGATTTGGATCGAGAGGCTCGTCGATGTATAAGAGAGGGGGAGCGAGAGGGGTACGCGTGTTGGATTTTGGATTTGAAATGGCGAGAAAACCTAGTAAAGGAAAGAGAGGAAGAGGAGCTGATGAGCTAGGAGCCAATAGGAGGAGAAGGGGGAGAAAAGAAGAGAAGAGGAGAATTGTAGAGAAAACGAGGTTAAAAATGTTGATTTACTGAAGTAAAAAGACGTGGTTAATATTGCAATTTTTGTTACTGTATTTAATATTATCTTACCTTGATGAGTTTGCAAATTGGACCAACTTTGTTTTGTAGTTTTAAAATCTAGATGACCTCGAGATATAGATTGGTTTGAATTAAAAAATAATAATTATATCAAAAACACATTATTTTTTTTAAAAATAAATTTCTTGATCACACTATATTAAGTAATTATTCTACACCGAATTGGGTTTTAAAATTAAATTTTATTTAATTATTAATTTATTAATATAAAGGGTGAATACTATATGTGTTTTTTATTAGATGGAGGGCTACAATGTTAATATTCGTTATGATTTAAATGTTAATAATACAAGTTTTAAGTGGATACATCAAATTAGTTGTGGTGGATCTAGGATTGATTTAGGGATAAAGTATGCAAGTAGAGAGGGGTAATTATACATGAGTTTGGTTTTATATTTGTCAAAAAATCATCTTAACCCAATAGTTTAAGCTGTTAGGTGAGGTCTCAAGATATAATTTATATTATTCTCTAACACACCCTCTCAAGTAAAAGTCATTTGGGCTTGAAATTTACACAAATTCGCATTACATTATGCTTGATTTTTATCAAATAAATAAGGATGATGAGATTCAAACTCGTGACCGTTTGGTCATAAGGCTCTAATATCATATCAAAGAATCATCTCAACCCAATAACTTAAGCTGTTAGGTGAGGTCTCAAGATATGATTTATATTATTTTCTAACACATCTTCTTAAGTGAAAGCCCTTTAAAAAAGTATTTGCAGCTGTTGCCTTTTCAGTATAGTATTGTATATACCTAAAACCAAAATAATTATTTAAATTTGGTTTTTTAATATTCAAACGTAACTTAAATAGGTTTTGGGTATCCGTAACCCAAACCCAAATACAAATATTATGATTTACAACTATTTAATATATAGTTTTTTTAGTATACATATAATTTCTTTTAATTTTAAAGTTATTTATTTATTTTGGATCGGATCCAAGTATACCAACATTCATGCTCAGTTCAAAACCTAACATTTTGTATTTGAGTTTTACTCGGATCTAAAAAGTTTTTATTTATTTAGGTTAGTCTGGAAATGTATCCTTCGAGTTTATATGAAATTATCATTTCTAATTGAAGAATGGATGAATAAGGAAGAGAGGAGATTCGAGGTTTACTTTGTTTATTGTTTTTCTATTGCTTAATCAATTCACATGCACGTCAAAGCAAGTAAACAATCAAAATTTATATTCTATAACACAGTAAACTTACAAATAATATATGGATGTCAGTTGAAAAATGTCCTCGTTGTGTTGGAATTATTAAGGAACTTTGGATAAAATTTATATAAAATTTTATATCAAATTCTATAACACAATAACTTTATATCAAATTTTATATTGGTGGTTAGTTGTTATATCCCGTTGAATAAGCATTATTGAAAGAGGCCGAAAAACATGATGTGCTCAAGTAAGAAGAGATGAAGAGGTTTTTTCTCATGAAATAAAGTTTAAGACTCGATGATAGAAGACATGCAAAT
>Ga0307514_10005543_pt1 | contig 11210 bp, 10 predicted proteins | sample 16_EM_MG_FD_203088 | JGI IMG/M metagenome (GOLD analysis project Ga0307514, IMG submission 203088) | Populus trichocarpa ectomycorrhiza microbial communities from riparian zone in the Pacific Northwest, United States - 16_EM | ecosystem: Host-associated > Plants > Roots > Unclassified | place... | reverse complement strand
GAGGGAGAGGTGCAGTATAATCGCGAAGAGAGAGCGAGTGCCAGAATGCGGTAAGACCGTGACATGGATGTGACACATATCCGCCGTGGGAATCTTGCACGTGACTCCAACCAGCTGCGACAAACTTTGCGGTTTTTGCAGGACGGAGGCAAATGAAAAAATTACAAGACCCAGGACTTACAGTCCCGGGAATATCCGGTGAAGATGATGTTGAAGATGGCGTACCCAGTGAAGACGACGTCACCGACAACAACAGTGGCCATGCCTTCATCAGTAAAATCGCCAGCTGGTACACCAAGGTACGCGGAGGTACCCGACGGTACCCGGGTCACGCATCCATCACTCAGCCAAAATCAAGCCAAAGACGCACAAAAAAAAAAGTACGCGAGTAGGCGCCTGCACTATTTTGCTGATGTTTGGAACAGGAAAAAGAACCATTCCGTGCCACACCAAAAGATATCGCGCTCCTCCGATCGGTGTTCTCACTTCCTCCAGAACTCGTCACCCACATCTTAGACCTCGCGGAATACTGAGTTTACTCACGAAGAACCAGCGCAGCCTCCGGCAGCTTCCACGATGCCAACGTGCAATACTTCCAATCTGGTCCCATCCTAGGCGGGGATTTCACGTACCCGCTTCGTCACCTCGTCATCACGACAGTTTCGAAGGATCAAGGGTGGAGTTCTTATCCCGAGACGCAGTGAACCCGTGAGGGGATCTGGACCTGGTTCGACCTCATTCTGGATGATGGCAAGACGGGTGGTGAGATCGTGAGAGTGGAGATCGTGAGGAACATTCACGGGGGATCGAGGTTCGAGAGGTATCAGGGTGTTATTGAGGATGAACGACAGGAAAATATTCGTATGTTTAGGATCCTTTGTATAACACAACTGAGGTCCCACGTCGATGGCGGACCCACGACCGAAGTAACGGAGTACCGGAATTCGGATACCTGTGTACGTCGCACATGAGGTAAAGAACGCACACGAGGTATAGCGGATGGTATCTGGGGCGTGGAGGAACGAGTTGGAGGTATGGTAATATCATTCGCATCCCACCGTATCACACCGTAATAAACAAAGAAGATTGACCACAAAAAACCTCCGCGCGATCTCCGAGCACACCGCGTCCCTGCCGATAGAACGTGGAAGTTTTTGCAGCACCCCTGTGATCCATTCGAAAGACACGTCAAATCTATCGTAGCGGCTAGATCCGTCCACCCTGAGGTCATCCAAAACGAACGTTCTAAGTGAACGAAACCGCCTGACGGGGTGGGCGTGAAGCCGATACACTCACTGATAATGAATGCAGAAGGTCGTGGCTCTCCGTCCCGTTCATCACCAGGATAACAGCTCGAGCTGAATTGCATCTGCCAGTTGCGATGCTTCTCCCTGTCTGAGATCCTAATATACGATTCCGAAGTCATCGAGGTGCGATAGGGAACTGGCCACTCTGGCGAGGCCGTGGACGACTAATCCCGTAGACGCCGTGGCCAGTCGACCTTGGGAAATGACCGCAGAACCTTGGCTGGGCTTCGCAAGAACCAGCTGGACTGGCTCAGGTTCACATGCACGGACGGAACGGGTAGATCTCCGAGACAGCGGATCCGGCAAACCGTACCGGCGAGGTAAGCGGCACTTATGAGTCGAGCTCCTCCGTCGTAGGTGAACGATAACTCAATCTTCACCGTCCTGATGTACGGAAGTATGGATGGCCGCTTGCGCGAAATCGTGAAAGACCTCGTCAGAATGATCGATTCAAACTGGATCGTCCTGTCCGTCTTCTCGAAAACACCTGTCGTGCTGATGGTGTGGAGGAGATGAAACAGAGGACTGTACGTACGTAGAAAACGATCCGGTGGTGATGACAGGGAGCGGCTTTCGCTGGAGCAGGTTCGGGATCCATAGACGCAAGTCGCTTCGCAGGTTCAACGTTCAACCCTCGGTCCACCGATAGAACCAGGGACCATAACGGCCTTGTCGGAAAGATAGGTGGTGACGAGCGGTACGGAAGCGGCAAACCGTTCTCCCAAGAAAACGGGAATGTAAAGCTTGGCCATAACGAGGGAGACGAGCATGAGCAAGCCACCCTGAGCGATGCACTCACATGAGTTCGGGGTGTCACTCACGCACACGATTGGCCCACACTGCCCGCTCCCAATATCTGTAACTGGCTCAGAGGTGGAAAAGCGACCCGATGACGGTTTGTGCCACACGGATCCAACAATTGAGCGCCTGAGGCCCGGAGTAGAGGATTGACGGGGGATGCGTGACAAATGGGCGTTTCAAAAATGCAGCTTCGAGACAACGACCCGTAAGGTCGAATCAAAAGTAGAACAGAATCAAAGACACAGTGCACTTTGAACAAGCGGTAACCGTGATCAGGCGATCGGACGCGTCTTCAAAAGCCACTGCTGCGAATTCTTCACTAGTCTCCTCAAGCTGACCGTGTAATAACACTAACGATCACCAAGGAGGGATGTCCTCTTCACCGAATTGCCCTGCCCACGTGAGGCACACGACAAGAAGATAGCCGCTCATTTGTGTTCAATGGGGTCCGGGTGGCCTGCCACACTTTCTCGCAGCCACCTTGAGTTTCGACCATGTACAACGAGCTCCGACGACAGGACGGGCGGGAAAGACCTCTCGCCTTGTTGAACGTGGCCATAGAAACTATGAATCACGCGAAGAGGGTCTCATTCATCCAACCAGCCACCGTCATTTTTGGCACCGTCACGTTGATTAAGGTACGCTTCCTCCTCTTCTGAGATGAGGCGTCCCAGGTTCACGTGTAGCAAGGGGTCGATGCTCAGCCAAGAGGATCACGTTGAGCTTGGGTTATTCTGCTGATATCTGCAGAGCCCTCGAACGGGGGATGAACGGGAAGACACTGGACGACCTCAATCAGTCCGCACGCGACGCAATATACCAGTTGGGGACGGGAGTTGAACCGGTGGTGCATACGTCTCCAGTCCTTCGACCTACTATCTTGCTCCGGACCACAGGGCTGTCGCGAAAATAGAAACGGAGATCAACGAACGGATCGGACGCAACGTAGCTTCTCGATTCATTCACGCAAGCAGCGATTCAGAGATGATTGCCACCTGGAAGTCAGAGCTCATCAGGATTCTCGTCATTTTCGATGTTTGTTCTGCGTGCTCCTACTTAGTAGTCATCACTAACCGCCCCCTCTTCAGACCGAACCAGTGCTTATGGGTACTCATACAATGGTTGCTGATGTGTACCAGAGCATATCCAAAACTCAGGTGGTGGGTAACACACGTGCTTCCTAGCATCGCCGAGTAATCACTGATCATCGCATAGATTGGGGAACGATTCAGCAACCTTGATCAGAAAGTTATTCAGTATCTCATGTCCGCATCTAGCATACCTGGGGAATCGCCACCTCCGCCATCAAAGATCTTGGACGCGATAAGTTGATCAAGAAGATTGTCAATTCCGCAAAACGCCTCACCTCAATCGCTTGATTTACCTCGGGCTTGACCATAAATGGAATATGGGGCGACAAGGCTGTCAGAGGATGGAGGAGAGACATTGCCTCGACTGTTTCCCCCCGCAATATGGCACGCCGGCCACCTGTAGGTCGGGAGGTGCGAGAGAACGAGACGGATGCGATTCAATTAACACGTGTTGCCAAGAGAATGAGCAACCGTGAGAACTTCCGGTCTTGGGGTGCTGTACTGTTCCGACCACGTCTTCAATCACACAGGTAAAGCCAGGTATTTTTTTGTAAAAGAAAAAATTTCAGCCATCTCGCTGAGAGAGGGAAAAGGTACAAAATGATGAAGAGTTTGTCGGAATAGTACAGGACTACTATTTAGTAGAATCACTCAAACGCAAGGACATTTGACCGACTTGGCCGTATAGGGGAATAAACTCCATCCAAGTCGATCGACAGGAGTGCTAGAACCCTTACAATCCACTTCGCTATAAATGGTACACGCTTCGTCTTGACCTGCGAAACCGGATATAAAAGGACCACCGATCAAGTTGACACATGTGTTCCCACTGCTCACTCCAAAACAGGTTATTTTGCCCGCGACTTTGCACACATCGATGACGCCGGCACTTTGCCACGGCCAACATACTGCGGGGCTGGCCTCTTCACGACGATTGAATGTGTTAGCATCAGCATTCTGTCGGCGTACGTAGATGTTAGCGTCATGCATTATTGAGACGAAACAAGGCCACTCACGTAGGCTGGAGTAGCATGAACGGCCGCAGTGGCGAGAGCAAGGAGGTAGAAAAAGTTGGCTTTCATGTTGATGGATGAATGTTCGACTGGAGTGTGTTTCTCTTGGTGAGTTGGGGTATTCGAATGATACGACGACCCGTATTTTATACATCTATGCTCGGAGTCTTCCGAAGAGCATCAGACGAGCTGCAGCCTCAGTATGACCTAAAAATGACATGAGAATTGTACTGGTCAGACAGGGTGGCGCTCTTGGAAGGTGCATGCGTGTGGCGCATATCGCAAGCGATACTCTGTTAAGGAACTCTGGTCCGCATGTCTTGAGCTGAAACTATGATGAAGGCCATCAACGCTTTCCACGGTCGGTATTGGGCGTCGAGATGCATTTAAACTGTCAATCTCGGGGCTATACTAGAACGTATTTGCAAGCGGGTGGGGGTCACCTGGCCTACGGATGCCCACTACCCAAGTCAGTTTTAGCTGTGAATGCTCCATATCGATATGAAATTAGCCGCAAGGACGTGGAGCAGATTTCATCAACGCTAGAGTCTGGCTTGCCCCATGCTGCACACACGAGAGCAGATCTTCACCGGGGCATTGAAAGTGAGCGCTCACAGAGTTGGGCGCGCCAACAGCAGCAAATAGTGAGGCAGAAATCGCCCGAGTCCTGGCCGAATTGCTCAACGATCCCTTCCAGGCTGCGTTATCATTGAACAGAGTCCAGAAGACATCGTTCGAGGGTCCCTTCAGCCAGGTGTTCGAAAATACAAAGGCGGTAAATTATATTTTTAACAGAACCGCCTCCCCTTCAGCGTGCTTGCTCTCATAATCTGCCCACCGGCGTCTTTTTTCGCCAATCGTACATCACCGGACCACTGACACAAGCCGCTCGTCCCTCATATATTCGCTTTTCGGAAGCCAACCCCTTGAACCGAAACATCCCACAGGACGAGATGGGGTTTAAAATTTCAATCGTCTGGAGCTAGGTCAAGTTTCACACGTCATTAATGACATCCACCTTGGCATCGGTCTCGAAAGGCCCCAGTGATGGTCTGGAGTACACCACTTGGTCTGAAGAAATACGCACGCTGCATGGCTGCACTTGGATAGCCAAGCCATCATACAGGAGATGAGTCTCGTCAATTAATGCGATGCTAGAATATACGCGGATTAGGCTGGAGACAGTGTGATGGAGAAAGGGATCCGCAATACAGTACATGTATTCATTCATCGCCACCCGTGATGGACGGAAATGAAATAAAAGACTGACGTGCCACACCCGCCTAGATGGTTCCACAGTGATCGATTCGAGACCCATAGTGCCGATCCGATGGTCCAGTCACTGAGGACTGCCCCCAACGTATGGCGAGGGCGCGCAGCGGCTCGGAGAGAATGGAAGACGGTGGGTATATGCATGAACGCCCAACGTCCAGATTTTCAGAAAGGCATCCATAGGTAATGAAACACGAGGAAATATGAAGAACACGTACAAAGGAGGGCGGTCGTGAACGTTGCATTTCGCTTGCCGTTGAATGGCGATACATCAGGGACAACACTCTAGCCCGTAGTTCAAGCACGTAGAATACACAAAGCGAAACGTATGGATAGAAAGCGCAAGGGTATCGGCGCAAGGATTCAGAGTGCAGAGTCGGAAGGCGGTAGCCATTCAAAGCTGAAACACGAGGAATCTCGCACCAGGAACAAGTTGCGGCTTGGCAATCATACATCGCGTGAAGCGAAAAGCGGATGTACCATGCTGTGTGGAAACATCGCGTCCGGGCTCGCTGATGCCGATCTCCCAAGATCTCTGATCATCCAAACAATCGCTTTCCCACAGCTAGTCGGTAACTGGGTAGAATGATGGCTGATATGGAGACATTGCGCAGCGAGCCTGGAGGGCTGGAGAAAGCACACCATTGTTTAGATGGTTGTAGACAGCGGTGGGTTGCAGAGAATATATCTCACCGACTCCTCTGTGAGGTGGCGGGGGACGGAAGGGAACCGTTGACTAAGCAGAGATATAGTGAGAGATGGTGGGAGTAGTAAAGGAACAAGGGAAAAAATCGAAGCTGACCCCAAAACGGCGTCATTGGTACATCTGCCACTTGTAGGTCACAAGGTGCAAGCGGAGGCGAATGTGATTCGGACGGCACGTTAGAATAACGTATACTGGAGGTATGGTTGCTCGAACCAAGGCGCGTCAGGAGGGATGGATAGGGAATCTTTCCGGCTAACTGGAACAGAGCAAATAGATTTCTGGAGACTACACGCGCACGGTGAGGAGATAACAGGCGCGTGAACTAGCAAACGACCGATCATATTCCTCGGGACTGGACGAACCAAGTTTGTCTTTAGGCAGTCACCGGGTTCAGTGATAGCTGGGGGCTCGGGGATGCGTGACGAATGGGTGTTCCGAAAAGCGACCCCGAAGTAACGATCGTTGGGGTCGGGTCGGGGGTGGAGTGGGGTCAAGGGCACAGTATTGCGCGAACAATCAGTGGTTTGGTGGGAAAAGCACTTCGACCAGGAGGTAACCTGAGGTAGCGAAGAAAACAAAGATGATCAGGCGATCGGACGCGTCTTCACCGAAAGCCACCGCTGCACACGAATCCGATTCTCTTCACCGAATTGCCCTGTTCGCACGAGGCATACGATAACAAGATGACCGCTCATTCGGATTGGGATCCGGGTTCTTCCCGATGGCCTGCCCGCCACACTCTCTCTCACCCACCTTGAGCTTCGACCATGTCCACCGAGTCCCAACGACAGGACGGGCAGGGGGGTCTTCCCACCTTATTCGACACCGCCATCGAAGCCACGAATCATGCGAAGAGGTTCTCGTTCATCCCACAAGCCGCGGTCAGTTTTTTGGCACCGCCAGCACCATCCTCACGATGATCTATGCTTCCTCTTCTTCTGCGATGAGGCGTCCCGGGTTCACGTGTAGCAAGGGGCCGATGCTCAGCCAAGAGGATTACGTCGAGCTCGGGTCATTCTGCGCTGATAGCTGCAAAGCCCTCGAACGGGGGACAGGCGGGAAGACACTGGACGGCCTCAATAAGTCCGCACGCGACGCAATAGACCGGTTGATGACATGGGTTGAACCAGTGATATATGTATCTCGAGTCCTTCGACCTACTGTCATGCTCTGGACCATAGGACTGTCGCAAAAATAGAAACGGAGATCAGCAAACGGAGCAGACGCAACGTAGCTTCTCGATTCATTCACGCAAGCAGCGATTCAGAGATGATTGCCACCTGGAAGTCAGAGCTCATCAGGATCCTCGTCATTTTCAAGGTGTGTTCTGCGCGCTCCTACTCAGTCATCACTAACCGTCCCCTCTTCAGACCGAGCTGCTTATGAATACTCGTGCAATGGTTACTGACCTGTATCAGAACATGCTCAAAACTCGGGTGGTGGGTAACACACGTGCTTTCTAGCATCGTTGAGTAAACACTGACCATCATATAGACTCAAAACAGTTCAGCAATCTTGATCACAAGGAAATCCAGCATCTCAGGTCTAGCACACTTGGGAAATCACCACCTCCACCGTCGAAGATCTTTGGACGCGACAAGTTGATCAAGAAGGTTGTCAATTCCGCAGAACGCCTCACCTCAATCGCTCTGGTTCGCTTGCGGGATAGGCAAGACCTCCGTCGCTCTGACCGTCCTCCACGACGATCGAATCAAACGACGCTTCGGCGAGGACCGTCGGTTCATCCGTTGCAACAGGTTTCCCCCTTCTCTCCCTCACTTCCTCGGTCGGCTCTCCGAGGCAATTGGTGCAGGCGTCGAAGACCCCAAGGATCTGGCCCTATTGCGGCCATTCCTATCGTCCAAGGACATGTTCATAGTCCTCGACAACGCGGAATCCATACTCGATCCGCAGGAAACCAGTACCCAGGACATATACAAGACGGTGGAGGAGCTTGGTCAGTTGAGCAACATCTGCATCTGTATTACATCCCGGATCTCCGCTTTCGAGTGGATCGACATCCCAACACTACCAAAGGGGGCCGCATGCAACGCCTTCCATCGAATCTGTAAGCGCAGCAAACGGAGCAATCGGGTCAAGGAAGTTTTGAAACAACTCGACTTCCATGCACTGTCGATCACCCTGCTTGCCACGATTGGTCATCAGAACAAGTGGGACACTGATCGGTTGGTCAGCGAGTGGGATGAACGTTGGCACGGACGTGCTCCAGGTAGGGCACAAGAGCCTCGCAGCCACCATCGAGCTGTCACTCTCCTCCTTGACGTTCCAAGCACTCAACCCCAACGCCCGCGACCTTCTCGGAGTAATCGCGTTCTTCCCTCGGGGGGTTCACGAGAACAACATCGACTGGCTATTTCCCACGATTGACGGCAGGAAGAAAATATTCGACAAGTTCCACGCTCTTTCTCTGACACATGAAAACAACGGCTTCATCACGATACTGGCGCCAATTCGTGACCACCTTTCCCCCAAAGATCCAATTTCGGCTCCACTCCTCCACTTGACCAAGGAGCGTTACTTCAGTCGACTGTCGGCTGGTGTCAAACCTGGCAGCCCCGGCTCCAAAGGAGCAAAGTGGATCACATCAGAAGATGTGAATATCGAGCACCTACTCGATGTCTATCACCCCGGGGCCAAAAATCGAGGCACTCGTAGACGACCATCCCTCCAAACTGAAATGCTTGACCCAGCTCTTGCAGCTGTCCCGGAGAGCTGGAAATCACACGGAATGCGATCGGCTTCTTATCAAAACCTTGAAGCTCTCGAACGAGGGGGGAGATGACCGTCAACTCGCTCGAATATTGAGAGGAAGCTGTCTGGTGTCCATTTGGCAATGGGTCTCCACGAGGAAGGGATACAATAGGCGAAAGAAGCATCAGAGATTTCCAAACGACGCTTGATCGAGCTCGCTCGATTGCTGCACAACGACCAACAGCTCGACGCCGCAGAAGAGGCCGCATCCCGTGCGATCGATCTCCTCACCGAGAAAGGCAACAAATTTTACGTCTCCCGTTGTCACCACATTCTTGGAAACATCCATCGTTCCAAGGGAGAGACAGATCTTTTATCGTTTGGGGGTGGCCCTCGGGATCGCGTCTTCCTCCAACTGGCTCAGTCTGCTGTCCCACATCCATTTCTCCCTGGCGCAGCTGTTTCCTATTCAAGGCAAATTTGACGACGTGCACACTCACGTTGAACACGCCAATTCATATGCAGTCAGCGGCCATGACAAACGCTTTTTGGTTTGTGCGACGAGTTTGAGGGCTTCGATTAAATCTGGAGCTGGAGAGGCGAAGTCCAAGCCATTACCTGTTGTCAGTGCATCCGAGGAAATTATTACTACGAATGTCAAACACTGTTGTGGAAAACCTCCAGCAGATTGTCCATGAAGCTCGAAAATATATAGGATCTTGTTCCATTCAATTGATTGGGTATAACGTGCCGGTGAGCACTTTAAAAACAGTGCTACTCGTCTCGTCTGTCGATTCTTTCACAAGTTACCATTACCCCCCCTGCCGAGTCCCCTGATATCCCATCCCTCCCCCATTGCCAGAACGTTCTTTTATCTTCCTCCATCCACCTGCGCCCATCATTCCATACTTGTTGTCCCACCCCTCGCCAGTGATCTGTATCTTGTACCACATCTCCCTGCCTCATATGTCTGTCTCATAGATTGCCTTCTACTACCCGTTATCTGATGTAGATGTCTCAAGGCTGAAGATAAATAAGCGCGATGAAACTGGTGTGATTATTCGGTATGGGGCTCCGTCGGAAAGATAGATGCTTGAAATACAACCTCTTGACTCGACATCCACTCGGCCTTGATCGTAGACGGGAACTGGGGGCGACAAGACTTAAGGAATGGAAGAGAGTGGAGCAGAGACACTGATTTCGTTGTTCACCCCCCGATGTGGCATGTTGGCCACCTGTAGGTCGGGAGGTGTGAGAGAACGAGGTGGATGCGATCCAATTGGCACATGTTGCCAAGAGAATGAGCAGTCGTGAGAACTTCTGATCATTGGAAACCCACTATGCGTAAAGACTGTGGGTACAGCCACAACACCCAACTGGAAGCCCCAAGGTAGCCGGGGCTAAGAATTCGTCTGAAACAGTACACAAACGATAATAAAATTTGAGGGACGAGGCGGCTGACGGTGGCACGGCATCAATGATCGACTTGAACGCGTTCTTGTTCCACTCACCACGATCAAGGTCATGCCGTCCAACGTTTGGGTGTCGAGGTACAAGTGCTACGTGTGTCAGAAAAACCGCAGTTCCAGTGAACAAGCAATGCTCGTCTGCGCGTCGTGCGCGAGGGCATGGCACTCATGTGCGTTTGGTTTCCCAGTCTCTGTAGTTAGGGGATCCCAGCTCACCAGGGTGTCCGGGGTAGCATGTCATATTCCTCCGGTCTCTCGGGACGAGCTCACGAAGATGTGGAAGGCGGAAATGAACAAAAGCGCACTCCCGCACGTCCATCGGATGTCCACTTGGCGTTGTATGCGTTGTTCTCTTCCCTTTTCCGCCCAGAGCAAAGGCAAGGTACTTGTAAGTGCGAGGGAACCACTTCCTTACTAAAACATACGCTGATGATTTCCTCAACATTGCAGGACGTCACTCCTGACTCGGACGAATCCGAGGACGACCAACCACGACGCAAGCGCGTCGCCCACTCTAAGGATCCACCTTCAGCAATCCCTCCCGCCCCTGTTGACGTGATAGACCTTACGGAAGGGGACCAAGGTTTCCAACCGAATGCTCCGGATAATTCTGCACCAATACGACAAAGTGAGCGGATCGGTTTGGAGACACGTTCGGCGGCGTCTTGTTTGACTTATTCCACCAGAGCCCAGGCGTGTGATTATTGTTGAGGACGATGGCGACTCTACCCCCCGAGAAAACAGTCAACCTACTGGGGTAGATCCCCACGTTCGCTCTCCTCAGCCACCAGCGGAAACACGACTGCTTCCACAAATGTTGAAGATGGAGATGGAGGAAA
>Ga0307514_10005539_pt1 | contig 11216 bp, 8 predicted proteins | sample 16_EM_MG_FD_203088 | JGI IMG/M metagenome (GOLD analysis project Ga0307514, IMG submission 203088) | Populus trichocarpa ectomycorrhiza microbial communities from riparian zone in the Pacific Northwest, United States - 16_EM | ecosystem: Host-associated > Plants > Roots > Unclassified | place... | reverse complement strand
GGTCGGCACCGGCTACGAGTTCGGCCACAACGACGACTACCAGCGCACCACCCACTACGTGAAGGACGGCACGCTGATCTATGACGACGTGACCGGCTACGAGTTCGAGAAGTTCGTCGAGAAGGTGCAGCCGGACCTGGTGGGTTCGGGCATCAAGGAAAAGTACGTGTTCCAGAAGATGGGCGTGCCCTTCCGCCAGATGCACAGCTGGGACTACTCCGGCCCGTACCACGGCTACGACGGCTTTGCCATCTTCGCCCGCGACATGGACATGGCGATTGCCAGCCCGGTGTGGGCACTGGCGAAAGCCCCGTGGAAGAACGCTGCTTGACCCACTTCCGTTCGCGCTGAGCCACCCTTCACCGTTCGCGCTGAGCCGCCCCTCACCGTTCGGGCTGAGCCTGTCGAAGCCTGTCCTGAGCCCGGCCGAAGGACCCTTCGACAGGCTCAGGGCGAACGGAACTCACCCACTCAGGGCGAACGGAAACCCAACGATTGCCTCACCAGGAGTTCACCATGCCCCAGAACGCAGACAAGGTCATTGACCACGAGATGCTCTTCCGCGAGCCTGAGTACCAGGACATCTTCGCGCGCAAGAAAAACGAGTTCGAGTTCAACCATCCGGACGCCAAGATCGCCGAGATCCGCGACTGGACCAAGAGCGTCGAATACAAGGAAAAGAACTTCGCCCGCGAAGCGCTCACCGTCAACCCCGCCAAGGCCTGCCAGCCGCTGGGTGCGGTGTTCGTGGCCAACGGCTTCCACAAGACGCTGAGCTTCGTGCACGGCTCGCAAGGCTGCGTGGCCTACTACCGCTCGCACTTCAGCCGCCACTTCAAGGAACCCACGTCCTGCGTGTCGTCCTCGATGACGGAAGACGCGGCGGTGTTCGGCGGCCTGAACAACATGATCGACGGCCTGGCCAACACCTTCAACCTCTACAAGCCGGAGATGATCGCCGTCTCGACCACCTGCATGGCCGAGGTGATTGGCGACGACCTGAACGCCTTCATCAAGACCTCCAAGGAAAAGGGCAGCATCCCGGCAGAGTTCGACGTGCCGTTTGCCCACACCCCCGCCTTCGTCGGCAGCCACGTGACCGGCTACGACAACGCGCTGCTGGGCATCCTGCAGCATTTCTGGGACGGCAAGGCCGGCACCGCGCCGGCGCTGGAACGCCAGGCCGACGAGAGCATCAACTTCATTGGCGGCTTCGACGGCTTCGTCGTCGGCAACATGAAGGAAATCAAGCGCATCTTCGACCTGTTCGGCGCCGACTACAACGTGCTGTGCGACCCGTCGGAAACCTGGAACACGCCCACCGATGGCGAGTTCCGCATGTACGAAGGCGGCACCACCAAGGAGACGGTGATCCGCGCGCTGAACGCCAAGGCGACCATCGTCTTCCAGGAGTACAGCTGCGAGAAGACCATCAAGTACCTGCGCGAGAAGGGCCAGGAAGTGGTGGTGCTCAACAGCCCCATCGGCGTGGCCGGCACCGATGCCTTCGTGATGGCTTTGTCGCGCCTCACCGGCAAGCCGGTGCCCGCGCTGCTCGAGAAGGAGCGTGGCCAACTGGTGGACGCGATGGCCGACAGCCAGGCCCACCTGCACGGCAAGCGCTACGCGATGTACGGCGACCCGGACATGATGCTGGGCCTGACGCAGTTCCTGCTGGAGCTGGGCGCCGAGCCGGCGCATGTGCTGGCCACCAACGGCACCGACGCCTGGGCCGCCAAGGTGCAGAAGCTGTTCGACGCTTCGCCCTATGGCGCCGGTTGCAAGACCTACCCCAAGCGCGACCTCTGGCACCTGCGCTCGCTGCTGCACACCGAGCCGGTGGACTTCCTGATCGGCAACACCTACGGCAAGTACCTGGAGCGCGACACCGGCGTGCCGCTGATCCGCATGGTCTTCCCGATCTTCGACCGCCACCACTACCACCGCTATCCCATCTGGGGCTACGACGGCGCGCTGCGCACGCTGGTGATGTTCCTGGACGAGTTCTTCGAAACCCTGGATGCGAACACCATCGTCCCGGGTAAGACGGACTACAGCTACGACATCATTCGGTGAATGGTGCCCCTCGGTCGACGGGTACGTCGACCGATCCCCCGAGGGGATGCGGGCCGGCTTGGGGCGGCCCGGCGCTCGGCCCTTGGGGGGATGGAGCACCCGGTCTCGCGCAGTCGCGAGGCCGACCTAGTCCGTCGAGGTTTTCAGAATCGCGACACAGCTCCCCGTTCGGGCTGAGCCTGTCGAAGCCGGCGCGTATCTCGACGCAAGCACTTCGACGGGCTCAGTGCGAACGGATTCAAAACTGTTTCGATTGAGGGAACTCTCAAGGGCGTTCTTTCAGTCAAGGGGACGCAATGACCGAAGCGGTGTATGTCAAGCACCTGTCCGATGATCGCGTGGTCGAGGTGATCGGGCGGCATGTGTGCATTGCGGGGCAGCCCGAGGCGGACCACCTGGTGGTGCTGGACGAGCACCCGAACCGGCAGGCCATCCTGAAGGCGGTGCCGGGGGCCACGCATGTGGCGGGCCGGGTGCCGCTGACGCTGCCGCAGGCCTCTGTCGCACAGGCCGCGCTGCGGCGGGCGCACGAGACCTACGACGGCAGCCCGCGTGCGGTCAGCGAACGGCTGCGCCAGGCGGTCTGGCAGAAGACCATGGCCGATGGCGCGGATTGACGAGCTGAAGCTGGAGCCCCGTCATGATCTACGTGGTTGAAGTCCCGCCTGAAGGTGGCCCGGGTCGCCCGCAGGCCTGGTTTGCCTTTGACGAGGCGGACCTGCTCAGCAAGGTGGCCAGCGGCGACGCGCGCCAGGACTTCGAGATATGGGACAGCGCCAGCGCACGCGAACTGCTGTCACTGTTCGACGAGTTGCCCGAGGCGCCAGGTCTGGACCAGCGTCTGCCCGGCCTGCACGCGCTGGGGCAAGGCCAGGGCTGGGACACGCCGCTGTTCCGTGCGGACTACCTGCAGGCGCCCGGCCTCTACCAGCCCGAGCCGGTGCGCCTCGTCGATGCCTGCCGGGCCGCGCTGCGCGCCCGCGGCGGCGAATGGCGCTTCTACGAGGGTGAGGCGCACGCGCTGGTGGCCGTGGACAAGCCCGACGCGCTGTACGACCGCCCCGGCGGCTGGCGCGCGCGCTGGGCCTTGCGCGAGCAGTTGATCGCCGTGGAGGCACTGGCCGATGACCTCTGACGCCGCACCGGCCCAGCCCGTCGTCCGGCTGGAAGACGACGACTTCAGGCTGCTGGGCCTGCCCCCGCGCCAGGCGCTGGACCTGGCCGAACTGGCGCGGCGCTGGAAGGCCTTGCAGGCCCAGGTGCATCCGGACCGCTTTGCCAGCGCCGGTGCGGCGGCGCAGCGGTTGGCCATGCAATGGGCCTTGCGCGTCAACGAGGCCTACCAGCGCCTGCGCCAGCCGCTGTCCCGCGCCGCCTACCTGTGCCAGCTGCATGGCGTGCCGCTGGACGCCGAGCGCAACACCGCGATGCCGGTCGCCTTCCTGATGCAGCAGATGGCCTGGCGCGAGGCGCTGGAGGCTGCCACCAGCGCGCAGGCGATTGCTGCGCTGGCCAGCGAGGTGCAGGCGCATCAGCGCGCCATGCAGGCCACGCTGGATCGGCTCATCGACCAGCAGCAGGACTGGCCGGCCGCCGCCGCCCAGGTGCGCGCATTGATGTTCGTGGCGCGCTTTTCCGAGGACTTGTGCGACCGGCAGGACCGGCTGGATGCCGCTTCAGCGTTGCCCTATTGAGGCTTCCCTTATTCGAGACAGTTTTGAATCCGTTCGCACTGAGCTTGTCGAAGTGCCTGCGTCGAGGTACGCGCCGGCTTCGACAGGCTCAGCCCGAACGGGGGGCTGTATCACGAATTTTGAAAACATCAATAACTGCCAGGCGAGGCAGATGTCGGGCGGCTGCGCGCGCGGCTGGCTGCGCTGGCCCGCCTGCGGCGCCACCACAGCCACAGGCCGGTGCCGAACAGCAGGGCAGGCAGCAGGCCGAACACCGTCCACAGCAGCCGCGCGAGCAGCCCCAGGGCTTCTGCACTGTGCAGCGGGAAGACCCAGTCCAGCAGCACATTGCCTGCCGGTGCGTTCAGCGGGTCCGACTGGCTCAGCACCTGGCCGCTGGCATCCAGTCGAACGCGGGTGTTGCCGGTGTCCACCCGCGGCTCGCCGGCCTGCAGCAAGCGAAGCTCGATGGGCGCACCGGCCTTGGCCGGCAGGCTCAGGCGTGACCAGGTGGCGGCGGGAAAGCGGGCCTGCGCGCGCTGCACCAGCTCATCCAGTGGCAGCGCTGGGCTGGGCGCAGATGGGCCTGCATCCTTGGTCTCGACCGTCATCGGCTTGGCCTGCCGCGGCTGCGTAGGCAGCACCGCCGACACAACAGTTCGAGCGCTGTCGCTGAAGACCAGCATCGCGCCGGTCAGCGGCAGCAAGAGCAGCAGCGGCGCCAACCACAGGCCCAGCGCGCGGTGAGCATCGAACCACAGGCGCACGGCCGAGGCATCGGTCTTGATGCTCAGCGTGCGGCGCCAGGCCTCGCGGCTGCTGCGGCGCGGCCAGGCCAGCACCACGCCGCTGATCGCCAGCGCCAGCAGCAGCAGGCCACCGCTACCAATGATCAGGTGGCCGGTCTCGCCAGCCAGCAGCCGGCTGTGCAGTTCATAAAGCGCGGGGACTGCATGGGCGCGGTCCATCACCCAGGCGCCGCGGTCCCGCTGGCCCAGGTAGCGACCGCAGGCCGGGTCCACGAAGTGTTCGCGGCGCAGGCCGGTGCGCGCGTCTCGCGCTTCCCAGACCTGGTAGCTGGCGCCAGGGCGGCTGGGCGCCACGATGATGGCGGGGCGCACCTGCGGCGCTTCGCGGGCCAGCACGGCCAGCACTGTCGCCACCGGCTTGTCCGGCTGCACCGCGGTACCGGCGCAGGCACTGGGCCCGAACCAGTGCGGGTTCAAGGCGGCATCCAGTTCCGCCTGCCAGACCATCACGCTGCCGGTGAGGCCCATCATCGCCATCAACAGGCCGGCCAGCAGGCCCACCCAGCGATGGCCCCATGTCCACCATTTCCTCATCAGAACTGCCGCTTCCAGCTGACGGTGAAGGTCCGGCCGCGACCTGCGTAGTAGTCGTCATTGCCGCCGGAATAATTGGCCTGGCCGTAGTAAGTGAAGTATTGGCGGTTCAGCAGGTTCTCGACGCCCAGGCCCAGATCGCCCCAACGCGAATGCCAGCTGGTGGCCAGGTCCAGCACGGTGTAGCCGCTGAAGTGTTCGGCCAGGCTGGTGGTGCCGGAGAGCTTGTCTTCATTGGCATTGCGCGGCCGGAAGTGCGAGACGGTGAGGCGGCTGCTCCAGTCCGGCGCGAAATCCCATTGGCCGGCCATCACCAGCTTGTCCGGCCCTTGCGAGCGGGCGCCGAGGTCCAGGTCCAGCGGCTGGCCGGCGGCGGCGGCCGTGCGTCCGCGGGTGAGCGCGTAGCTGGCGTCCAGCTTCAGCGTGGGCAGCACGCGCCACTGGCCGCTGAACTCGAAGCCCTTGACCTGGATGGGCACCCGCTGCACGGTGCCGATGCCATTGCTCACCACCAGCTGGCTGCCCAGCGAGGAGCGCGAGTCGTAGACCGAAGCGCTGAAGCTCGCACCGGCGCCGCGCCAAGCCAGGCCCAGCTCGCGGTTGTAGGTCACGATGGGCTGCAGGTCCACCAGGCTGTCCACCGACTGGCCGGCCGTCTTGATGGCCCGCAGGATCAGGCCCACGTCCGGCATGCCGAAGCCTTCGTTGTAAGAGACGAAGCTGGACCAGCCGCTGTCGCCAAAGCGCCAGACGCCGCCCAGGCTCTTGACCAGCTTGGCCGAGTCGCGCGTGCCGCCCTGCACCTCGCGGTTGCCGTAGAAAGCCAGTGTGGTGTAGCTGTCCACGTTCAGGTGGCTGTTCTCATGGCGCAAGCCGGCGCGCAGCGTCAGGTCGTTCCAGGTGTATTCCAGCTGGGTGAAGGGCGCCAGGCTGCGGTACTTGAGCGGCGGCACCCAGGTGCGGCCGGTCATGGTCAGCGTCTGCGACGAGGTGTCGTGCAGCAGGTCCACGCCACCGGTGAACTCCAGGCCGTGAAGGCCGAAGTCCGGCCGCACCCAGCTGCTGCGCAGGCCCCACTTGTCGGCGTCGATCTGGCTCTGGTCCACCAGCGTGCCGGTGGGGGCGAGGCTGACGTCCTGGAAGGTGGTGATCACGCCGCCGGTGTAGCGGGCGCTGAAGGTCTGCTTGAACAACTGCACCGAGGCCACGCCACCGGCGAGATCGCTGTCGCTCCATTCCAGGCTGGTCGAGCGCACCTGGTTGCGCGGCGCCTGCCAGTCCAGCGTGCCGTGTTGGGCCGAGGTGGGCAGGCCGGTGGCTCGGTCGCCATCCACATCAACCCAGTCGTCAAAGCCGTCCGCGTGGAACTGGTTGAGCATCAGCTGGAAGCGCTGCGTGCCCACCTGCTGGCCCAGCTTCAGGTAGGCATCCCTGGCCTCGTGCAACGACTCGGTGGCCAGGTAGCGGCCGTCGCCGTCCACGCCGATGTCCTGTTCGCGCTTGCCCAGGTAGAGCAGCACGTCGTAAGGGTTCTCGCCTTCGCTCAGGTGCTCCAGCATGTAGCCGGCTTTCCAGCCCTGGCTGTTGCTGTGGCCCTGGGTGCTGTACTTCAGCTCCACCGTCTGGTGGGTGCCGGGCGTCTGTGGCGTGCGGGTGATGGTGTTGACGATGCCGCCGGTGGCGCCCATGCCCTGCACCGCCGAGGCGCCGCTGACCACCTCGATGCGCTGCACGATCATCGGGTCGGCGAAATAGCCTTCTCGGCCACCCAGGCGCAGTGGGTTGGTCTGCGGAATGCCGTCGAGCAGCAGCAGGGCATTGCGCCCGCGCAGGCCCTCGCCGAAGTTGCTCAGCTTCTGGCGCGAAGGCGCATAGCCCGGCACCTGGACGGCCAGCAGCGCGCTCGGGTCCTCGCTGACCAGGCCCTGGGCCTCGATCTCGCTGCGGCCGATCACGCTGACCGCGCCGGGGATCTTCTCCACCGCCTTGCCACCCCGGGTGGCGGTGACCACCACCTGCTCAGGCGCCGGGGGCGGGGTGACCGCTGGCGCATCGCCAGCCGTTTGGGCCTGGGCGCCCAGGCTCATCAGTGCGGCAGCAAGGGTGGTCAGCGCCAGGTGCGGCGCAGCGAAGGCGATGGAACGATGGGACATGAAGTGAGCAGGCGACTACGGGAAAACCATGAATTATATTGAGAATGCTTCTTAATTGCATGATTCGCCGACTTGCTCCCGAAGGTCGCCCCAAGCTCGCCCGACCTTGCAAGCCCCGGGCGGAACTCAGCGCGGGCCGGCGTGGCAGTCGCGCCAGACCACCGCTTCGCCCACCTTCGCGAAGAGGGTTGGCAGGGCCACGAAGGCCTTGGCATGCACGTCGTGGAACAGCATCACGCCGTGGCGCTTGATCAGCATCAGCGTGACCATCCGGTCCGTCACGTCCGCTGCCGTGACACGCGCATTCCAGTCCTGCGAGTCCAGGTTCCACAGCGCCACCTGCAGGCCTTGTTCGGTGAAGAACGCGCCGCTGTCTGCCGTGCGCTGGCCGTAGGGTGGGCGGAACCAGGGCAGGATCTGGTCCTTGCCGAAGCTGGCCTGCAGCAGCGCCTGCGTACGGCGCACCGAGTCCTGCCAGCCGTCCCAGCGTGCATGCGACTGATGCTCCCAGCCGTGCGAGGCCACGCACTGGCCCTGGTAGGCCTGCGCGAGCGCCGGCGCGCCCAGCTTGCTGGCGCGGGCCTGCAGGTTGCCGCCCAGCATGAAGAACACCGCGCTGCGCTGCTGCGACGCCAGCATGCGCAGCGTCTCGTCGGTGCTGCCGCCGGGCGGCGTCGGGCCGTCGTCGAAGCTCAGCAGGAACTGGCCGTCGGGCAGGGCGTCGCCGGTCCATTCGTTGTCGCCGAAACGATCAATCTCGCTGCTGATCTTGGGGAAGAGGGCGGCCAGCCGCATCTGCTCGGCGAGGTAGGCGCGTGAGAAGGCCGCCAGGTTGGCCCGCCAGGCGGCCGACGCGCCTGGCACACGCGCCTGCCATTCGATGGCAGCGCTGGAGAACTCGGTGGGTGAAGGCGGCAAGGTGGGCAGGCAGGTCCAGTCTTTGTTGGCGCTGCCTTCTGCACACTTGGCTGCAGCCGCGCGGTAGTTGGCCGTCGCCTGCTCAAGCTCGCGCTGCAACCACTTGTCGGTGGAAGCCCGGTTGACGCTCCGGATCGAAAACGCGGCCATCATGTCGGCGTCCGAAAGCTTGCGCATTTCGCCCAGCACGCCCACGTAGACCAGGATCGCGGCGCGCGAGGCCTTGTCGTAGCCGGCGCGCTGGTCGATCGCCTCCGGCCACAGCGAGAGGTCCGCCTTTGCCACGACCGCCGGGCCGACGGACGCGCTGGGGGCCGCGTGCGCCGGGGCCGGCAGCAGCACGGCGGCAGCCCAGGCCGCGGTGATGGCGGCCAAGGCCACGCAAGCCGCTGCCAGTTCGCGATGCCGGCTCATTGCGCGCCTTTCTGCTGCATGCGCAGCATGGCCTTGTCGTAGCTGGCGTTCGGGGACTCGGCCTTGGCCTCGCGGTATTCGCGCAGCGCATCGCTCCATTGGCCGGCGTCCTCGTAGATCTTGCCGTTGTTGTAGTGCGAGCTGGCGCGCACCTTGGCGGCCGTGGGCCCGTTGGCCAGCGCAATGGCCTTGCGATTGGCCCACATGGCTTCGGCCACGCGGCCGGCTTTCTGGAAGGCCAGCCCCAGGTTGCTCCAGGCCTGGCCGAAGTTGCCGTCCAGCTCGATGGCCGCCTGGTACAGGCGGATGGCCTCGTCCAGGTTGCCTGCGTGGTATGCGGCTTCGCCCTGAGTGTTGAGCGGGCGGGCATCGGCCTGGCTGGCTGCGCTGTAGCTTACCGCTGCGGCAGTTTGGCTCACGGTTTCCTGCAAGCCTGCAAGCTCAAGCCGGTCCTGGCTTTGCACATACTTGATTGTGTTCAGGTCCTGGAATTCACCGGCCTCGGTCACCGCGAACACCGACCACAGGTTGCCCACCCGCTGCGGTGGCACGTAGTAGGTCTTCACCAGCGTTTGCCCCACGTAGACGAAGACCTTCGCGCCGCTCATGGACAGGCGCGCCGATTGCGGATCGGTGCGGTCCGAGAAGTTGTGCACCGCGTAGACGTAGCGTTCGCCCACGTGCTTGCGTGAGAGCGTGATGGTCTCGGGGCCGAAGCCTCGGGTGTTGTCCACGTCCAGCATGGCGTCCGTCCCGCGCATGTGGCTGAAGTAGACATGGTTGCCAGGGTAGACCACGTGCGAATCCAGGTCGCGCGGCTCGGCGCCCCAGTTCAGCACGATGCGCATGCCGTCCAGGTTGTTCATCACCGGGCTGATCGCGTAGGTGGTGCCGGCGCAGGGGCACTTCACGACCAGGTTGGAGTAACCGGGCTTCTTGACGATCAACAGCGCATTGGTGTCGTCGGCGAAGGTGGTCGGCAGCGAGACCTGGCCCTGCGCATTGGTGCTGCCACTGGCAGACTGCTCGCCGTTCTTCTGCAGCGTGACCGATGCGCCTGCTATGTGCTGGTCGCGCACCGTCGCGCTGAGGATCTGCACGTCAACATTGGTGGCCAGCGCCGATGCGCAAGGCATGGCCAGCGTGGCGGCAACAAGGGCGGTGGAGACGGCAGAGAGGCGGTGGAACATGGCTTGTCCGGGGGGGTTGGGATGGCTTCAATGTAGAAGCGCAAACGCCCTTCACAGCGGAGGCTTTGCCGCCACCACGCGGCCTCTTTGTTCCGCCGCCCGGAGTTTTTCTTCCGCCCTTTTCCTCCGTTTTCTCGGTGTCCGTGTCAGGGCGCCAGCAACACCACTTCCTGCCCCGCGTTGACGGCGCCGCCCTCGCGGCAAGCCACGCGCCACACCTGTCCGGCGCAGGGGGCCACCACCGCAAACTCCATCTTCATGGACTCGACGATGACCAGCGTGTCGCCTTCGGCCACGGTATCGCCCTCGTTGGCCAGCACGCGCCAGACGCTGCCGGGCACCTGCGAGTGCACGGCGCGGGTGCCGGGTGGTCTCGGGCTGTTGTCGCTCGGTGCGTCGGCCTCGGGTTCGCCGACGTATTCGGCCTGGCCGGCTTCGCGCCAGCGTTCGCGCTCGGCATCGAAGGCGGCTTGCTGGTGGGCTTTGTGGGCGACGATTTCGGTGGCGTATTCGGCCAGCAGCGCGCGGTAGTCTCTCAGGCGGAAGGTGCCTTCCTCGATGCGCAGCCGCAGCCGGCCCGCGGGGAAGTCGCGGCGCATCTGCAGCAGCTCAGCCTCGCTGACCGGGTAGAAGCGGATCTGGTCGAAGAAGCGCAGCAGCCAGGGCTTGCCGGCTTCGAATTCCAGCGCGCCGCTGCGCGCATCGCGCCAGCGGTTCCACATCTGCACCGTGCGGCCAACGAACTGGTAGCCGCCCGGGCCTTCCATGCCGTAGACGCAGAGGTAAGCCCCACCAATGCCCACCGCATTTTCCGGCGTCCAGGTGCGGGCCGGGTTGTACTTGGTGGTGACCAGGCGGTGGCGCGGGTCCACCGGCGTGGCCACCGGCGCGCCCAGGTACACGTCACCCAGGCCCATCACCAGGTAGCGCGCGTCGAACACGGTGCGGTGGACGGCTTCGATGTCCGCCAGGCCGTTGATGCGGCGGATGAACTCGATGTTGCTGGGGCACCAGGGCGCGTCCGGCCGCACGGACTGCATGTACTTCTCGATGGCCAGCTTCGTTGCCGGATCGTCCCAGGACAGCGGCAGCCAGACGGTGCGCGAGGGCACTTCGAAATCGCCGCTGAGCGGCAGCGCGTGGTCCGTGGCCAGCAGCAGTTGCAGCAGGGCCTTGCGGCTCAGGCGCGTCGGGTCGTGGTGCACCTGCAGCGAGCGAATGCCGGGCGTCAGGTCGATGATGCCGGGCAACTCGCCCGCATCGCGCCTGGCCTGCAGTGCCATCATCAGCGCATGCACGCGCATGCGCAGTTCCAGGTCCAGCACCTGCGGGCCGTATTCGACCAGCAGGTAGCGGTCGCCCGCCTGGCGCACCACCATTTCGGGCAGCTCGCCTTCGGCCGGGTCGCGCAACAAGACCGGGCTGTGAAGGGCCGTGACCTGGTCGGCT
>Ga0307514_10005538_pt1 | contig 11217 bp, 7 predicted proteins | sample 16_EM_MG_FD_203088 | JGI IMG/M metagenome (GOLD analysis project Ga0307514, IMG submission 203088) | Populus trichocarpa ectomycorrhiza microbial communities from riparian zone in the Pacific Northwest, United States - 16_EM | ecosystem: Host-associated > Plants > Roots > Unclassified | place... | reverse complement strand
GGCTTGCTCGCAAAAGCCTCGACGTCGCCCAAGATCCGCGACGAAAACTGTCCAGTCCAGACAGCTGCCCGCTCCGACGTGGACGCAGCACGCAGCCTGGTTGCTGGGCCCCGGACGCCTGGCCAGCGCGTTCGGCCTGGTCTGCCGAGGCTGATTCGTTCAGCCCCCCGCCTTCAACCGATCCAACTGCCTTCTCGCCAACTGAAACTCGGTGAACTCCGTGACCCCCGTGTCCACACTCTGCTGGAACAGGCGCCGCGCCGCTTCCCGCTGGCCGTCAAGCAGTTGCCATTCGCCGAGGAAGTAGGCGAGTTCGCATTGTTGGCCGAGGGCCTGGTCCGAGGGTTTGGCGGCGGCGCTGCGGGCTTCGGCTTCGGTTCGCTGGCCGAGCAGGGTTTCGAGGATGGGTTGGGGCCAGGTGGTGGCGGGGCTGCCGGGCTGGGACTTGAGGGCTGCGTTCACGTCGCCGCCCAGGCGCTTGGTGAGCAGGGCCAGCCAAAGGCGGGCGTAGGTGGCCTGGTCGCCCATGGCTTGCTTCAGCGCTTCCAGCACGTCGCCGCGGGCTTCCTCGAAGCGGCCGGTTTCGTACAGCGCGCGGGCGCGCAGCATGTGCAGGTGCACATCGCCTGGCTGCTGGGCCAGGCCGCGGTCGGCCAGGGCGATGGCTTGGGCGTCGTCGCGCCGCTGGCTGGCGTTGACGGCAGCGGCGGCCAGCACTTCGGGGTCGTCCGGCAGCAGGGCCAGGGCTTGCGTGAGGCTGCGCTCGGCTTCCAGCGCATGGTCCAGGTTGTCGAGCTGGATGGCGCGGCGCATCAGCAGTTGTCCGCGTGCGGTGGGCGGCAGGCGGTCGCCGGCCAGGGCCTTGTCCAGCACCATCAGCTTGACGGCAGCGCTGACCTGCTCGGACGTGCGCGGCTTGACCTTGCCGCGCTTGAGCTCGTCTTCATAGCGCGCCAGCTGCGGCTTCAGCTGCTCCACTGCCGCGGGCGACAGCACGCCAATGCTCAGCGAGTTGCCCAACCGTGGCCAGAGCTTGTTGAGTGCGTCGCGGTGGGCTGCCCATTCGCCGGCGGGCACGTCCTGCTCGCGCACCAGCAGTTCGGCGCGCAGCTCGGCTCGTCGGGCCGTGAGCTGCTGGCTGGTGTGCAGCGCGGTGAAGCGGTCGCCATCGTCGCGCTGCTGCTGTTGCGGCTGGGTGAACACGTCTTCTGGGTAGAGCACGGTGACCTGCTGGCGGTAGCTGCCCAGCGCAGCCAGGCGCAGGCCCTTGGTGCGCGGTGCCTGGTCCGGCAGCCGCAGCGTCGAATACAGGCCGACCATGCCCAGCTCGCCAACGAGTTGCTTGTCTTCGACCAGGCGCAGGTACTTGGGCAGATGGAAGCGCATGCGCAGCCGCAGCGCGTCATGGTCCGGCACTTCCTCCAGCACCAGCTCGCCCACCGGCTCGGCGCCGGGATACTGACGGGCGTAGTCCGAGTTTTGCTGCTTGCGGGCCTCTTCGATGCGCTCGCCGCTGAAAAAGGCGCGCGCCCAGTCGGCGTATTCGCCGTGGTAGGTCCACACGCTTTCCAGCTCCGGGTCTTCGGCCAGCGAGCGGAAGCTCAGCGTGTCCTGGATGTCCATGCGCAACACGCCGGCCGCCGTGGGCAGCGTGAGGGCCACAGCGTCTGCCACCGCCGGCAGCGCCCGGCCCATGCCCACGGTTTCGCGTTCGGCCAGCGGGCCGCGCTGCTGGCTGCGGGTCGGGTCCAGCACCAGGGGCTGCTTGTCCAGCGCCACGCGGATGATGGCGTGGTTGAAGGCCAGCGGGCCGGGCAGCAGGTCCAGCGCGCCGCCGCGGTGCAGGGTGGACACCAGCAGCGGCGTGGCGTCAATGCCTTGCAGCCGCAGCAGCGCGGTCATCAGCGCGACCTTGTCCTTGCAGTCGCCAAAGCGCTGGCGCAGCACCACGGCCGGGCTGGCCGGCTGGTGGGTGTTGGCGCCAATCTCGGTGCCGAAGTAGCGCACATCGTTCTGCACGAAGTCCAGCACCTTGGCCACGCTGGCGGCCGGGGTGTCGCCCACCAGCGCCTGGGACTGGGCCTTCAGCTCGGGCGTGTCCTGCCCGGCCGCGCCGCCGCGGAACAGCTGCTCGGCCCAGCGGCCCACGTCGGCCCAGTTGGCGTATTCGCTGAACTGCAGCATGTCGCCCAGCACCTCGGCCGGCGGCTGGTCCGGATCCCAGGCAAACATGGGCACTTCGCGGCGGCGCACCTGCAGGTCGCGCCAGCCGGCTTTCACCTGCTCGGTGATCTCGTGGCGCTGCGGGTCTGCGCGGTAGCGAATGTCGCGCTGCACCGGGCTCAGCAGCCGGTAGCGCATCAGGGCCAGCGGGCCGCGGATGGAGACGCTCCAGTCCGTGTCGGCGAAGCGGCCGGCGAAGACCGGGTTGGCGCCGCGCACGCTGAAGGCCAGCTCCACCCTGTCGCCCACGCGGATGTCCTCCAGCACGGCTGAGATCGTCAACCGGCCGTCGTACATCTGGCGCTCCAGCTGGGTCTCGCGCTGCAGCACCTTGAACTGCACGCCGTGCAGCCGGTCCAGCCGCTGCGCGCCGCGCCACACCACCAGCCTGTGCAGCGCCAGGCGCTGGTAGCTGGGGTCGAATTCCAGCTCCCACTGGGCGGCCTGCTCCAGCCCGGCAGTGGTCTGCGCGCGGCGAACGATGCGGCGGAAATGTTCCTCACCACCCTTCTCGTCCAGCCGGACCTGGTCGTCCGACAGCAGCACCTGCAGTGGCGCACTGGCAACCGGCGGGTTCTGCAGCTCGGCCGCCGGGATCTCGTCGACCCAGGCCGGCATGGCCTCGAAGGTGTAAGGCGCGGCGGCGGCCTTGACCGCCGGTTTGGCAGCCGCGGTGGCCGCCTGCGCGGCGTGGCCGAGCAACAGCAAACCCAACAAAACCAGCAACCCCGAAACCCGCGGCGCGCTGCACCGAAGCCATGCGTGTGACATACCCCTCCCTGTTCCCCCGGCGTGGACATCGCGCGCCCTGTGTCACAGATGTTAACCAAGCCCCACGGCAGACGACGCCAGTGCCAACAAGTTGGCCCCCTGATGGCATCGGGGCCGGCTTTCCGCATGGACAATGCGCGCCATGTTTGCGGAAGCCCCCCGTTCGCCGCCCTCCTCTTTCCTGCCCGACCTGGACCGCCTCAGCGACGAGGCGACCGACCTGGCGCTGCGCCGCGAGGCCATTCGCTTCACGATGGGGTTTGTCTGGCACAGCGTGCCGCTGATGGCCCTGGTCGTGGCGATGATGCTGTGGCTGGTGCGTCACCGGCCGGAAGCCTGGCCGCTGGCCGCGCTGGTGGCCTTGCTGGCACTCGCCAGTTGCACAGGCCGCGTGCTGCTGCAGCGTGAGAGCCGGCAGGCGGAGCTGCAGGAGCCAGCCGAACTGCGTCGCTTCGAGCGCCGCATGGCCTGGTACCACGGGCTGTGCTGCGCGGCGTGGATCATCGCCACGCCAGGCCTTTATGCGTTCCTGGACGCAGAGGGGCGCGCAATCTACACGGTGCTGCTGGCCGGCTCGGCGTCGCTGTCCTGCTTCTACATGGCCATGGCCGGGCGCTGGGGTGAAGGCGTGTTGCTCGCGGTGCTGGTGCCGCTGGTGGTCCAGACCCTGTTGCCGGGCACACGTTCGTGGCCGATGGCGCTGGTGGCGCTGGCTTTCCTGGCCGGGCTGTGGCGGGTGCTGCATGCCGTGCGCCGCACCACCATGCTGGCCATTCGCCGCGGCTTCCAGGCGGACGTGCACAACCAGGCGCTGCGCGAGGCCATGGCCCAGGCAGAAGAAGCGGCGGCGGCCAAGTCGCGTTTCCTGGCGACCATGAGCCACGAGATCCGCACGCCGATGAATGGCGTGCTGGGGGCCTTGAGCCTGCTGGGCAGCGCGCCGCTTTCGCCCGAAAACGCCAAGCTGCTGGAAGTGGCGCGGCAGTCCAGCGAAAGCCTGCTGGACGTGCTGAACGACGTGCTGGACTACTCGAAGATCGAGGCCGGCCACCTGGATCTGCACGACAACCCGGCCCAGCTGGCGCAACTGGCCGGCGGCGTGCACGCGCTGTTCGCCGCCAGTGCAGACGCGAAGAGCCTGCCGCTGAAGCTGGCGATGGCCCACGGCCTGCCGAGCTGGATCAGCGTGGACGAGCACCGGCTGCGCCAGGTGCTGATGAACCTGGTGGCCAACGCACTGAAGTTCACGCCTTCGGGCAGCGTCACGCTGCGGCTGCGGCCAGCCGGCATCAGCGGCGGCCAGCCGCTGATCCGCTTCGAGGTCGAGGATACCGGCATCGGCATTCCGCCCGAGCGCATGTCGCAGCTGTTCCAGCCCTTCCAGCAGGTGGACCAGGGGCACCAGCGCGCGTTTGGCGGCAGCGGCCTGGGGCTGGCCATCTCGCAGCGGCTGGTGGAGCGCATGGGCAGCCGCATCGACGTGCGCAGCGTGCCCGGCCAGGGCAGCTGCTTCGGCTTCACGCTGCGCCTGCCGCTGGCCCATGCGCCGGCTGCGCAGCCGGTGGCGCCGGTGGCGGAGGCTGCGTCCACACTCAGTGGCCGCGTGCTGGTGGCCGAAGACAACGCTGTGAACCTGATGATTGCCGCGCAGCTGCTGCGCGACATGGGGCTGACGGTGCTCGAAGCGCACGACGGCGAAGAAGCGCTGGAAACCCTGCGCAGCGAGCCGGTCGACCTGGTGCTGATGGACGGCCAGATGCCCGTGATGGATGGCTACGCCGCCACCCGCGCCTGGCGCGCCCACGAGCAGGCCAACGGGCTGCCGCGCCGGCCCATCATGGCGCTGACGGCCAATGCCCTGCCGGAAGACGTGCGCATGGCGCTGGACGCCGGCATGGACGACCACCTCGCCAAGCCTTACGGCCCGGGTGAGCTGAAGGCGCTGCTGGCACAGTGGCTGCCGCGCACGCCGGGTTGAATTCCGGCCCTCAAGCCGCGGCGCGATGCTGCGGCGGGTTCACCGGCACGGCCCTGTCCGCATGCTGGGCCAGCCACTCGTGGGCCAGCTCGTCGTCCTGCTGTGAGGGATGGAAGTCGGTGCGCAGGTAGCGGCGCCAGGGTCCAAACAGCTCGCGCACCAGTCCGCCCTGGCCGAACAGGAAGCGCGCGCCGCTGGACCAGGTGGACAGGCGCCACAGGCTGCGGTCGTGCCAGAGGTTGTTCACCGTCTGGCGCAACAGGTCGGTGGTGAAGTGCCAGGTCACGATGTAGAACAGCCGGCGCCGCCAACGCACGTCGCCGCCCAGCGCGTAGTACAGGTCGAAGGCCGTGCAGCGGTGCTCGGATTCTTCGCTGGCATGCCAGCGCCACAGCAGCTGCAGCCGCTCCTCGGTGCCGGCCAGCGGCGCCTCGAAGCTCAGCAGGTGCTCGGCCATGATGGCGGTGAAATGCTCGGTGGCGGCGGTCAGCCCCAGCCAGACCCGGGGCTCCATGCCTTCGAGCCGCTTCAGGCGATGTTGGATGCGCCCTTCCCAGTGGTTCACCAGGCCTTGTTGCTGCAGGTGCTGGTTGAACAGCTGGTGGATGCGCCGGTGCGTGGCCTCCTGGCCGATGAAGCCTTTGGCCTCGGCTTCGTGGCGCTCACGCAGCTCGGGCGAGAGCGTCTGCAGCCCGAGCTTCACCGAGTCGATGAAAAACTGCTCGCCCAGCGGGAAGCTCATCGACAGCGCATTGAAGAAGGCCGTGCGGAAGGCGTCTCCCCCGTTCCAATGACGCGTCAGCGGCGTTTCCATGTCGATCAGCAATCGACGAATCACCAAATCTGTCATCACGGCTCCTTTCGGGGGGCATGAGCGCCGCAATCAGTAGTGCGGCGGCAGGTCGTCTCGCAGGCTGCGGAATTCGCCATTGCCGCTTTGCGTGGGCACTTGCTGGCGCAGTTGACGCAGTTCGTTGATCAGCAGGTCGAGCTGCTGCTGCTGGCGCACGATGACCTCGTTGAGCTGTTCGACCAGGTCTTCGGTGAAGCTGGCCTTGATTTCCAGCGCCACGAGGCGTTGTTCGACTTGTTCTGAATCTGCAGGCATGAAGGTAAAGGATAGGCCGATGCAACGGATCGGGAAAATCCCCGCCGTCGGATGGGCCATGCACTCTAACAATCGCCGGTTGCCCAGCTTCAAGACCATCACCCCATGTCCACGCCCTACCCTCATTTGCTGCAACCGCTGGACCTGGGCTTCACGACGCTGAAAAACCGCGTGCTGATGGGCTCGATGCACACCGGCCTGGAAGATGGCCGCGACCTGCGCAAGCTGGCGGCCTACTTCGCCGAGCGCGCGCAGGGCGAAGTCGGCCTCATCGTCACCGGCGGCTTTGCGCCCAACATCGTCGGCTGGGCCAAGCCTTTTGCCGGCATGCTGGCCAGCAGCGGCGCAGCCCGGCGCCACCGGGTGGTGACAGACGCCGTGCATGCCGAAGGCGGCAAGATCGCGCTGCAAATCCTGCACACCGGGCGCTATGCCTACCACCCGCTGGCAGTGGCCCCTTCGCGCATCAAGTCGCCGATCTCGCCGTTCACGCCGCGTGCGCTGTCTGGCGCCGGCGTGGAGCGGCAGATCGCCGCCTTCGTGCGCTGTGCCCGGCTGGCGCGCGAGGCGGGCTATGACGGCGTGGAGATCATGGGCAGCGAGGGCTACCTGATCAACCAGTTCATCGCCGCGCCGACCAACCAACGCGAAGACCAATGGGGCGGCGCCTACGAAAACCGCATGCGCCTGCCGGTGGAGATCGTGCGGCGCACACGCGAGGCGCTGGGGCCGGACTTCATCCTCATCTACCGCCTCTCGATGATCGACCTGATCCCCGGTGGCTCCAGCTGGGAAGAGGTGGTGCAACTGGCTCAGGCCATCGAGGCCGCAGGCGCCACGCTGCTGAACACCGGCATTGGCTGGCACGAGGCCCGGGTGCCGACGATTGCCACCAGCGTGCCGCGCGCCGCCTTCGCCTGGGTCACGCGCAAGATGCGCGAGCACGTGCGCATTCCGCTGATCACCAGCAACCGCATCAACACGCCCGAGGTGGCCGAGCAGTTGCTCGCCGCGGGGGATGCCGACATGGTCTCGATGGCCAGGCCGCTGCTGGCCGACGCCCAGTTCGTCAAGAAGGCACGCGAAGGCCGGGCGCAGGACATCAACACCTGCATTGCCTGCAACCAGGCTTGCCTGGACCACATCTTCGTCAACAAGCTGACGAGCTGCCTGGTCAACCCGCGGGCCTGCCACGAGACGGAGATCCGCCTGCTGCCCACGACGCGCCGCAAGCGGATTGCCGTGGTCGGCGCCGGGCCGGCAGGGCTGTCGGCCGCGACCACGCTGGCCGAGCGCGGCCACGAGGTGCACCTGTACGACAGCGCGGCCGAGGTGGGCGGCCAGCTGAACCTGGCCAAGCGTGTGCCGGGCAAGGAGGAGTTCCACGAGACGCTGCGCTACTGGGCGCGGCGCGTGGAAGTGACCGGCGTGCAACTGCACCTGAACACGCGCGTGGACGCCGCGGCGCTGCAGGCTGAAGGGTTCGACGAAGTGGTGATCGCCTCAGGTGTATTGCCCCGGGACCCGAAGATTCCCGGCCAGTCGCATGCCAAGGTGCTGCGCTACCTGGATGTGCTGCAAGGCGCGACTGTGGGTGAGCGCGTGGCGGTCATTGGTGCCGGTGGCATTGGCTTCGACGTGGCCGAATTCCTGGTTCACGACGGTCACTCCAGCACCTTGGACCTGCCCGCCTGGCAGGCCGAATGGGGTGTGATCGACCCGGCGCTGGCACGCGGTGGACTGGCCACCGAAATGCCGCCGCAGGTGCCGGCCAAACGCCAGGTGACGCTGCTGCAGCGCCAGGCCGGCAAGCTGGGTGCGGGGCTGGGCAAGACCACCGGCTGGATCCACCGCGCAGCGTTGAAGCAGCGCGGCGTGCGCATGCTGGGCGGGCTGAACTATGAGCGCATCGGGGACGAAGGCCTGCTGGTCAGCGAGGGCGAGCAGCGCGAGAACCAGCGCTGGCTGGCGGTCGACCACATCGTGCTGTGCGCGGGCCAGGAATCGCTGCGGGAACTGCAGGTGCCGCTGGAAGCTGCGGGCATCAAGGTGCACATGATCGGGGGCGCCAAACAAGCCGGTGAGCTGGACGCCAAGCGCGCGATCGACCAAGGGGTGCGGCTCGGCGCGATGCTCTGAGCCCTCCGGAGATCCCATGGGAAGGCTGGTTGCACCGGCCGAGCCGCAGCGGCCTGCACAAGGCAGGCCGCGAACTCGAAGCAGGAATTACTTCTTGCTGTTTTCGTTGCCGATCACGCCACCGATGACGCCGCCAGCAACAGCGCCGCCGGTGGTGCCGCCGGTGATGACGGAACCTGCAATCGCGCCGAGGCCCGCACCGACTGCCGTGTCACGGGTCTGGTTGGACATGCCGGCGCAAGCCGTCAGCGAAATCAGCGAGGCGCTCAGGGCGGCCATGGCGGCCAGACGGAGGGATGAAGACATGGTGTGAACTCCTTTGGGGTTGGCGGCACTGCGATGCCTGGATCAGGCGCCGACCCATGTGCCGAGGTCAGTGAAGTGGAGTCTGGACCTGCGCAAGCGTCTCGCTCATCGGTCATGGCCCTCTCCGGCTGTCAGACCAGGACGACGCGCGGCCAGGCAGGTCTTTGCAACCCATGCGGACCTGCAGGCGCGGCACCTCGCTTGCCCTGGGGCAAAACGATCGTGCGCGACCGCGCCAACCTCCGCTCAAAGGACTCCCATGAAAAAGACCGACGCTCGCTCCGCCAGCCCGCCCATCGCTGCGCCCACCCGGCCTGCTGCGGCCAGCCGCGGTGCCGCTGGCGCCAGCCAGGGCGCCGCCCAGCCCGGACCCGACGGCATTGCCGCCCAGGCCAGTGCCACGCAGGCGCTGGTGGCCAGCCTGCCGCACAACAGCAACAAGCCCGGCGAGATAGGCCACGCGAATGCCATCTCGCCGCCACAGGGCCAGCATGCAGACGGGGCGCAACCGGTTGTCTCGGCCAGCACGCTGAGCGAAGCCAATGCCTCGGACAAGACGCGTGGCCCGCATGCCCCTGGCACCAACGCCTGGCAAGGCGACCTGGAAGCCGCGCGCGCCGACGCCAGCGGCCAGGTGCTGACGACCAACCAGGGCGTGGCGATTGCCGACAACCAGAACTCGCTGAAGGCCGGCCTGCGCGGCCCGGCGCTGCTGGAAGACTTCATCCTGCGCGAGAAGATCACGCATTTCGACCATGAGCGCATCCCGGAGCGCATCGTGCATGCCCGCGGCTCGGCGGCGCACGGCTTCTTCGAGTGCTACGAGGCAATCCCGGACCTGACCAAGGCCGCGCCCTTCCAGACCGCCGGCAAGATCACGCCGCTGTTCACGCGCTTCTCCACCGTGGCCGGCGAGCGCGGCTCGGTGGACACCGCGCGCGACATCCGCGGCTTCGCGGTCAAGTTCTATACCGACGAAGGCAACTGGGACCTGGTGGGCAACAACATCCCGGTCTTCTTCATCCAGGACGCGATGAAGTTCCCGGACCTGATCCACGCGGTGAAGCCCGAACCGCACCACGGCATGCCGCAGGCCGCCTCGGCGCACGACACCTTCTGGGACTTCGTCTCGCTGATGCCAGAGAGCACGCACGTGCTGATGTGGGCCATGAGCGACCGGGCGATTCCGCGCAGCTACCGCATGATGCAGGGCTTCGGCGTGCACACCTACCGGCTGGTGAACGAACAAGGCCAGTCGCAGTTCGTCAAGTTCCACTGGACGCCCAAGCTCGGCGTGCATTCGCTGGTCTGGGACGAGGCACTGAAGATCGCCGGCATGGACCCGGACTTCCACCGGCGCGACCTGTGGGAGGCCATCGAGAGCGGCCAGTATCCGGAGTGGGAACTGGGCCTGCAGGTTTTCAGCGAGGAACAGGCCGAGCAGTTCAGCTTCGACGTGCTGGACGCCACCAAGATCGTGCCGGAGGAGCTGGTGCCGGTGCGCCCGGTCGGCCGCATGGTGCTGAACCGCAACCCCGACAACTTCTTCGCCGAGACCGAGCAGGTGGCCTTCTGCGTGGCCCACGTGGTGCCCGGCATCGACTTCAGCAACGACCCGCTGCTGGCCGGCCGCATCCACTCCTACGTGGACACGCAGATCTCGCGCCTGGGCGGGCCGAACTTCCATGAGCTGCCGATCAACGCGCCGCTGGCGCCTGTCGCCAACAACCAGCGCGACGGCATGCACCGCCGCACCGTGAACCGTGGCCGCGTGGCCTACGAGCCCAACTCGCTGGCAGGCGGCTGCCCGTTCCAGGCTGGCGCGATGAAGGGCTTCGTCTCGTTCCCGCAGCCGGTGCAGGAAGACAAGGTGCGCGGCAAGCCCGAGAAGTTTGCTGACCACTACACCCAGGCCACCCTGTTCTTCGACTCGCTCACCCCGCCGGAGCAGCGCCACCTGGCCGCCGGCTTCCGCTTCGAGCTGAGCAAGCTGACGGTGCCGGCCATTCGCGAACGCATGGTGGCTTCGCTGGTCAACGTGTCGCCTGAACTGGCGGCCGCGGTGGCGGAAGGCCTGGGCATTGACGTGCCGGCCCCACTGCCACGCGCGCTTGAAACGCCGGCCAAACCCGAGGTCACGCAATCGGCCAGGCTGTCGCAAAAGGCCTTCCCGGGCGACGGCCGCATTGCCACGCGCCAGGTGGCCATGCTGGTGGCCGACGGCGTGGACGGCGCCGCGCTGGCCGCGGTGAAAAGCGCGCTGGAGGCCGAGCAGGCAGCGGTCACCTTGATCGCACCCAAGCTGGGCAGCGTGATCGCGGCGGACGGCAGCAAGCTGGCCGTGCGCGGCACGCTGGAGAACTCGCCGCCTGTGGTGTTCGACGCGGTGGTGCTGCCGGCCGGCGAAGCCGCCGTGGGCGCGCTCTCGCAGCTCGGCCACACGCAGGAGTTCATCGTCAACCAGTACCGCCACGGCAAGACGCTGCTGGCCCTGGGCGAAGCCAGCGCGCTGCTGGACCAGGCGGGCATACCGCGCAACCTGCCCGATGGCAGCGCGGACCCCGGCGTGATCGAGCAAGCGGATGGCGATGCGGCTGCTGCGGCGAAGGCCTTCATTGCCGCACTGGCGCTGCACCGCCATCCTGCACGGGAAACCGACCCGCCGCGGGTCTGAGCCCGCAGGCTGCCGTCA
>Ga0307514_10005536_pt1 | contig 11217 bp, 8 predicted proteins | sample 16_EM_MG_FD_203088 | JGI IMG/M metagenome (GOLD analysis project Ga0307514, IMG submission 203088) | Populus trichocarpa ectomycorrhiza microbial communities from riparian zone in the Pacific Northwest, United States - 16_EM | ecosystem: Host-associated > Plants > Roots > Unclassified | place... | reverse complement strand
TATATATATATATATATATATATATATATTACGCGCCATTGCAGGGTTTCCCATGCATCCACAACAGAACACCCTTTCTAATTTAACCTAATCTAATACAATCTAATCTCATCTTAATCATCTAACATCCATCCATCCATCCATCCGGCCCCATCGCCGTTTTTTCTTGCTTCGGACACTACCACGTGGCAGTCATGTCAGTGGACCCCACTGCCCACGGCCTCTGGTTATGGATACATTCGATGGCTCTCTGCCCCAATATTTCCACCCCCTCACTCTCTCTCTTAATTATCCCTCCAGGTCCAGGCCAGTAGTCTCTGTCAAATTCCGGCCACCACCCTCTTTTTCTCTACGTTATATACCCCACCACCCCTTTCTCCCCCTTTACCTCATTCTTTTCTCCCCACTTTTCACTTCTCTATACACGTATCTTTTCAATATATTAGCTGTGCCACACTACTAAACTGTTTTTGTAGTCTGTTAAGCAGCTAGATACCCCCATTGTTAAATAATTTAGCTTTCTTTCTTTGTTTTTATAGTTTCTTGAATTGGTTTGTTGGGATACTGATGATTAATAAAGCTTTGTTATCAGCTGGTGGAGAGAACATGCTGCACTGTACAGACATGACAGTGCTTGATAGACAAAGGGCTCGTATCAAATGGCAACAAGAACAACAGCAGCATCAGGTTCAACTACCACAGCAAGAGATTAGTTATTTTAGTGAATTGAGTAGGGTGTTCCAACAAGCTGGGTTTCATGAGGGTGGGTTAAGTGAGGTGGTGACCCGGTCTGTGAAACCTGACCCGGGTTTTGTGGATAATAGGTGGCATAATGATCATGTTGTGGGGTTTGGTGTTGGGCCTCCTTATACTAATGGGTTGGGTTTTGAGTTGAATTATGGTGCCATTTCTAGGACTTCTAGCTGCCCACCGGCGGTAGCCGCTGCGGCTACGGCTACTGCTACAGTGAGAGGTGCAGAGTCTGTTGTGTCAGATAAGATTAGTTCCGGGGTTGGCAGAGAGAGTTCCAAGAAGAGAAAGTTTGATAAGGTGCAAAATAACTCAAAGCTGTGTGTGTGTGTGTTTTTTTTTGTATGTGATCACTGTTTCTTTGAAACCCTGTTGAAGAATCTTGATTTTTCAGCGTAAAATTGTTTCCATTGTTTTTATTGCAATTTTGTTTAATTTGATATCAAAGCATTTTAAGCAAAGGATCTTCAAGTGATTCAATTGTTTGACTGGTTTTGTTAGAATAGTAAATGAAAGTGTTTTTTTTTTAATATTTTTTTTGGGGGGTGTGATCTATAGGTTGTTGCAGAAGAGGACAGCAGGGACAAAAGGATCAAAGGACGTGCGGAGGAAGGGGAGTCAAACACCTCAGAGAAAAATAACAACAAAAGCAGTAGCAGCAATAACAACAGCAACAAAAACAATAACAGTAACAAAGACAATTCCGCCGAGACTTCGAAGGACAATTCCAAAGTAACTGAGGTTCAAAAGCCAGATTACATTCATGTCCGGGCACGTCGCGGTCAAGCTACCGACAGCCACAGCTTAGCTGAAAGAGTGAGTTGGAATTTTAATACTTTCTTTTTCCCTCTGCTCTGCAGATTTCACTTAGAAATCCTGCCTAATATATTCATGTGTGTTGTGCAGGTGAGGAGAGAAAAAATCAGTGAAAGAATGAAGTATCTGCAAGATTTGGTACCAGGGTGCAATAATATCACAGGAAAGGCAGGCATGCTTGATGAAATCATTAACTATGTTCAATCTCTTCAGAGACAAGTAGAGGTAATTAGTGATTTTGGTGATTTTTTAATATTAATATTCTTATCTATTGTTCTTCCAAAACATAACATTTCCTGTCCCAATTTCTTGAACAGTTCTTGTCGATGAAACTAGCTGCTGTAAATCCAAGGCTTGACTTCAACATTGACAACTTATTTGCCAAAGAGGTAAGTAAATCCTTTCACAAGGTGGATCTTTATCACCCAAAGTAAAATTTCATGTGTTTGTTAGTAGTTTATTTTGTTACTGATGAACTCCTTTTTGTTTCAATCAACAGGCTTTTCCTGCTTGTTCAACCAATTTCCCCGCAATTGGGATGTCACCGGATATGACTAACGCTGCATACCTTCAATTTAATCCAGCACAACAACAATTAGTTTCATGCTGTGGATTGGATATGGGGATAAATCCTCCTGATATGGGGCTTAGAAGGACCACTAGTACTCCTGTATCTATTCCCGAAACATTTCTTGACTCATCCTGCTTCACTGTAATGCGATGTTCACTTTTTTTTTTCTGTCCATTTATCTCTATTTTCATATAATTTACTTTCCTCTAATCTTATCTTCACTTATCTTGCAGCAAATCCAGGCCCCACCAACTTGGGATGCTGATCTACCAAATCTTTACAATGTAGCATTTGATCAAGGGAGACAAACAACCTTCCCAGTTCAGCCATTTTCAGGTAAGACAGAATTATCATGTGTTTTTTATCTTCACTTTATTGATCTGATAAATCCTGAAGGCTAAAAACAAAGCAAAGTGGTTTTAACTACCAATGATGGAGAGCATAGAGAACCCCCAAAAGTTATTGACTTTGCTTTGGGACGAAAATGAGTCGTTGTGATAGAGATGGTCACTGGAAACTTACTATCTATTCTCCCAAATGATCGAAACCACCGATTCTTTTCAATGACTGTTGCGTTTCTCACAATTCTTTTTTTATAAAGAAGAACCAATCAAAGGTGCGAAGCATTTTGACTGTTGTAACAAAAATGAGCCCCCAGGTAAAAATTTGACGAAGTCTATAATTCTTACAACAAAATAACCTTGATAATTATGATTGTTTATCATGTTGGAACTTAATCTACTAGTAGGAGGAAAGAGCAACCATTAGATAATGAGGCTGGCTTTTGCTGTTCCTAAATTCCCCTGCCTCCCATTTTAATCACACTGCGATGACTCATGTTCAGGTAAGATTAACAATGGATTCTAAAAGTTGTCATATTAACTTTTGCAGGTTCTGTTGAAGCTAGCAATCTGAAGATGGAGATGTGAATCAGAATATCAATTTATACAATTCCCGAAGACTTTATTCCACATTGCCTTTGTTCACGATTCTTTTACTACTCTGAGTACATAGAGTATATAGTTTGTATGTATACTTTCCACATAGTATGAATATAATCGATACCTATTAACATCAAGGTTTTTCTCGCAATGTAAATATAGCAACCACACCATAATGATTTTCCATTACACCAAAATGGTCGATAGCGATGGAGGGGGACCAAAGAATTAGGGTTGAAGGCAAGTTTAAGCAGTGGTAGGGCAATGGAACTTAAAATGAATGAAGGGAAGGAAACCTAAGGTCCTGCTTCACAAAGTATCTTGAAATGTGTGGCCTTTTCATGGACTAATTTCCCCTTTCATAGCATTTTTTTCCGAAGAGGAAAAGCGCAGAAGAAGTAAAACAAACCACAAGTGTGATTAACAGGCAAGAACGGCCACGACTATATTGTAATTTCCATCAAAACTTGTCCTTGTTAGTCCAATGGCACAAGCTGTCCCTCTGTTGGATGAACCAGAGTGACAAGTTTAAATAAAACCAGAGGACATGAGCCTACTGGTGGACCTTCTCAGCTCCCTTCAGAGCAGAATTGTATATGGATTGATTGAGACTTTGATAATTGGGCAATAAATTGACGATAAGAAGCAAGAATCCGTTAGAATGGTTTCCATGTCCTAACATACAGCCATATTGTATTTATGTCTGCTCATTATGGCTCTCCTTAAATATCTCGGATGAGTTTAATTTGGCCTATATGCAAAAGTCCCGTCTGCATTCAAGACAGTGGTATTCTCAGACCACCTTGTATTCGAGACTAGGTCCGCCGCTTTCATTCTTTTCTAAGGCATGTCATTCATCCCACGACTATGGGTTTTATGGGAATTTCATTTCTCATAAGAGGACATGAGGTTTGATTTTGAACCCTCATGACAGAGGAGGAAGCATTTCTTGGAAACTATGAGGACACCCCCCTCATATTAGCTCATCTAGATTACTAAAAACTCCCTTTAATCTTCAATTCCTAACCATTTGACAGGTTTCTTCTTTCAAGGCAACAGAAAGGCCAATAATCAGCCTGAAAATGACCCTAATTAAGTTCCTTCCTTTAACGTGTTTTTGTAGATCTCTGATAAAATGATACAAAAGAAGAAATTTCTGTGTTTGTTTTTTCGTTTAGAAAGCAAAAGAGGGTGACATATGTGCCGCTACCAAAGCTGTAACGGCTCCAGTACTTTACTAAGTCCATGCATAACTACAAGAGGTTGTTCTAAAAGCTCTACGTACCCAATACCAGTATAGACAATTCCAGAGAAGATGACAAGAATGCCATGCAGATACAGAAGTCCATTAACTACTCGTTTCAGTGAACAGAGAAAAGGACCAGGCAAAAACTTAAGCATTCGGTTTTCTTCAAGAGAATCTGTTGTTTTCTACTGTTTTAGAAAACAAACCAAAACCATCTTTATGACAAGGTATCTCATGGCCACCAGATTGGTGAAATAGCCCAGAAGATTTTCATTTGGAGACTTGCAATGTAGTATGCTCAAATTGGCTTATCGTCTCGTTTCTTCTCTTGGTAAGAAGTTACAATCTTGACATCATTTTAATGGTTTAGGTGGCCAAAATGTGAAATAGCAAGCTTGAACTTTCACATGCAGTTGTTTGCTCTGCGCCTATGTGAAGAGTTTATTTCTTGAATGCACATTATCAATCGACATACCTCCTAATAGTCAAATCTTAATTAATAAGAAAGGAGCCTTTCAGAGTTGGTTTGGGCAATACGCAGGGGACCACTAGAGACTGCTTACACCTTCACGGCACCTCTTGTTCTTCGATTATCAAGAGCCTCAGGCTGCCTTCATTTTCAAGCCATATAGAATAGTGAAATTGGTGGGCCTGGCCTCATCCGAAGGCAAGATCTCTTTGATTCTCTTTGTTTTCTATGGATGGTGAAAGATGATATAGCCTTTTTCTCTTTCTTGGACCCATTTTTGCTTTCTTCGAAGTTTTTTTCTCATCATAATCTTTGAAGTTTTCTCTCCACCTTTCACATAGTGCAATTCCAAGGTATATAAAGCTAGAACCCACAAAGATTCTTTTGGCAGTGTGTGTGTATTTTAGTTCGTCACTAAAGATATTATTTCGAGCTAGTATTCTCCCAAGTTTATGCCCTTACATTGTAACCAGAATCCTGAAAATAGCCCAGACAAATCTAATATTTGATTCTTTGGACAAAGCAACATGATATATTTGGTCTATGCAAGCGTGATCAGCGCTCAAATTTGAATGGAATATATAATGGTGGGAAATCTATCTTTGTTAAATAATTTTGGCCCAAGGCAAACAAGACCACAAAATTAGTAAAACAATAACCTGAAGAAGTCCTATCCATCCAAGTCTGCAGTGTAGGAATCATAATTACGATTGCAATCGCCATTCCTGAGACAAACCAAGTTTTGTGTAGAATCTGAAACTTGGGAAAAGGTAAAGCTTGCTATTTTGAACAACAGGCCAAGTTGCTAAAAATTGGGAAGACTAACAATGACGATCCTTGTAAAGCACAATTGTTGGCATGTAAGTAGTTTCTGCAGCCAGTTAATCAAATACCACAATTTTGCAACAGCAGGTTAGTTGAATAAACCTAGCACGGACACAACATTTAGAAAAGGATGAAGAACAAAAGATTTCCTGCTTCAAGCTCTCAATCGACACTACAACTCGATCGGCTTGCATTCCCACCCCAGAAACTCATGTATGCTAACGAGGAGTGACATACACAAAGTATTGTAAATAATAGTAAACTTACTAATTGCATATCTGATAATATGTTTTTCCATCACATGACTTGCAATTTCTTAACTGCTGTTGCTATTTCCACTACATCAACGGTGCGCTCTCGGCTTCGGAAAAAGGCAAACCATATTTAAGTCTCCAACGTTTGAAATCCGATGTAAGAGAAATGAAAGAATAAACTAAGTTAGATCATAATACCTTTTCCAGGAACAATTATGACAGGCACTTTACAGTTGTGCAAGCAATACTCCCCCACACTACCCTGCAGCACACTGTATGATGATACAGCAATGACACAATCAGACAGATGGAAAAGAAAAGGGGAGAGAGAGAGAGAGAGAACATCAAATAGGGATAATATTAACACTAGTATAGAACCTTTGGATTAAGCCTCTGCCTCTAGTGCCCATGACCACAGCTGCTGGCTTTAACCTGTTTGCTTCCCGGCAGATTACTTTACCTGGATCCCCTTGTACAATACGAGCCACAGTTTTTACCTGGTTGTGCATAAACGATACAGATTTTGCTAATGAGATCATAAATAAACACAATGCACTACACTAAAACTAGATTTATTAACAAGAGAATAAACTAACACAAAAAAACAGCAAGAGAGAGCATCCACTCTGGGCAAGGGTGAATCCTCAATACAATTTCACAAAAGCTGAGATTAGTGCCAAACTCCACAGCAATACCAAATCAGAAATACAGGAAAGAAGCTACTGAATTTTGTAAAAAATAAAGGGATGATTTTTTCCAATTTTCTTATATTTATAGAGCTCTGAGTTCTCTTCTAATTAAGGCTAGATCCATCGAACATACGGATTATGATTTTGTTTGTATCTGATGTGTCCCCTTTTTTAATAATGAATTATTCATTGATCAAGGAAAAAGAATAGGATACAATCCCTACTTTTTATACATCAACATTAAATATATGATCCGGGTATCTTCTGTAATGTAGCATCAATGTCTATTAGTTTTAGAAGTAAAAGAAAGAAACCACCCTTTATTTATGAACTCTATGTCTTGCGATTTTCTCTGTCATTTCTGATGAGGTGCAGGAAATTAAATTCTAAATCTTTTACATTCAAATTATAGAACAAATTTAATCAATCTGCGAAATACTGACCATTGCCACCTGCAGTGCCTCAACTGCAAGCTTCTCCAGGAGTCCCTCCGTCGTATCATAAACAAGGACATTTTTCATATCTACAAGAACCCAGCATTTTAATCCAAAATGAAATGCACCCATACAAACTACTTACATAGGCATAATCGAATTCTGATGACAGGATAATTTTTGTTAATTACATATATACCTAGGATGGCATGAACAAGATGAATGGTGTCAGCCAGGCGGCAAAGATGGATCAAGGCCCAATCAAATGCATGCTTGCTGTTAGGCCCATGATCAATGGCTACCACAATGTCTCTGCCTCTCCTCCTTTCACCTGTTTCTCTATCGAGTTCAGGTTTCGGTACCACAGGAATAAATGAAGGTAACGTAACTTCTTTCCAGTTGTACTCTTCATCCTCTTCAAGGGTTTCTAACGCTTTCAACGTCTGTTTTTCTCTCCTTACAAGATTTTTAGAATTCATTAATGTGATTGTTCAAAACCCAACAAAAGAATCAAACAAAAGTTTTAGTTCTGATCTTAGATTGGTTTTTGATTCTTTTATTGGCAGCTGAGCTCTTTGGCGTCAAAGTTGGAATTTTTCCTTGTATGCATTATGCACGTGTAGAAACTAACTAAAAGTGGATCTTGGAAAATCACAATGTTCAGCTTTGCGACCATGATCTATTTTTAGGTCTTGTTGACCAAAAATAGTCCAGTGCTATTTGAGGTCTCCCATCCTCTTCTTATATTTCAATAACTCAGCTCACAGTTCTAACTAAAAAATTGAATTGTTTTTTTTCATGGTATTATAGTCTTGTTGATCAAACGATAGATTTATGCAACTTTTAAGTTCAAACAACTTTTATTTGAGAATATGTATTAAAAAATAATATAAATCATATATTGAGATCTCACCTAATAACTTAAGTTTTTAAATTGAGATAGTTCTTTGATAAAATATCAGAGTCTTAATGACCAAACAATCACGAGTTCGAATCTCAACATTCTTATTCTTTCTTCTAGTTAAAATTAATTAGAATAAGTTTCGAACCTACAAAAAGCTTTCACGCAAGAATATATATTAAAATATAATATAAATTATATATTAAATTATTAGATTGAAATATTTCTTTTATATTTTTAATAGATTTCTTATCCAACTCCGAGAGACCTATTTGTCGAATTAGTTGTTTGTTTCCGACACAAGGATTATTCCTTAACAAATCAGATCATTAGACATTACTTAAATTATTGGATTAAAATAATTGTTTAACTTGCTTCTTATCCCAGCTCTGTTAAGCCTATTTATCGAATCAGCTGTTACTTCCCAACTCAAGAGTTATTTCTTAACAAAGCAAGCCATTCTACATTGGGATGGTCTGTATAGACCAAACCAAGGATCCATTATAGCAACCATCAAGACTACTGGGATTCCGGCAATGAATAAGATAATTTAGATCCAAATGATATGGTTCCATGAAATATTTTTCATTTGGAAGCCTTGCCGCTTCTGAAGCACTTTTCAAACAGGTTAAACATAGAAAATTTGAGATTTCTTGCACTATTTTTCAAATTTTGACTGCCTGAATAATTGAGACATGCATGTTGTAAGAGCAACCTTGAAATTTTACATTAGACATTCAACTGCTTCCATCAGGCAGAAACAGAAAAATTCTACAAAATTAGCAGAATGGAGCAGCCCTCTGATTTCTGCTCTGTTATGCATCGAATCAAAGAAATAAGAAGAGTGAACGCTATAGCTAACTTCAACAATAATCATTCAAATGTGTAGTAATTATACATATAATACACATCCTTACTACATATTAAACACCACACATGACTTGTTACATATTGACAATCAACTTCTTCAAAACCTTACAATCCTGCTCGATCAATCGAACAAAATCCGTGACCTTCAAGTGCTGAATCCGCTATATCAATGATTCATCTCCATCTTCTGGAAATCAATAATAAATATATGAACTTGATAAAAATTCCATGACAGTTCTAACTAAACAAAAGGTTTTAATTTTGAAAGCAGTACCTTTCCCAGGAACGATTATAACAGGTGCTGCTTTACAATGGTGGAAGCAATATTCACTCACACTACCCTGAAGTACACTGCAGAAAAAAGAAAGAGATGAGAACCGAGAGAGAGGGACGAAGAGGAGTAAGAGAAAGATAAGGAATTACCTTTGAACTAGGCTTCTGCCTCTGGTACTCATCACTACAGCTGCAGGCTTTAACCTTTCTGCTTCATTGCAAATTACCTTTCCAGCATCCCCTTGCACAATCCGAGCCACAGTCCTAACCTAATTAAAAACAAGAAATAAAAATAAATTGAGGGAAAACATCAATTTCTGTGGAGATTTTTGTTGTCCCTTGATCAATAGTTGAAGAACTTAGAGCTACATAATGTAAGTTAAAATAATTAGATACTCTGCATATCACTACAAGAGCATGAATTAGAGTAAGATTACAAGTACAAGAATCAAAACATCTTAGCTCATGAATCCAAAGCAAGTGGTTTAATAGTCAAGGGAGAGCAATTAATAACAGAGATCATATATTAGGTGAAACTTATGCAGAAATAGATCTGTTGTGAACCTAATCAAATTGTACTTGATCATGCAAAATCAAGATAATTAACAGTTGAAAAACAAAACATTGTCTTTAAAACGCTTATTATTCTAATTTTTCAATCAAGATTTACTCTCGTGAACAATAACAATGGAGAAAAATACTTTCTTTTATATACATCTAAAAAAAAAAAAACAGAATGGTAGGTCACTAACCATGGCAACCTGCAAAGCCTCTACGGCAAGCTTCTCCATGAGCTGCTGGCTTGTCTCATAAACAACAGTATTCTGCACACCTAAAATAACCCATAAAAGAAATCAAGCCAAAATTCCAAACCTCAATTATGCAGAACATACAAACGTGATATCCACAACATATATACTCGAAACAGCATGGACAAGATGGAGGGTGTCAGCTAGTCTGCAAAGGTGAATCAAAGCCCAGTCAAAAGCGTGCTTGCTATTAGGTCCATGATCAATAGCTATAAGTATGTCTCTGCCTCTCCTTCTCTCCCCCGTATCCCTTTCTAGCCCTGGTTCGGGTATTACTGGAATCAATGAAGGCAACTTTACTTCTCTCCAGTTGTACTCTTCATCTTCTTGCAGTATCTCCATCGTTTTCTTTCTCTGTATATTTTGTGGTGTTTTCTCTGTATCTTTATCTGGTTCGGTTTCTAAAAGCAAAAGCTGGTAGATTTTGACGAAGCAAAGGCTGTTTTGGCTTTACGTTCTCAATTGAGTCCACGTATTTTTTTTCTATAGAAAAAACCTACATTTAGTCCCTAACGTATTATATCATTATAAGATAAGTCCCAAGCCTTTTGATTTAATTCAATTTACTCCAAACATAGTCTACATGGCACAATGTCACCAATCTGTAATAAGAGACATTTTTAACATAAAATTACAATAGTTTTTCTATAAATAAAAAGATTTATTATGATATTTGGGGTTAAAATTACGTGTTAGGATAAATTGGGGTTTATTCTGATATTTAGATGAATAAAATTAACGAATATTTGCAAGTTGAAATCTTTATAACTGCTATTACATTGATGGATGGAGGGGTGGCAGGTAATGTTGATTACATGTGAGGGTGAAATTGAAAAAATCAAAAGTTTGGTACTCAATTGAAATTAGATGCTAAGTTGAGTTTTCCACCCTCTGTGTTTGCGTGTCTGAAGCACAATGCTACTTTTCTTCTTTCTTATATTGTGGGCTTCTTGATGGGCCCATCTTCTTTTCAACTCCTTGATGGATCCATTTTCACTTGAAACTTGTATTAGGCTCCAAGGTAGAAGCTAATTTCATGCCAATTTCTTTTTCACCTTCCGTTTATAAGAGCGAGAGACAAAAGAAAGCTTTAATCAAAGTCTTTTATAATATTTTTATTTTTATTTTATTTTTTAAACTATTTTTCTTGCTTTTTGAGATGTAAATTGGCTAATCAAAATTTTAAAATCCAGCTTTACTAAAAGATCATTCTCTATAGATAAATTCAAAATTTAGCAAATTAAATTTCTAAAAAACAAATGAAGAAAACAAAAACAAATTCAAAATTTAGCAAATTCAATTTCCTATTTCTACTTTTGATTCAATATTTTCTTCAACCATATTATCGTTTCTTTCTACTCTATGTTCA
>Ga0307514_10005534_pt1 | contig 11220 bp, 13 predicted proteins | sample 16_EM_MG_FD_203088 | JGI IMG/M metagenome (GOLD analysis project Ga0307514, IMG submission 203088) | Populus trichocarpa ectomycorrhiza microbial communities from riparian zone in the Pacific Northwest, United States - 16_EM | ecosystem: Host-associated > Plants > Roots > Unclassified | place... | reverse complement strand
GACGATTCAACATATTGCACGGGCAAAAATTCCGATTGGCGGCTCGATCAGATTTCCGGACACGAACATTGATGGAGACCGAAATGCGCACCTCGACAAAATTGACAAGCAACCTCCACCTTAGTTGAAGGCTTTCTTCTCGTTGAGGTCGTCGGGCCAGCGCTCGCACTCGTACTTCCATCTTCCTCCGTTGGGGTTCCAGACTCCCTCTTCACTGCAGGTGATCTGTGCGGTTGCTTCCGTTCCGGGGCGGCTTCTTGCGCTTCGATCGCCGGAGGTTTTGCCATCGGGCTCCCATGACACAAAAGTTCAATCTCCGATTGGCCTTCGGAGTATAACCCGCTCGTAAAGCTCGAGATCCGTTGGTTTCGACTTGAGGACGCTAATTGCGAACTTGACGAAGCCCCTGCCCCTCCCTGGTAACCTGTTTCACTCAGGAGTAGCGGGAACTTGACCGGCTGTTGAGGTTGCGGCTGGTGATGGACTTGCTGTCGTAGTGGCTGGGATGGTAGACGTTGGAGCCTCTGTCGCTCTTCGAATGGGACCGTGAGATACGTGGTAGGTGGTGTTCTTTCTGCAAAAGCGAAGGGACGGACGATACCAAGAACGTGATGTGGTCGATCAGCCACCTACTCCTCATTTGAAATAAGGAAAAGGTGGAACAAGGGATGACAGGGTTGAGAGTCGCAAAAGAAAACCCGAGAGCCAATGCGACGAATTCCTCGCGCCGGACGTCGGGACCAAGGGGGGGGGGAATCAATCACATACCTCGGATCGACTGGGAGGGAAACGGTCCCACCTGGGGTCGCGGGTCTCGTTGGAGTCCCTTAACGTCACCTTGCTCAAGCGCCATTCGGTGATCCTGGGCTGGAATCTGACTTAAAAGGTGCGATGGGGAGGGTAAAGACCGTCCATAGTCCTGCGAACGTGATCTGGTAGGCTGGTTGGGCCAATCCGGGACGATCAGAGGTGCAATTCCTTGGGAGCTGATGTGCCGTGGGGCGTGATATAGGTGAGGGCGGAGTGTCGGTGGTAGGGAACTTTCGCGCATCAGTCGCCTTTCGGGATTTCTGTCATGGTTTCTCGACGAACCACCTGCACCTTGATCGTCCATTATTTCAGGACGACTAGGGTGAGTGAGGGTTGAGCAGGGAGGGGTGAAAAACCCAGTGACGCGTGTCCTGGACGCACCCCCTCGCAGTGGGGGCTTGCAGTATCGGCCGGGGGGATGAGATTGAAGGGGCGATCGACAATCATCAATACATTTAGCCCAAAATGTCACATCGGTACCGTGGGACTGGTACCTCCCCCTAAATTGTTACGTTACCCACCCTTGGCTCAGCTCGAAGGAGAGACAACGGTTAATTTACGTTATGGGTAATAATCCCTACGCATCCGCCCCCACTGGGCGAGTGTTTTTTTTTTTTCATTGAAACTCTACTCGCCAACTCAAAAAATCACATTCTAGCAAACACAAGTTTGATCTCGTTAAAAAAACCTAATCTTTTCACCCCGAAAACGTTGCCGAGGAGCGTGTTTGTTAGTTTGATTTAGCCGCACCCCCGGCCCCTTCGAGCTTAGTACCTCCAACCAACCTGTGAGAATGAACGACGTGCATATGAGACACCACTCAGCTCCGTTTCTTAAGGTATCGGAAGTTTCATCCCGCTTAGAAACGCGGCTCTGTTTTCCCATCGACCATCCCGGGCCTTCCCTCACGGTTGCGCAGGTTTCCACGCCACTTCCTTTTTGGGAAGCGGCCCGGGCGTCTAGCGCGGTTTCAAAAGCCAATAACGAGTCACAGAATTTGACCCTTCCTTTGTTGTCCACACGGAACAGGCGTGACCATTTGAGAGATCATGCTCTCAACTCCGAAACGTCGTCTCGGCTCTAGGCTCGCCTTCTCGTCCAGACGGTCTTTCACCTCTTCCGGTTCCGTCAGAAACGTCAACGGCGATGCTACCCAAAAACCGGTCATGAACCGATACAGCAGAATCGTCACCCAGCCAAAGACACAAGGCGCAAGTCAGGCGCGTCTCTTTCCTCCCTCTTATTGTTCTTCTTTTCGGGGGAAGGACACGAGGCTAACTTCTTTTTTCCTTATCGTCTTTCACCATCATGCAGGCCATGCTGTACGCCACAGAGGGTGTAAACTCCGACGACGACTTCCAAAAGGCAATGATTGGCGTTGCAAGTGTCTGGTCCGTCCATTTGTTCTCTGGTCCCATCCGCTCTTTGATCTCATGACGATCAAACAGGTACGAAGGAAACCCGTACGTTCCCCTCCTTACACATCAACCTGTCCTTACATCTGACCTCCGTTTGACGGGTGTAGATGTAACCGCCATTTACTCGATCTCGGTAAACGTGTAAAAAAATCCATCACTGATGTTGGCATGATTGGGTACCAATTTGGCACCGTTGGAGTTAGTGACGGTATCAGTATGGGCACGAGCGGAATGTCATATTCCCTCCAGTCTCGGGACCTCATTGCAGATCAGGTCGAGACTGCTGCCGGAGGTCACTGGCTTGATGGCCTTGCTGTCATACCTGGCTGCGATAAAAATATGCCGGGCGTGCTGATTGCTCGTAAGCTACCGAGTCTAGTGTTGTTTGGGACATTGGTTTATTCCACTTTCACAGTCGGTCGACTGAACAGACCTGGTCTCATGATCTACGGTGGCACCATTCGGCCCGGATCATGTGAGGGAGCACCGCAGCTTGATGTTGTTTCCGCGTTCCAGTCATATGGAAAATACCTCCAGGACGGTCGCACGGAAGCGGCTGAGAAAGAGCGTTACAACACCGTTCGTCATGCCTGTCCCGGACCTGGTGCCTGTGGAGGGGTATGTGAGCGTGATTTCAATGTTTATCCGGCTGACGTTGGTGTCTCAGATGTACACCGCGAATACGATGGCGAGTGCCGCAGAGGCGCTGGGAATGACCCTTCCCGGCGATGCTTCCTTCCCTGCAGAATACAAAGAAAAGTTGGACGAATGCAATTCGGTGGGACCGGCCTTAAGGAACCTCGTAGAGAAAAACATTCTCCCTCGGGACATCATGACGAGGGCCGCCTTTGAGAACGCGATGGTCTGTGTCGCACGCATAATTTCGAATCGTTTCGTTGTTGCTCATTCAGCCATCCCCGTGATTGTGCCTGCAGGTGTTGACAATGATCCTCGGGGGTTCCACAAACGCCGTGCTGCACCTCATCGCCATCGCACATTCCGTCGGCATCAACCTCACAATCGACGATTTCCAATCGGTATCGGACCGTGTTCCATTCATCGCGGACCTCAAACCTAGTGGGAAGTACGTTATGGAGGACGTGTACAAGATTGGCGGAATCCCTGGTCCGTTTTTTCCTTCTTTTTCCTTCCTTGGGCGGTTCCTTTTCTCCCTTCAGTTGGAGACGATTTTCCTTTTTCGAGATTTCGTTTCTCGACCTTTCCGCATTTGTTTTCGCCATACCCGAAACCCCCTTCTCACCTCTGATTGAACATTTTGTCTTTGATCCGTTTCCCTGATCCGATCCCATTTGCGACTTATGCAGCGGTCTTGCATTATCTGCTGAAGAACAAACTAATCGACGGGAACACTCTCACGGTTACCGGGAAGACGCTGGGAGAAAACTTGGAAAGATGGGTGCATAAACACGGGGAACTCTCGATGACGAGTCAGGATGTCATCAGACCACTGGAGGAACCAATCAAGTCGACTGGACACCTGAGGTAAGTCCGCCCGTTTTCCAAATTTTCGACTTGCGAGGCACGCGTCCCATTCCCTGGATTATGGTTTTTCGTTGTCCGTCTGTCTCGGGGGTTTCATGAAGGCCTTTTACCTCATGGATCAAACCCCACAACCCCTTGATGGGATGCGGCTGGTATTCGTCATATCTGCTGCCGTTTACCGGACCCTGGCGTTCCATGGGGAACCTCATTCCCAATTTCTCGCGTCCATGTTTCATCTGCCTTGTTATTGACTTACTACCTGGGCTTACTTTGCCGATTCGTTATTTATTTGCAGAATCCTGAAGGGTAACTTGGCTCCTGGAGGCGCTGTCGCTAAAATCACCGGGAAGGAGGGTCTAGAATTTACTGGGAAGGCGAGAACGTTCGACACCGAAGACGCGTTCGTCGAAGCAGTGGAGAAGGGTGAAATCAAGAAGGGTGAGAAGACAGTAGTTGTGCTCAGGTACCTCGGTCCGAAAGGGGGTCCTGGTGAGTCCGTTTCCCTTAACCTCTCGTTTTGGCTTTATGTTTGTTGGTCACTGGGGAGTTGGAATTGGAAATCGGGAGGTTCCTGGGAGTGTACGATACAAACGTGTCTCTCTCCGCCCCATACTTTTCTCCAGCTCCCTCGCTTGATTTGTTTGGTCATCCCCTCGTTGCGATGGAGTGTCCTTCCCCCTTTGTTATCTCCGTCCGGCCTTCCACTTCTTCCGCCATTCACACGTCCACATCTTCGCCGACTCGTTTTTTTCCATTTGGTGGATGGGGATGAATACGGTATCGCCTCCACCGAGCAGAGCATCGAGTCGCTTGTTCTGTTGGAAAAATCATGCCATGGTTTAGTGTCTATCTCACGGCACTGATACCAGACTCAAAATGTCGAGAACAAGTGGATCCTTCCGGCGCCATAGAATGCCGCTACCGCAAATATGGGCAGTAGATCTCAGATCTTGTAATTACGGGACGGACCGTGGCATGTTGAACCTTCGCAGTTCTCGCCCGAACTGTGTTCTCATGATTTTGTTCTCATGGTCTGCACCGTGCTTTATTTCCTTTTGATTGTTTTTTTTTTTCGCTTGGAGCCGACCTCGTTATGGGAGGGTGGATGACGACTGGTGGTGGAGAGAATGGATATCACATGGGTTCATATGGTGAAACTCCTCAGATTTGGCGTCGGGCCATCCGTGCGTCGGTCGGCAGTCTACTGCGCATCTCAAGCATGGCATCAAATGGCCGAACGACCCGAGCGAGCCGCACGGTCATTTTCTTCTTTTGTGGTTGGATTCGTTACGGTAACGCTACTTCAATCCCCCTCCTATAATACCTTCGTGAGGGCCGCCTGGTATTTTCCATCTTTGGACGTCCGATCTCTGTTTCACCCTTGATCCGCCTTTTCCATGCCTGTGTTATCTCTCTTCCTTGCGATCCTTTTTGCTAACTCCTCCTGTTGGATCGTCGTTCCACCGAACCTTTCCGCGGTGGGTTTTTTTATAGGTATGCCTGAGATGTTGAAACCGACGAGCTTGATCATTGGGGCTGGTCTTTCCCTCGACGTCGCTTGTCTTACGGACGGGAGGTTTAGCGGAGGGTAAGTGGGCACTCTAATTCACTCAAACACTTCATTTCGGGTCTGTTTTCTTTTCGTTATTTTCGTTGCACCGCATCCCCTGTCCTCTCCTCCCACACTTACCGCATTCGAGCTTTTCTTTCTTCTTGCTATAGATGAATAGATGAATCGGCGTGAAATGAATGGTGGGGAATGATCGGAACCACAGTATGTGGGATAGGATCCTTTCCCTGCCATTCTTTTCGTGCCGATTCATCTATTCATGCTATTCACAATCGTTATCTCCGGAGAGGGAGATAATCGAAAGAATTCATTCATCCATCGAGGCCAATATGCGAATGGAAGAACCACCCCCTCTTTCGATTCCACCCCCCAAACCTTCTTTTGCGTCCTCCTCCCCCCTTTTTTTTTTTTTGTCTTTTTGCAAATATACCACGTTCCCCACCTTTTCTTCCACGGACACAGAATAGTTCCTTTCCTAGTGGGACCTTTTTTTCGGTGGACGTATTTTGTGGGATTTTGAAATATCCCATTGGTCTTCACCTTCTATTTCGAGACCATTCATGCTCTTTCCAAACTCCCGTTCGTAAACTCGAGGCTAACTCAGATTACCCCTTTTTCTCCCCGGCAGGTCACACGGGTTCTGCATCGGTCACATCACGCCCGAGGCCCAGGCCGGTGGGCCCATCGCCCTTGTGAGGGATGGAGACATCATCCACGTTGACGCTGTGAAGAACATCATCGAACTCCGTGTCCCCGAACCAGAGTTGGAGAAGAGACGTAGGGAGTGGAAACCTCACCCGCTCAAGGTCAACCGGGGTACTTTGTACAAGTATGTCAAGGTGGTGTCGGACGCCAGCCGAGGATGCATTACGGATGCCTGAGTGTTGCCACCATCTTGATCTTGCGAGGCGGTAAAAGTGCGAGCACGGGTAGGAGTTGCAGTGTAATCGTAATCTATCGGATGAATGCTACGGTATACGTCTCCCATGATATGGAAGTGAGAGAAGGCCCGGGCAGCAGGCGAGAAAGCAGAGAGCGCAAGCGAGGTGCAACTCATCGCTTGGTTGTGGTGACCTTCATCCGTCTCTTCTTCTCTGACTTGGGCATCTTGACTTTGCGCTTCTCTCGTTGTCCCTCCTTCACAGCTTTCTTGCGTTCCTAAGGGCGATCCTGTTAACTGCGTAGGAGTGGTAACGATTGATCCGCCCATTACCTTTTTGGCTTCCTTATCTTCGTGTCTGTGACCGCGAAGTTTCTTCTCCCTGGGCTCACTCTCTTCCTCACCTTCATCCTGATCTTCCTCGTCTTCCTCTTCGTCACTCTCTTCCGTGCCCTGACTCTCGTCCTCCAACTCAACTTCAGTCGAGAAGTGCACCCTGGGCTTCTCCCCCTCGATCGGCTCGTCTTTGACGCGGAGAGCGGTCGCCTCGGGTTTGGGATTGACGATTCCAATAGTGTCTGAATAGATGGTCTTTCCGCCTTTCTTAACCGCCTCGAGGTCTCGTTCAGGATCGTAGACTTCGTTTAACGTTCGTGGGATGTAGGATTTGAGGAAAATCGAATCTTCTTGCTGAGCGTCGAGTTCGATCATTCGTTCTCCGTCCACATCACCTGTCCCACCCGCCCCAGTAGAGATGATATCTGGTGGGGGTGTATCCAGCCACTTCTTGAGGACTTCGGGATCAGAGAGACCAGCATCCCCGCCGGATTCGAACGTTTCTCTCGTGACGAACTCGAAGCACCTTCTGAGACCCAGAGTCGCCACCCCCCTCCGCCCGAAGTAGTCTTCGACGTTCTTCACATCATTACGGAGGAAATCGAAGGCGTGGGGGTGATCGTGCTCGACAGATTGAGAGACATCGATGATGTAGAGGTGGGAGTCATGATAGAGGATGTTGTACTCGGAAAGATCGGCGTGGACAAGTTTGCATTCATGATACATCTTGCGAACTGCAAGGAGGAGCTCTGGGTAGAGGTCGGGGTATGAGGAAGAGGGGATCTGGGGTTCCGCGTCCTTGAGTCGAGGTGAAGCCCTAAAAGCGCGTCGATGTACAGGTGAATCCACGAGAATATGCAGGTCGAACCAAGAATAATCACCATCCTTCTGAGTTTCCAATAAAACCCATAACGAGGATGTTCTCCCTAACTTCTACGGGCTCCGGAGAACGTATACCGGCAGCGTTCAGCCTCCGAAGGTTCCGCATCTCCTTCTCGGCCCACAGCTTTACCATCTTCCGTGGGTTCTTGGAATAACCACGACGGAAACGGTGTTCGCCCGTGACGTATCTGTCTCGGTCTTTAAATACGAGAATGGACGTTTTGTAAATCTTGAGAGCAAGGTGGGTCTTTGCGGGTGTGAGTGCGTGATAGACATTTGCCTGGGTGATTGGCGAACGAGGAATAACAGTGGCGTTGAGTAAAATTGCTCAAGGGGAGGGGGGAGTGATGAATCCACCGACTTCTTTCCCCGTGCTAACACATCCGTTGACCTCGTAGATGACCCCCCTGCCGATCATCTTGTAGAGAATGATCCTGGTACGAGGGTCCAACACCTGTTCGTTGGTGGCTCGGTCCGACTTGTCCTTGAGATTTGCATGTTGGCTTGGACCCTTACGGTTTACGCTGACGCCAAGGTCATATGGCTGATCAATTTTCGATATTCGCGATGAGAATTTAGACAAGGCACCGAGCTGGTCAACGGTCTTGTCCTTCTTCGAAAGAGCGATGGCTGTGTTTGTAGTTATTGGTCGGTTGATTGCGGGGAGAGGGGCAACAACAGATTTTGTCAGAGAAGTGGGGATTGTCTTCGCGGAGTCGTTGTGGGATCGTACGGCGACGTGTTGCCGAAGTCGATTGTACTGTTTGGTAAAGTCTGCCAAACGAAAACAAGAAAAAGTAAGGGTAAAAAAAGAACGAAAAAGAGAAAGCCAAGCCTCGTTCTGCGATCTCCCAATCCTCATCTTCGACTCTCAGGTCGTCGAATCGGTCGAAAAAGACGTCATCGTCGAGATCAGACAACAGACCTTCTTCTTCGTCGGTGGCTGAGTCTACCTGGTCGATGCATGCGTTATCGTTTGCTGCCCGACCGTCCGCTGCACCATCGAAGAGGGCTTGCTGTCGGATAGAGGATGACATTGTTTGGTTACCATAAATGGAAAGGTGATAAACACGGGGCTCGCTTGGAAAAGGCCCAGCACCAGCGTGCATTGATTCGACACAGGGGAAGAGTCAGATTCTGCGTGGCTGACTACGGCTAGGGCGTATCGACTCTTTGGATCTCTTGTGGCGACTCTCCTTCTGAATTCTCGTGAATCGACACTCTGGGCACGACCAAGGCTTTTTTTTGCCGTCCGATGGGTCTGTCGACCTCGACCTTCTGTCGAGAATGTTCTCCGACTAGCTATGTTGAGGACTTTCTTTATACTTGATGCTCCATCTGTGGGGTAATATAATTTCGAGGGTGGATGCTTACCGTCATCGACGACGTCTAGTCAATAACTCTAACTCTCTCACCTAGCAAAGTCATGTTTCCTGGAGCTTAGCTTACTACTCCTACGCTCTAGATCTGGGTCCACTGGCTCTGTTTATTGTTGTTTATCATCCGACGGAATTTTTCCAAAGTTACCAGAATGGAATAATTCCGTGGATATCCCCATCGTTAGCCCCCGTCATTTATCATGCCGTTCGTCCGGAAGCTTCCACTGGGAACGGGAGCCGATCTCTCGAGCTATGTGTGACCTCCGAGCTCACCGGTTCACTCTACCTATAGTTGGTTTATAAACCAAACCACCATTCGTTCGTTCATCTCCCAGTCCCACCTCCCCTCACACGCTATGGATCAATACACAAACTACTTCGACGCTCTCTCCCAGTCTATGTATTCCCAGCAGGCCAATGCGTTCCTATCCCCAGAGTCTCCCCCACCCTCCTTATCATCATCCCCTGTATCTTCGGAGGCTTCCGACTCTCTCCTCGATGAGGCCATCCGATATGGTCTCTATGGCTATGATCCTTCGCCTGCAGTCTCCTATAACCCCTACAATCAAAAGTATGCTGTTGGTCTCTACCGTACCAGATCTTTGAGCTGACCATTCCCCTACTCCCAGTTCCATCAACGTTTGCGACACCCATTTCGCTTTCGATAGGGATACTCCCCCTTCGTTTGCCGCTTACCAACCTTTGACTGGGTACGCCACCCAGGAGCCCAACCCCTTAGCCTTCGACTATGCCGTCCACCTGAATACCGTGACCAGCCTCACGAACGTGCTCGCGAACTCTGTGCCTTTCGCAACAGTGGCCCCTTCCGTTACTTCTGCTCTCATCGGAGAGGACACTTCGGCGTGCAACCTCGCCGCTAATATCGCCGAACTTTCCATCTCAACCCCGGCTTCATCCCCGATGTACCGTGCCACAAGTTTGGGCTCTTCGCCATCGTTGGTGCCGGTTCTTCACCCACAGCCGACTCTGGTTTGCGACCCAAAGACGCTGAACTCACCAGTCACCATGGAGCAGGCTGCCATTCAGGCGGGTCCGTCCAGCCAAGTGAAAGGCACTCGCCGCACTAAGACCTCTTCCTCTCGTGTACCCGCTGCCGACAGCGACTACTCTCCCAGTGGGGAGAGCGAGGTCGAGGACGAGAATGATCGCAGTTATGGGGAGCCGCCAAACAGGAAGAAAACCCGCTCTGCGCGCGTGTCTCACGCTGCTCATCCCTATCTCAAACCTGCATCGAAGCCCAAGAGCAACAAGGGTCGTGGGGCTAAGCTCGAGGTTCCGGTTCCTGTCCCTGGGTTGACTAAGAATAGCCGAGGGAGATGTGTCCCCAAGAAGACGGAAGGGGATTTCGAAGACAGATCCCGGCCGTTCTGGTGTCGCGTCAAGGACTGCAACAAGCTATTCGGCAGGGGCGAACACTTGAAAAGGCACATCAAATCTATCCACACCGAGGAAAAACGTGAGATCTCTAATGGACTTCTCGGTACCCACTTACTGACCGCCACTTCGTGTATTCAGCGTTCCAGTGCGAGTGTCAGAACCCATTTACTCGTCAGGACAATTTGTTCCAGCACATGCGAGCGAAAGGGTGTGTTAACTACTACCACGATGGGATACTTCAACGCAGAGAAAAGAAGAGTGCGAAAAAAACAAAGACCAGGGAGGAAGAGGAGGACCTTTACATCGAGCGGATCATGGCGGATGCGAAGATCGCTCAGGATAAGAGGGACAGGGCCTGCAAGCAGATGCGGTTGCGCTTCTAGGTTGACACCCCTCCTTCAGCACACCCGTCTCTCCGTTTCTGTTCCCCCACGCTTGGACCCGCACGTATCAATACTCGATTCACACCACATTCAACGCCTACCAAGCCTGTACAGCTTGGATTCGGGTCGTACTATCTGTATCCTGGCTTCTCCTTCAGCTTCATGTATCGTGTTTCTTCTCTTTCTTCTCCTTTTCGATTCCGCCCCCCTTCTCTCCATTCTCTCTCTCTCGATTCAAGGAAACACCTGAAAAACATCACAAGAGCTTTTGTACGGTTGGCATCGCGTCACAACGGAGTAACTCCAAGACCATCATATGCGCGTGTAACACTATCCATATCGTCTCTTCGTCCATGGACTATTGTACTTTTTCGGCATCTACTTTGTTCTATATCTAAACCAAGGCAATAAAACTCCACGAGTCGCATTTCCGAAATTTCTGACAGAGAGCCCGGAAATTATTTGCATGTGAATCCATTATTCGGGCCGAGCGGGCCGAATAGTCGGTTCCGAGCTACCGGAGGTTGAACGATTTTCCCGGGACTCGTAGAGTACTGGGTTTCGTAGTTTTTTCGTGTACTTCTTTCCCGCCAAAATCGCAAACTTTGGCGCGGGACCCGAGGAGTCCCGGGCTCTGCCGCCTGTCGGCCCTATGCCTTAT
>Ga0307514_10005533_pt1 | contig 11223 bp, 16 predicted proteins | sample 16_EM_MG_FD_203088 | JGI IMG/M metagenome (GOLD analysis project Ga0307514, IMG submission 203088) | Populus trichocarpa ectomycorrhiza microbial communities from riparian zone in the Pacific Northwest, United States - 16_EM | ecosystem: Host-associated > Plants > Roots > Unclassified | place... | reverse complement strand
CTATCTTAATAACAACTATCTTGAAGATTACATAAGATAAACTTATGATTATATAAGTCCTTACACAAATCTCAAGACCAAACCTTTACATCTGATCACTTATACTAACACCTAGCGAACTACCTCAGTAATGAGAAGATAAAATCACACCATCTAATCATGACACTTCCCAAGTCCATGGCTAATGTCATTGATAATCTACAGTCAAAACCTGATCTCAAGTATCTCGATATTCAAAGTCGACTGTCAGAACTTGTCTTCTCCTCCGTTGTTGAGCCTCCTAAGAAAGACAAAGCTCTTTCCACAAAGAGTCGGGCAAGAACAGTCAATCAACAATATATTGACAGCTAAACCTTACTCGAGTCGGGAAGACTGTATCAGCAAAAGAGAACTAATGTTCTTGGTGTAAGAGCCAGAACTTCCCATTCGAAAGTCACAGTCTCAAGACCTGCCAGAAACTGAAGGATTACCAAGCATCATTCTCCTACTGCCAGTAACTATGTCCCACACAAACCAGTGGCTGTGAAGTGGTTCCCTACCGAGTGTCGACCGCATGTAAATGGTAGCCTATTTAGACAGTGAGTACCCAGGACAGCTAGATACTACGAACTATCTAAGTAGGTATGATCTAGAGGCTCTGGCTAAGAGTATGAAGGCTTCGAGACAGACACTCAAGATATAGAGAGTTCGAAAAGTGATTGAGATCGAAAGTTCGGGAGAAAAGAAGTTGACCAGAATAGTGAGTATTGATTGTTACTAACTAGACTGATAGGTAGAAAATTGAGTAAAGAATAAAAGACGAAAAACAGCACTTCACATAAGAAGACTAAAAAGGACAGGTCGATAAAGACACTAAAAGGCACCATGGACGAGAAAACAAACTATCCAAAGTGCGACGATGTCAGGCTCTTTAATAAAGAACTGACAGCGCCCACGATTAGTACAACAAGAGCCATAGTGATTGCCAAACACCATGACTGACTGACAGACAGACACAACAAGACTCATAATGACCTCCAATCACTATAAGTGACACAATAGTCATAGATAACAACTGACATCACGACCCTGATATGACATCATATATGTGAAATGTATGATTCAACAAAATGACTCTGCATCTAGGAAAACTGTGAAGCTTGCAATATCCTAGCTCCCAGTAACTAGATATCGTGATAAACAGAACTAACGAAATTAGCGAATGTACAGGAACGTGAATTCCTTACACCGCGCAAGAACTCCTCTCCTCCAACGGCCTTGCTTATCTGTTTATCTCTTGTCCCTTTTCTCATTCCGCTTCTATAAATGTTCCGACTCAGGTAAGCGCAAATTACACTACCTACAAAGTTTGGATTTTTGACACTGGCACTTCCATCCACATCACTGCTGACTTTTCTCACCTTCTGAATCCAGTCCATTACCATGTAGGCTTGATGGTTTGTGGCGGAAGAGTGATGCATGCTACACATCAAGGAAATGTAATTTTGTCTCTTGAAGTTCCTACTGGTGTATTGTCTTTGACTTTGATTGATGTTCTGTATATGCCTGACTGGAACGAGGCATGTTTGATTTCCTGAAGGAAGTTCGATAAGACTGGGTTATTTTATATGTTTGGGAAAGATAGGATTATTTCAGTTAAGATGAATTCAGATGATTCGGTTGTCCTGCAAGCTACATTGGAACATGGTGCCTGCCAAGTATTCCCTATTGTTCAACATGGTCAGATCTATATCACTGGCACAGATTTCTGGCACCACGCCTTGGGACACAGCTTTACTCTGTACTCATCCAATACTAAGGATATCTACATTAACGGTGATATACTGTCCAAATAACCTTCTCACTTCTGGTGCTCCCAATGTGCAATATACAGTCCCCCCCCAAAAGTCATGGTGAATCAGCCACGTGACCATGATTAGAGTGGCTAGTGGGCGCCAATCAAGGCTAGCCGGCGGTTATCAAATATTGTTTCAAAATACTAAGGTCTCAATCATCTTGCACACTAGTCTGGCTTCTTACGCACACGGTCTAAATGCAGATATCTACCTGTACATGATCTAATACTTGGTGTACCACCTATTGCCCTGAATCACGGCCACTCCTCTCCTGGGCATAGACTTATACAATGCCTCTAATAGAGATGGCGGAATCTCTTTCCAAACTTCTTGCCAAGCTGCTGCTAGTCACCACTTTACTGTTATTGGACTTCCGCCCCAGGTCATAATATTAGGGTATCAAGCATGAAGACGCCGTTTTAAGAAGATCTATACCTAGTTAATAACTGATTAGAAATTAATTTAAAATAGAAGGAAGAGCTCTGTACCTGCTCAATAGCATTAATATCGGGTGAATATGGTGGGTGACTGGTCATGGGAATAGTATTATTCTCACGCCATGCAGTTGTAAGCTTTGCTGTATGGACCCGTGAATTATCATGCATAAAGACAGGATCATCCATTTCATCTATCATGTGGTGGAGCATAGGTACCATATGTTCTTCCAAAATCTTAACATATGTACTTGCAGTATTATGTCCCTCAATCATCATATGTAGTATTCCTAATGTACTACTATAAAAGGACCCCCATACCATAACAGATATATCACATCCATTCCTATATTTATTAGTATTATATATATATTTAATTAGAATGGAACTTACTTTTGCCATTCTACTACATCTGGGTCTATCTTATCATTGTCTTCCTCCCCAAATCGATATACCCAAACTTGCATAGCAGAGGTACTTCGCTTTACAGAATACTCATCATTTTATAGAACTCCTGAAAACTCCTCTGCAGTCCAATTTTTGCTGGCTAAAGCCCATTCAAGTCGAGCTGCTGCATGGTGTGGTTCTAAAGGTGGTTGATATTTTGCTAGCCATTTCCGCAAGCCTTTGGTACGAAGGAATCATGTCAAAGTATTCAATGATATATGTGGAATACAAAATGCTCGAACCTAAGAAATATTTAGTTTAATTGCCAGTAAAGATATTACCAATAATATATGATATATTATACCATCTCATTGCTGGCAGTTCGATCGTTGTGGATAAGTTCTATAACTGCATTCTCATCCTCCTCCTTCATAACTCATGGTCTTCCAGACCTTGGAGCATTGTCAACTGTTTTCCACTCTCAGTACCGATTTATACACTTCTTGCCTATTGACCAAGAATGCCCAACTGCTCATCAGATATCTGCAATTGGCATCCCTATAGCAGAAAATGCAATTATTATCCCTTTCTCTATATTTGTCATCTCTTGCCTTCTCGATGTCCCTGTAAATGTATGTAACTGTACATGTGCAGGAGGCTGCCGGCTAAGAATAATAACCTCTTGAATTCGAACTGCTAGCACTGTAGGCATTGAAGACGTTGACATTTTGGCTGTTGTAAAACTCCTAACAAGCTTGTGAAAGCCGTGAGGTCGACCCTGTATATATCTCCTAAATCTACTCCTGAATCCATTCAGTATGTGGTGAATCCGAGCGATTTCTTAAACGCTGAACTCGGGTTAGCCGAACTCACCATGGTCTGTTCACCTGAGACAAGGGCCTGGGTGCTTGATTTACTATGACTTTTGGAGAGAGATTGTACAACTCAAAGAAACAGGCATACAAACCTGTTGATGCCCCATGATCCAAGGCACCATTCCATCTTGTCCATACCGATCTTATGGGACCATTCAAAGTCGAATCTATCGGATGTAAGAAATATATGATATCCTTGATTGATGATTTAACTAGATATGAAGAGGTCAAGTTCTTATTTAAGAAATCTGATGCAAGTTGAGTTCTCCAAACTTTCTGTGAAAAGATCAAGACCCAAACGAATCGATATCCTACATCCTTACATTCAGATCAAGGAGGCAAGTATATAAATACTGAACTTACTGACTACTTTGAATCAAAATATTGTAGTAGGATATGTGTGTGTGAGGACAGTATGTATACTAACATAAATATGAATATCAGTATTTATGGGATAGCGTTGAACCAGTGCAGTATGTAGCAGGCGAGCGAGAAGATATTCGAGAGAGCAGTGTGCAAGTGAGAAGTGCAGCGTCATTATTCTTCTAACTGAGAGTGAGATACCAGTGACTAAATATATGAGAGAGTGGCTGAATAGCAGACAGAGAATAAATAACTATAGTAAGAAGTAATGCAGAGAAGTCCGTAAATAGAAGAGCTAATACATGTCAGACTATGTATGAAATAGTGTGGCATATAGAAAGAAGGGTATGAACAGAAGCATGTGAGTAAGATAAGTATTGAATATCCTTGTAGACGAATAAGAATAGGAACAACCTGAGATATCGTAATAGATAACAGAGATAATAATAATGGATACCGGAAATAGGTGAAACAACAGGAGAATTAATAGTATATGCTGGGGAAATGACACAAGAAATAGGTGCAGAATGTATGTCCCAACACTCTCTCTCATTCTGTGACACCGAGACCTTGTGTATGTCTTTAGTGAAGCACAGAGGGAAGACCTTTTGTCATGATGTCTGCAAGGTTCTCACCAGTAGGGACGTAATGCAGGGTAAATGATGTGCAGATTAAGTATTCCCTAGTGAAATAGTAAGAGACGTCAATGTGTTTTGTCTTGGGATTGTTGATGAGATTCTCAGCCATGTTGATGCTTGAGGTATTGTTGGCTTTGAGTTCAAAAGGAATAGTGAAGGCAAGTTATAAAAGTCTGTTGATATACCAAAGAGCTTGCCGAGTAGTGGTTGCTCTTGTAGTAGAATATATGGGTGTAAACACAGCGTATATACTAACGTAAATAGGAACATCAGTATTGGTGGGATAGTATTGAACTAGCAGAGTATGTAGCAGGCGAGCAAGAAGATATTCGAGAGGGCAGTATGCAAGTAAGAAGTGCACTGTCATTATTCTTCTAACTAAGAGCGAGATGCCAGTGACTAAATACATGAGACAGCAGCTGAACAACGTAGAGAGGATAACTAACTATAGTAGGAAGTAATGCAGAGACGTCCGTAAACAGCAGAGCTAACGCATGTCAGACCATGTATGAAACAGTGTGGCATATAGAAACAAGAGTGTGAACAAAAGCATGTGAGTAAGATTGGTAATGAATATCCTTGTAGATGAATAAGAATAGGAACAACCCGAGATATCATAATAGATAAGAGACACAATAATAATAGATACCAAAAATAGATAAAACAACAGGAGAATTAGTAGTATATGCCAGGGAGATAACACAAGAAACGGGTGCAGAATGCATGTCCCAACACTCTCTCTCATTCTATGAGACCGAGATCTTGTGTATGTCTTTAGTCAAGCACAGAGAGAAGACTTTTTGTCATGATGTCTGCGAGGTTCTCGCGAGAAGGAACGTAACTCAGGGTGAATGACTTGCGGGTTAAGTGTTCCCTGGTAAAATATTAAGAGATGTCGATGTGTTTTGTCTTGGGGTTGTTGATAGGATTCTCAGTGACATTGATGCTTGAGGTGTTGTCGGCTTTGAGTGCAACAGGAATGGTAAAGCCGAGTTGTAAAAGTCTGTTGATGTACCAAAGAGCTTGCCGAGCAGTGGTTGCCAATGCCATATATTCAGACTCAGTTGTAGAGATTGAGACTGAATTCTGTTTCTTCGAGAGCCAGGAGATGGCACAACCATTCAGCAAGAAAACATAACCAGAAATGGAATAACGGGTATCATGACATGAAGCATAATCAGCATCAGAATAGCCAGTAATCAACAAAGGAATATCCATAAACGAACGACGACTGGAAACCAAGGAAGTAGTACGAGTTCCAGCAAGATAACGAAAAACTCTTTTCACAGCAGTATGATGACAAAGGAGAGAATGAGAGGAGAACTGAGAGAGAAATGATACAACAAAACCTAAATCCGGACAAGTACAAGTAACAAGATACATGAGAGATCCAATCATCCACTAGGAGAGTTGCTTTTCATAAGCAGGTTCAGACTCATCAGCTTTCACAAGAGGAGCTTTGGGGTCGATAGGGGTAGAAATAGGCCTGCTGTTTTCCATACCGAAGCATGTGATTAAGTTGGTGATGTATTGAGTTTGTCAAAGTTTGAGACTGGTAGCAGTATATAGTATTTCAATCCTCAACAGGTAGAAAAGCCCTTCCTTAATCATGATGGTAAAGTGCTTTGTCGGATGTTGATATACTTTGTGCATATCTGACTTTGTTCCAACTGTAGTTATATCATCAACATATATTAGAATTATTACATTGTACTCAGGGGAGATGAAGACGCAGGAATCAAAGGAACAAGAGAGAAAACCCAACTCAGCGAGAGCACTAGATAGTCTCTCGAACCATGCTAGCGGAGCTTGCTTGAGTCCATATAATGACTTAAGTAAATGAAGAACTTTCCCATCTAGGCCTATACCAGGTGGAGGTATTATCCAGACTTCTTCGTGCAAGTCTCCATTAACAAATGCTGATTTGATGTCTGCTTGGGACATATCGAGACCCAGGTCTAGTGCAAGAGCTATAGTGAGATATAATGAATCATACCTCGTCACAGGTGCAAGCGTCTCATCCTGCTTGACACCTTCGACTTGAAAGTAACCTTTGCCAATTATCCTGGCCTTAAATCATTCCACTGATCTATCAGAATTCCTTTTGACCTTAACCACCCAACGAGAACCAACAAGTTTCCTTCCAATAGGGAGATCCTTGATCTCAAATTCTTCCCAAATGCCTGCATCTATCATAGCCTAGTGTTCCTCTATCATTGCATATTGCCACGCATCCGAATCTAGGGATTCTATGGCCTCTTTATAGGATTGAGCCTCAGCCACAAGTCAAGCAAAACCATGTTCCGAGTACCTAGTTACTGGTTTGTAGTCCCATTTAGGCCATTGCTCGTAGGATAGTTTGGGAGTCTCGGGAACAGTATCAAACTCTTTTGTCAGAGATAACTTGGGTGCGGCTGGCGTTCTAGTAGATGTGGATTGATGGGGAGGAGTTGAGGGACCAGGTAGTGGATCAACAGGACCTGTCTCTGACTCAAAGTCGTAGTCTCGAGTATGGCCCAAGAAGTCTTTTAGGAGAGGTTCGAGAGGGGCGAGTAGGCAGCATGGAGGAGAAGGAAGAGGAGTGAAGGATGTTGTTGGTTTCACTGGAGTTTTAGAGTAACTACTGGGAAACTGAGAGGAAGATTATGTTATAGTTGGTTGTTGTTATTGTGTTGCTTCAGATTGTAATTGATCTGAAGGAGAGGCAGCTCGGGAATGGTCATGGGATAGGATTTGTTGATCATTATGGTTAGAGGTAGGTCGTGGAGTATGTATGTCGACAGAGGTATGAGAGGACGGCTCAAATTTAACCTGTCGATAGGCATCTATCGTGTATTGTGCAGGTATATATATATGGAATATACGAGTAGTTTCCGTATATTCAACGAAATGTCCTTCTAGAGCACGGGCATCAAGCTTGAATCCCGCTGCTCATTTTTCTTCAGGAATGTGTACATAATACTTGGTGTAGAAGGGATCGAGATGGGATATTATTAGTTTCTTTGAAAACAGTACTTGGTATGGGGTTCGGTCCATTAATGCAGAATGAGGTAGTCTGTTCTTGGTGTAGCAGACCTAGTTAGAGGCTTCTGCCCAGAGAAATACAGGTACATTGTCTAAGGAGGGTCGAACCATATTAGTGAGAGACTGATTATAGCGTTCTGCAACACCATTAGACTCAGGGGAGTAAGTAGCAGTAACGAGATACTGAATGCCTTTTGATTCAAAGTAGTCAGTAAGTTCAGCATTTATATACTCGCCTCCTTGATCTCAATAAAAGGATCGAGAATATCGATTCGTTTGGATCTTGATCTTTTCACAGACAGTTTAGAGTACTCGACTTGTCTCAGATTTCTTAAATGAGAAATTGACCTCGGCATATCTAGTGAAATGATTAATCAAGGATATCATATATTTCTTACATCCCATGGATTCGACTTTGAATGGACCCATAAGATCAGTGTGGACAAGGTCGAATAGTTCCTTGAATCATGGGCCATCAACAGGTTTGTATGCCTGTTTCTTCGAGTTGTATATTGCACATTGGGAGCACCAGAAGTGAGAGGATCATTTGGACAGTATATCACTGTCAATGTAGATATCCTTCACATGGGACCAGGATCGAGTGGAGCTGTGTCCCAAGGCCTGGTGCCAGAAATCTGTACCAGTGAGATAGATCTGACCATGTTAAACGATAGGAAATACTTGGTAGGCACCGTGTTCCAATATAGCTTGTAAGACAACCGAATCATCTGAATTCATCTTTATTGAAATAATCCTATCCTTCCCAAACATATAAAATAACCTAGTCTCATCGAACTTCCTCTACGAAATCAAATATGGCTCGTTCCACTTGGGCACATACTGAATATCAATAAAAGTAAGAGACAATACACCAGTAGGAACTTCAAGAGACAAAACCATATTTCCTTGATGCGTAGCATGCATCACTCTTCCGCCACCAACCGTCAGGCCTACATAGCAATGGACTAGATTCAAAAGGCAAGAAAAGTCAGCGGTCATGTGGAAGGAAGTGCCAGTATCAAAAATCCAAACTTTGTGTGTAGTGTGATTTGCGCTTATCTGAGCAGTAACATTTTCAGAAGCGAGATAAGAAAAGGGACAAGAGATAACCAGATGAGCAAGGCCATTGGAGGAGAAGAGTTCTTGAGTAGTCGACCCTTGGTAGGGAGCCACTTCACAGCCAGTGGTTTGAGTGGGACATTGTTGCTGGGAGGAGGAGAATAATGCCTGGTAATCCTTCAGTTTCTGGCAGGTCTTAAAAGTATACCCTTCAAAAGAGAAGTTCCGGCTCTTACACCAAGAACATTGGTTCCCGTTTGCTGGGATAGTCTTCCCAACTTGAGTAGGATTTGGCTGTTGACATGTTGTTGATTGACTGTTCTTGCCTCGACTCTTTGTGGAAAGAGCTGTGTTTTTCTTGGGAGTCTTAACAATGGAGGAGGAGGCAAGTGCTAACAGTTGAGTTCGAATGTTGAGATACTTGAGATTAGGTTTCGACTGTAGATTATCAACAATATTAGCCATAGACTCAGCAAGTATTATGAGGAGATGGTGTGATTTGATCTTCTCATCACTGAGGTAGTTCGCTAGGTATTTGTATAGGTTATCAGATACAGTATCTTTACACTATTGGATCAACAACCATAAGTAGTCCTCAGATCTATTGATATGATCGAGCATTGTGGTATTGTCGGCCATGGATATAGAGGAGAAGAATAATTTGACAGATGTGTACAAGATGGTAGGATTACGATGGTCAAATCTATCTTGGAGTACTTGCCAGGCATCCCGTGCTGAGGGTGCTTCTGAGACAATATGAGAGATCGAGATATCAACCATAGATGTAAGAAATAGCTGAGCTGTGATGTCGCAAAGTTCCTATTTTTCCAGATCTGCAGGATCGGTGGACTTGGTTTGTGTACCATCAACAATTTTCCAAAGAGAGTGAGAGCGAAGGTATATCATAGCAATTGAACACCAAGAGCGATATCCTGTACCATCAGTCAAGCAAGGTATGTTATCAAGCTTAAACTGTATTGGCTGTGAGAGATCTTCAGAAGGGGGGAGGGAAGCACTGCCAGATCCAGAACTAGAAGAGGAGGATTCAGCCATTGTAAAAGCACAGGAGAAAATATCTGACACAAAAAATACTAAAGTGGGAGGATAGACTTAAAGTATGGGAAAGGCTAGAGGAACAAGCTCAGAACCTATTGTAGTAGAATATGTGTATGAAGACAGGGTGTATACTAATGTAAATATGAACATCAGTATTGGTGGGATAGCATTGAACCAGTGGAGAGTGTAGTAGGTAAGCAAGAAGATATTCGAGAGAGCAGTGTGCAGGTGAGAAGTGCAGCGTTGTTATTCTTCTAACTAAAAGCGAGTTGCCAGTTACTAAATATATGAGAGACTGGCTGAACAGCATAGAGAGGATAACTAACTGTAGTAGGAAGTAATGCAGACACGTCTGGAAACAGAAGAGCTAATGCATGTCAAACCATGTATAAAACAGTATGGCATATAGAAACAAGAGTATGAACAGAAGCATGTGAGCAAGATGCATAATGAATATCCTTGTAGACGAATAAGAATAGGAACAACCCGAGATATTATAATAGATAAGAGAGATAATAATAATAGATACCAAAAATAGATGAAACAACAGGAGAATTAGTGGTATATGCCGGGGAGATAATACAAGAAACGGGTGCAGAATGTATGTCCCAACAGTTGCCAATGTCATATATTCAGACTCAGTTGTAGATGTTGTGACTGAATTCTGTTTCTTTCAGAGCCAGGAGATGGTACAACTATTTAGCAAGAAAAGATAATTAGAAATAGAACGATGGGTATCACGACACGAAGCATAATCGGCATCAGAATAGCCACTAATCAACAAAGGAATATTTATAGACTGATAATGAATGTAAACCAAGGAAGTAGTGCGAGTTCCAGCAAGATAATTAAAAACTCTTTTTATAGCAGTATGATGACATAGGAGAGGATAAGAGGCAAACCAAGAGAGAAATGACACAACACAGCCTAAATCTGGACGCGTACAAGTAACAAGATATATAAGAGACCCAATCATCTGCTGGTAGAGTTGCTTTTCATAAGCAGGTTCAGACTCATCAGCTTTGACAAGAGGAGCTCTAGGGTCGATAGGGGTAGAAACAGGGCTGCTGTTTTCCATACTGAAGCGTGTGAGGATATTGGTGAGGTATTGAGTTTGCCGAAGTTCGAGACCAGTGGCGTTGTGTAGTATTTCAATCCCCAACAGGTAGGAAAGCCCTTTCTTAATAGTAACTGTAAAGTGCTTTGTCAAATGTTGATATACTTTGCGTATATCTGATTTTCTCCCAACTATGGTTATATCGTTGTCACGGGGTGATACTCAGCCCTTCCCGAGAAACTTGTATCAATAAAGAACGACCCTGATAACCCTGGATAGGAATCAGGAAGACTTGGGGAAGTCTTGCGCATATTACGCAAGATAGAAATACTTAAGTATTTCTAACTAGGACAACGCAGTCACGGAACAACCATAGTGTTGTTGGGTTGGAACGAGACTCTAATAACATGTTCAGAGAGGTGCCCTCTGTTATACGTGCGAGTTTCGTCAGGTTCTGACTACTGGTTGTTGAGTTACATCAAGTTGAAAATACTT
>Ga0307514_10005532_pt1 | contig 11224 bp, 13 predicted proteins | sample 16_EM_MG_FD_203088 | JGI IMG/M metagenome (GOLD analysis project Ga0307514, IMG submission 203088) | Populus trichocarpa ectomycorrhiza microbial communities from riparian zone in the Pacific Northwest, United States - 16_EM | ecosystem: Host-associated > Plants > Roots > Unclassified | place... | reverse complement strand
GAGACGTCTCGAGCCCACAAGCATAGAGTCTCGAGATGTCTCGAGAGCACTGTCCCTATCCACGAGACGTCTCGAGACCAAGGCCCTGTCTCGTCTCGAGACGTCTCGTGCCCAGGCCTAATGTAGATTGGACAATGCACCGAGTTCGCTAGGCGATGCGTCCACTCGCCATAAGCTAGATAGTCTGAATGTGAGTAATGATTTTCAAAATAAATAAGTGAATAAGAATTGTGCAGACTTATGTTCAATCTCGATATATCCCCCTCAAGCGTGCAATGTTAAGCGTTCAATTTATCGTCGCCTGCACCGCTAGGTATATGACAGTGATCTCATATACCGTCAGAATAGCCCGGCCAGAGTCAGCCACAATCACCACCGCTAGAAATCACTGCAAAGATCAGGGTGCAGATATTGGTAGCAGCGTTGGTGATGATATTTCTCAAGTATAGCTGGGAATATAAGTTACCCACTGCCGAAATCGCTGCCAGGATCATCAGCAAAAAACAATCAGCATTAGATGAGAAGTGCGTATCTCACCTAGTCTAGTGGAAGAGTAACGTTTCATATTCGGGCTGAGTGGCTGCACCTACCGTATATACCGTATGTATTCTTAGTTGCGGCGGTGGATACCTAGCACACTAGGCCCCAACTGGTTACCGGTAGTATGAACATACGTAATGAGAATTTCCGTAGCTAGCAAAGCCGTTGCAGTGTCACTACTCCTCGGAACTTTAGTTTCAAAAAAAAAATCCCTGGATCCAGTACTCGGTAAAGCCAAATATAATGACTGCAACGTGCATGCAGCTTGCCCAAGTTGCCCGCATGAAGTGGGCTTCCACGATTTTGAGAACATGTGGCGTTTGACCTTCCCCGTTCTACAAGTTTTGGCTCGATCTCGTGCCCAGACCGATATATATAGGTATTTTTCTGGGCACCAGATCAGGGAAAAGCATGAGACACACCACCGTTAATTATGGCGATATGAAAAGAAATATAACGCTATCACATTTACACCACATACAGTACCACCCTTCAAAGCTGCTACACATAAAACTTGATTCCGCTTATGTGAGTTCTGAATTATAGAACTTCTATACTATATAGGCTATCCCTTAGCCTGCTGAGACAGAGCCCACCGTGCATACATACAACTTTTACAAGGTATATCCCATTGTTCTTAACAATAGGAACAATGGCATTGATGGACAGTGGGCTCTGTCTCAGCAGTCTAAGGGATTTTTTTTTTTTGAGTCTATACGCCTTTCCCCAGAAGGGAGCCTTAGGCTATGAGGCGGCGGGTTTAAGGGATGGTACTCTTGCACTGATTAAATATCCATGCATAACTAGTCTTTCCAAGCTCCGACCACCACCTTCTCCCCAGCAGGGAATTCAAAGGGGCCATAAGTAGGCATAGAAGGTAGCACCTCCTGAAGGATGCCCATAACCCCGCGGGCCCGACTGTAGTCTTCGAACACGTCAGCGAATGAGGCGTGGTCACCCACAAGCAGGTGGGGAGTATATACAAGTGAACAATCCCAGTGCGCCAATTGACAGCGGGTAAAATATGGTAGGTACGTGTACACTAAATCGAATCCAAAAGTCAAGTTATTGGATTTGGACAAGCACTGGGATGAAGCAGGTGCGGAGGGTATTGTTTTATATATATAATTATAAGTTTTTTTCAAATGTGTATACGTATTGTGCTTTATCCCCGCCATTCACCGGCGGGGCGGAATCTGTTTCGAATTCCTCCTCCGAAGCTGGTTCCTGCTCCTCGACTCGTTCTCCCAAAACCCTCGCTATAGCTAGGTATGGGACAGAACTTATCGACTGGTTGTGGAAGGTATACCACTACCGGTATTGTTGGCTGAGCATGAATGCTAATTTTCGCCTCCAGGAGCCAACCCATGAGTGATCTATGGGCATGTGAATCCCTGCGTACCTAGGGGTTCACAGCCTATCGCCAGTGAGAGGGCAGCCTTTGGTAGTTGGATATCTCATTGTGCCACCTGTTCACAGTAGCGCTTGACCTAGGTACCTATATCTGAACCTGCGTATATAGGGGTATACCTAGTCGGTTGTGACGTTCATTTTTGGGAGTAGTACGTGAATATATTGCACTGTTACGAATACTACTAGGTACAGCCTGCAAGTTCCGGATACACGGCAATGATCCAACATTCAAACCGCTGTGTTTCGTGAACAGATTTGGAGGAACTGAGTGCTAACTTACGCGGACTTTTGCCTACCAATTTGGAGGACGAAATAGGGTAGATACTATTGAATGAGTATTTAAAGTGTCCCGAGTCCATGAACAGAATTTCTCCCCAACTCATTCAAATTAAGGTCAACCACAGTCCAGTTTCGAGCCCAACTCCTTTTTTATTCTCATCCCTCGTTACTTCACTCATTACCTCACGCATTACCCCACTCTTTACACCAAGATGCAGTTCAAGATCCCACTCCTCCTCCTCGGATTGATCCCCGTCCTCACATCCGGCACCCCAATGCCAGTACCAATTGGTGCAGCCAGTACCGACTCCGAGTCGGTCACCAAGCGCGCAATGCCGACATGCCCAGTCAACTACATCCCCGCATGTTGCACCCCGCCCGTTGCGCCGGGAGCCAGCTCGGGTTGTAAGTGTACCCCCAATCCCTCCATCCCTGTTATATACACCGGGATCTATATATAACTCTCGGTTGGAATGAACAATGTTAATATATAATTAATACTAGGCGTGCCGATGCCCCCAGCTGGATGTCCAGCCACACAGTCGAATTCCAGGGCATGTTGTGAAGAGGATCCTGTCACAAAGGGGAAGCTGCGCTATAAGCCCAATGGGACTGTCTCCTGTACTACTGGTGTTTAAGCCCTGCGGAGATCATGATAGCTGAGGTGCAGGACGCAAGCCACCTGTGGTACAAGGTGAAGGATCTGGGGACTCTGGGAGAAATTATGTATGCTGGTAGTTTTTGGGTGATGGATTCAGATTTTGCGCACTTGATAAACTTTGAGAAGTCATGTTTTACTTGTGCAATGAGTGTCAATTTCATAAATCGCACTTGATTTACACTGTGGGGCTCTCTCGTGAGTGAACTACATATCTACATATTGTTCTGGCAGCAATAACCTTATTTTATTTTTTGAAGTCTGTAGGTTCGTACCTGCAGTCCCATCGATGGGTCCCTACTGCGCCCTCTTCTGCATGATTGTGGTATGTAGCAATACTACTGTACTATTACGTACTATTACCCCACCTCATAGCCTAAGGCTCCCTTCGGGGGAAAGGCGTATAGACTCAAAAAAAAAAAAAACCTGTACGATTAAATTTATGAATATATACAGTAGATCGGCACAGGTTTTACTCCCCGACAGCAGCACCTCCAGCCACATATCGTGATATATTATGGCGATGGTGATTCCAGATATATTCACAACCCTTGGAGTTCCCCTTTTGGTCATTCTGGACGACCGGCAGTGCTCGTGATTTCTGCTTATGTCACAAGCACGGGTTGCGAGGGTATTTCCTACACCTTCAACATGTTCCAGTAAGCGAGTGGAGTCCGTGTTATACCAGTGGTATTTCAAAGGTCCGGTTGTGAATAGTACACCAGTTGTTACAGTAGCCAATGGTAAGCTATTTTTCATTCGAGAATTTTCTCAGAGCAGCAGCTCAGATTACATATCAGATGATCGCGTTACAAGCATATCCTCCAAATCGGGGTAGTATGCTTGGGACCAATATATGCCTACATCGAGTGAAAATTTATAATTATGGAATACAGCGAGCGTAAGGCCTGTGGAATGATACAAGGGCTAGGCTACTAGGCATATATGCAAGTAATAGAGAGACATCAGGAAGTGGAAGAAGAAGAGGGCCCCAAGATATCCTGAATCTCTGTTATCAACATTTCGCTTCCCCCTTATAAGCTAGTCCTGCCTCTCCATGCAAAACAAGCTAACTTTGGCATTATGCACTTCGAGCCCGCATATATAGGCATTTTCGCCCAAAATTCTGCTACCTTCTTTTGTAACTTTACATAGTCACAAATCAGCAAAAGCTTTAATCCGAGAAGACCTCGTTGGCCTTCAGATACGGATCCAGCACAAGTACAAAGGCTACAACCAGACTCAAAACGAATAACAACTGGAAAGCACCATCAATTCGAAGCAGCATGATTTGAGTGGCAGAAGTTGATGCAAACGAAAGGTCAGGTAGCCTAGTAATGGAAGAGGCATAATCTTACTATCCGAGTGTAGAATGGTAGGTCGCGTTCTGGTACTACTTGTAGTACTTCCCCCCTGCAAAAGGCCTCGATGGCAGGAACAGTGTACAGGGTAGCTAGAGGAATAGGGTTTGTATTACCACATCCACTGGCGAACAACGATTTTCCAGGACATAAGCCGAGCTCACTCAGGATAGTCAATACAAGGTCAAAAACAAGTGGCTTTAACGTGAATGTCTTGGAAAGCGACATGGATCGTTGTTCGCCAGCTGCAGTGGATGTAGTAACTGAATGTTGCGATCGCGAGTACCTACTGTACTGTAGGGAATGACTACCAAATTTGGGATAGTGTTTTTCCGACTTCCATATCAGGTTAGAGTCACATGCTGGTTACCTACACAGGGCAAGGTGTGGTTATAGTTTGATGGCTTTGGTATGCTATCATGTATGGTGCGATATCCTCACACCTGACAAGACAAGACAACCAGTATCATCACCAACACTGCAACCATGCTACAGAAATCATCGAAAACATCCAGGAGTTACAACTGGAGATTAAACTTTGTAATGAACAGCTAGCACGGGCAGCTCATTGTACCCGCAAGCACCCTGCAGAGTCAAAGGCAAAGGTTGCTAACGCCTTTGCAGTGAATGCTTGTACACTGGGTCATGGGGGCCTATTGCACGGCAATCATAACAACTCTTGATGAAGGGTGAAGAGGATGCAGTTGTTGACTGGTATGGTTGAACGAGTGATCTTTACTTCCCCGTTACATTACTTATGTTAGTATTTATAGCACTAGCCATTTTATGAGCTTGCAATCCTACTAATAAGACCAAAGTTACCCGATCAGGAGTACAATGGTCAACCAGATTCCTAGCCCGGCACCCTGGCATCAAGCTCAAATATTGCCAATATTTGGAAAGTATACAGTCAAAAGTTACAGCAACAATCGAAGAGCAGCGCAAGTGGTATCATAAATTGCGGAGTCTTATACGGCAACATCATATCACCCCCAAGAACCTATGGAATTGTAATGAAAGGGGCATTACAATGAGCCTTGCGGTTCGTAGGCAGAAGGCAATTGTGTGTGTAAAAAGTCGTCAAAAAGTAACTAGAACTGATAGCAATCGTGAGTTCTGTATAACTCTTGAGACTGTCAGTGCTACTGGTCAAGTTATTCCCCTATTTATTGTATGGGCAAATAAAGTGCATTGTACTGGTATAACAGTACTGGGGATCATCAGTGGCCAGCAACCTTCAAGTCGCTCAGCAAGTAGATATATGGATGATGATCTATGTCTTGATTATATTATGAAGCACTTTGACTCTTACAACCCCCCGAAATGCTGCACATTGGCGAATACTCATAGTGGATCGTCATATATAGTAGCCATACTGCATACCTTGTGGTTGAATATGGTCTTAGCCATCCCATTGTACGTACTGTACTGTGACCTTCCACCGCACTCAACTCATCTAATGTAGCCTCTTGATATGGCCTGTTTTGGACCCCTCTACGAGCATATCGCACTGCTCCTCAGGCATCCGGAATATGGCCATATCGGCCAAAAGGGGCTCTTGAACGTCAGAGTAAGGTTGGCATGGGTGGCAGCAAGGGTGGCGACAGCGATTCTACCCTCTCTAATAAGCTATCAACCCCTCTTGAGCTTTCTGGCATTCGTACAACCCTTAACAAGATTGCCAATGCCTCTATGGCCCTTCATTCCCAAGCTGTATTTCATGAGTCCTTGGAATACCCGGAAAAAAAGGTAGTGCAATACCGAATAATCGACCCAAGCGCCCAATCCCTCAAATTGCTTCGAAATAGCAAGCAGGCAAAACCCCAGTCTCAAAAACAGCTTAAGGGATCTCGAACTCTCGATTGTGCATACATCCCACCCATCAGGTCATAAATATTATTTACAAAATATTTAGAAATTAGCACCAGTCCCTCCGACTCCCTAGCGTCGATTCATACTGTTCATTCATTCATTTCGCCTCAACCTTCACCTTATGCCAATTCCCAATTGTGATTCCGTGTGCTTGTCTTATATTCTGTTCCAGGCCAATCCTCTCACTCTAAACACCCAGCTCCATGTTTCTGCATCCTACCGTGGCTATATGCAGCCTTACAGTCCTAAACCACAGCTTTATGATTGTCGCTGAAATCCCCACTCCCCCATCTATGCCCACATCCGCCTACGCCTCGGCAGGGTCGGTCCACCCCGTTCCCCACCCCTATTCGCCTCTGGTTCCATTGCCCACCTCTTCACAAACGCCGTCGCCGGCTGCTCCACACACTTCCTCAGCAAGCAATCCGCTAGATTATGCGCCGCCAACCTCCCCTCCCAATACGCCCCTTGCAAATATCCAAACCAATTCCTACTCGTATGCTCCCCAGCGAAGAATAGTCTTTTCTCTAAATCACTATTACTCGATCCGCCAATCGCTTCTCGCATGTCATCTTGCTGCTTCTGAGTCACACCAGCTCCCCAGGCACTGAACGACCCACGGAATAATGGGTCAAGGGTCCATCGTGGGAAGGTAAATTCGATAGGATCGGGGATGTTGGGGCCGTACATGTGCCGGAGGACGGACATGAACTCAGCTTGGACCTCGGCATTAGTTTTTTTTTCGGCACGGAAGGCTTGGTCGGAGGTTAGGGTCGCAAAGTAGACGTGGCTCCCTGGAGCAAAGCCTTCTTCGTCCAAGGACTGCCATACAGGCCAGTACCCACGTTCATCGGGGTCCGCGTATACGGTGAATTGTGTGCTGTTCCAAAATTTGTGGGGGAATTTGGCAAAAATCTTGGTGTAGGTAGACATGTGCCCTTGAGCATAGGCTTCTTGTTTCCATTGAGGGAGAGGAGGTTCGAATTTGACATCGTCGTGTTGGAGCACACCCAAGCTGGTGTTGGTGTGAGTTAGGAACAATTGAAAAAAATAAGAAACATTCATAAGGTATGGGGAAGGATATACTTACGAAAATGTGCAAAGCGCATAGTCGGCGTGGATGACTGTTCCATCCTTTGCCATTACCTTTACCCCTTGCTTACTATACTCAATAGTCTCTACCACCTTGTTATACAATATCTTCTTAGAGAAACCTTCAATCTCCTCCGTTTGCCCAACAATGATCTGCTTGAAACCTCTTGAGTCCACACACAAGTTATTTTCATCACTCCCGCTCTCAATAAATGTCTCATTATGACTATTAACCGTTCCTATAAACCCACTCTCAACCGGCGCCTCTCCCATCTCCCAATCATGAAAAAAATACTCCGCAGTCAATTCTTCTGGGGTCAACGGGGTCCACCCCGCAAGACGTAGCCCCGCACGCATACTCAAATCCGGCAACCCCAGCTGCTCTCTCCTTCCCGCCTCAATAGCAGCTTGAGGGAATATCTCTTCCTCAAACCGATCCATGGCCTGCTGTAGCTTCCCGCCAGGCCCCTCCCAGCCGCCCCCGGTAAAATAGTCGATATTACTCCATATACTCGGCGTATTCTTAACCCCATATTTTTGCGCCAAAGCCCAGATCGGGTTCGTGCCAAGGGATTGAATCCAGTTTGCACCAAGCTCAATTGTGGTGGACCCGATTTTGGTATTTTGCATTCGTCCGCCGACCTCATGGCGTGCTTCGACGATGAGGAAGTCAGTGATGTTGAGCTCATTTGCGAGGGAGCGAGCAGCAGTGATGCCGGTCATACCGGCGCCGAGGATTAGGACAGTGGTGTTGTAGTTTGCGGGGTTTGGTTTAGGGTTGGTTTGCTTGTCAGTGCTGGTAAGCTTTTGTGCGGGAGTGGAGGTAGCGAGAAGGGAAAGGGTGAGGGTGAGGGTGAGCACGAGGGGGATAGGGGTATGCATTTTCGGCAAAATGGGAAGTGGACACACTGGATATCAAATGTCACTTTGACGGTGTTACTGTGAGGGATCTGGGGTTCTTATAGCTACAAACCGCAAGCTGATTCCCCGGCAGTTGATATTGGTCTTTTCACAAAGACTAGTAATGTTCCTCGTATACCTACAATCCCAGATCGCAACCTGCAAAACAACAATGACTGGTGGGATATAGGCTAGTCCTTCAGATGGTTCAGCAAGACGATTCGTCTTGCCATCTGTCCATCATTGTGTCTTGGAACTTTTTCTTTTTGTTTTGAGTCTATACGTCTTTCCCCCGAAGGGAGCCCCAGTGCGACCATGATCTCGACTGGGGAAGATATCAAGCAACAAGCTAGGTAGGGGTGTTACCAATGAATAAGTTACACGCGCATCTGGGTTAACGTTGAAAGTACCAACTCAGAAAAAATACGAGCTGCGAACACTCGCTCAATCGTACAGAACCTTGCATTGTGACACCAGCAAATGCAGGGTTCGGAAATGCCTAACGCAGCCTGGCAATCATGGTCAACTCTATCTCGGGAAGTGTCTAAGCATAGGCGTTAATGTGGTGGGAGATAGAAACAATCAACAGTGGTACCAGCCCCACCATATGAGATTATCCAGAGACAGGGGTGCAATTGGGGGGCCCAAAAGCAAGACAATATGGGATACTACGTACATACAGATATATATGGTACCTATGTCGCCGGCAACTTGGGTCATGCGTGTTTGTAAGACACGCTGCAGTAACGTATGCTACACAAGATCGGGTTACTGGGCCCACTTAGAATTCAAATTAATGTCATTGCATCGGGGATGTGCGCACTGGGCTTTCTGAACGTTAACCGACGCGAGTACAATCCCTGGGTAAAATGAAGCCCCCAAAACACAATCAAAATTGGCAAAAGCGCCATCGTAGATGTCTGCATAATTGTGCTTATCTTCTGAATTTGGCAGCGATTTCTGGAATGGAGCTAAAGCTTGATAGGAAGCTGAATTCTGTTCTCGGTCCCAGTCTCTTATCTACCACCGTAGATACAGTACCATCAGCACCCTACCGTAGATCCGATCGAGCATGGTCATTCGATCGCCAGTGATATACTAGCTGCTTTTGGCAATCCCGTATTATCATGCAAGCACAGTCGTGAGAGCCCATTCCAGCTAAGTTGAGATCTATGGAAATAACTACGCTCTACAACATGGTTACCCTCACGCCACACCAAAATCAACCTAATACCCAATATCCCCCCTGGCAGTATGATGACCTCCCTGAAGACCCCCCCTCCCTCCTCTAACCCCCCGTATATATAGGCCTGCGCATACTAGCAGCCACAGACTCACCCGCCTGCTATTCGGCCTATCCCATGGGCCGTTGAGACATGCCAGACATGCATGAAGGACCAAGCGGTCTATAAACAAGCTATACGCTCGAGCTCGAACTGCCTAGGCCTATAGCTACCAGCCTTCACGCATGTCTGGCATGTCTCACCGGCCCATGGGATACGGGGGGTTAGGGGAGGGGGGGTCTTCAGGGAGGTCATATTGCCAGGGGGGTTATTGGGCATTAGGCTGATTTTGGTGGGCTGTGAGGGTAGCCATGTTGTAGAGCGTAGTTATTTCCATAGATCTCAACTTAGCTGGAATGGGCTCTACGTGTGCTTGCATGATAATACGGGATTGCCAAAAGCAACTACCGGTATATCACTGGCGATCGAATGACCATGCTCGATCGAATCTAGGGCCCCCGATGGTACCTACGCTAAAATACCGTAATTACGCTCTGGGGAAAGAGGGGCTTAGTATTGCATGTAGATAGGTCGGGGAGGGCAGGGACTGGCCCGCGTGGGGGAGAGAAGCCACCTGGTCAACCGGGAGCTGCACTCCATCGCCATACTCTAGACAGGGTGAATGCGATTAATGATTCCTTAAAAAAAAACAAAAAAAGGAAAGAGGGGCTTGTGCTAACTAGACTAGGTTTGTTTAGAGACTGCTCCTTGCCGCTTGTGGTAACTAGACTAGCTTCTTGTGCTCGTTCCCGCTACTCTAGCCTGATCTTGGCATTCGCCGCGATTTCAACGGCTCCTTAGCCGTATCAGCGATTTTTTTCCGTAGTGAAAAGTGCAAAGTTGCCAGAATACGCTATTCCCCATACAAACTAGCGCCATTTTTATCAACTCACCGCCTCCAAAAATCAGAGAAGGGCCCATGAACTTTCTTCTCAGACTTGAACTTTTCTTTGTGTTATTATCTAGCAAACTCAATTTTTAACAATTTTTGCGAGTTGGCTGTGTTTTCGATGTTTCACCAAGACTTTTACCCAGGGATTGTACTTACTTACTCAATATATAAACTATGGATATTATACACTACATGCCCGCCGTCTTGCGTGACCATACATCACGGGGATAAGGGCGATCACCAAATGTGGATCAATATGTACTTCGAGCGGTATCGAGCTACACGGGAGTGTGCAATTCAGGGAATGAATACGAATGAGCGACCTCCGAGATGGCCCCACGAGGCATGAAGGGGGGGTATGATGTAATGTACCGGAGATATACATATATGCCCATCTCCTACCGAAGTCCGCAAAATTGACTTTTTATATTTGCTAATACACTTAGCTTAACATTGCAACTACGGTGACAGAGTTCAATTGCATTATTGCATATATCTACCGTTGGAATTCGCTCATGTCTTGATTGGTGCGATCTATGCAGTGTGATCTAGGTAGGTAGGTCAAATCCTAGGTATTGTTGAAAACCTGATTCGGGGACGTAAGTTAATCGAACGGAATGACATTCTTCCTGACCTCGAGGGGTAGTTATATTGCTGCTTAACATAGCTGCCTTCAAACACATACTACCTAGGTAACGGCTATGGGGTTGTTGGCCTTTGCTATTAAGGGTATAGTGATGTCACGTTATAAGAAACCTCGCGTTGGAAGAAACGCAGCTCCAGTCCCATCGTTTAGTAATACATAGAGTTTGTGATAACGAAGTTGTGGTCGCAGTCAAGTGACGGTATATAACAAACTATGAGAGTTGTGTTAGGCACAGCGGAGTAGTAGGTGTATATGCTAATTGCAGACTTGTATGCTTGCTAGGGCACG
>Ga0307514_10005531_pt1 | contig 11226 bp, 7 predicted proteins | sample 16_EM_MG_FD_203088 | JGI IMG/M metagenome (GOLD analysis project Ga0307514, IMG submission 203088) | Populus trichocarpa ectomycorrhiza microbial communities from riparian zone in the Pacific Northwest, United States - 16_EM | ecosystem: Host-associated > Plants > Roots > Unclassified | place... | reverse complement strand
GCCAAAGGTGTGTTGGCTGGCCTGACACCTCGTTAATCCAGCTCGTAAATGCACAGGGTCTTGAAGGCTCAAATAACAGAGACATCTAGGTACCTGTTAATCCAATACTACCGGTACTTACCAATAGTGTACCCTGTAAGCTGTGTGTTGGTCACGAGACTAGCCCAGCAGCACTCCAGGTTCAGGCATATCAAAGTTGTCGACATAGGAGTAAGTACCTGTACCTTCAGAGATATACGATGTAGCCGGTAAGGTTAATAATGATTGTGATCATATTTTCCAAATTAAACCTTTTTGTGTGCGTAAGTTTCGCAGTTAGATCAAGAGTGTAGGTAGCCCGCTGTCCGCTACGAAGTAAGTTGCACACGCAAATTTCTCGCCGTGTTGGGACGGGAAGGTTCATACTTAGTACCAAGTCGTCAATTCTTATTTTTCCCTCCTTCTCTCTTTTCACGCTTTTCAAAGGCCTCTACCCCCCTCCTGGATCCAACGCCTACACATATCCCTTCGCGGACCCTCTCATTTAGTTTAGAGGGTGATCGCGCTTAAAAAAAGCACAGCTCTTATTATCTGCATTGTGAATCTACTACCTTGCGAGAAAAAGGCTTCTTTCTCCATTCTTTCGTCGCCAGCGCTGCCTGGCTTGTTAGGCTTGGGCATCTCTTGCAGGCTCCCAGACTTTTTAGTTTCTTGTTGCCTACGAACACCATCCTTCTTTTCCAACTCTCAGCGTTAACGGTTCTCAGCTGGTCACTTCGAGGTATGTCCCCATTTCTCTGCGTATCATCTGCCCTTCCCTGTTATACCTTGTCTCTAACCTCCCTCCACTTTACCGTTGACCGCATTATTCATTTATTCAAAAAGGTTGCCACATATTGCCACATCTATTTGGGAGGCCTGGGCAGAAAAAAAAAGGTTAATAATATTTGAGTGGTAGGGCTAACTCGCTTTTGTGTCCCCCATTCACATGAGGGTAGGTTACTGTCCTTTGGAGAAAAATTGCTTGGCTTCGCCGCACAATAAAACCATCCAAGTCTCCTCCACCATCTTAGCAACCACACAACATCTACTCAAAGGAAAAAAACCTCAGCATTCTTCATATGACAAGTTTAGCCTCCAACTCAATATCCCCCTCTCAGACCAGTATCTCGCCAGCTAGTACGAGTAATACTCCAGCTCACACAGCGTCGCCATCAACGAGCGGTCAATCATCTGCCGCTGCGACGGCTGGCTCGCGACCTACCCCAGTGTCTTACGCTCAGGCCACAAAGAAGTCCTCGTATACTCCGCCAATAGTTTCGAGCACTACCGGCTCACCATCCCCTGTTGTGAGCGGAGCACAAGGGACAAATGCACGCACTTCGAATGCCAGTCCGGTGAACGGCAAGACTCAGGTGGCACCTGCTGTACCAACCGCAACACCCGCCATGAGCGGTAACGTGATCGTTAATGGTACGTCGGGCTCATCAAATGGACACGGTAGAAAGTCATCCATAGTATCAGGCGGGAACGGCGGAAGTGCCTGGATGCAAAACGGCAATCCGCAAGCGAACAGGCAGCAGCAGGGCCCAATTCAGTTTGGCTCCTTTCCAGCAAATCAACCAGGACAGCCCCCCCCGGGAGGTACTCCTGTTTCTTCAAATCTCGCTGCGCCGACGATACCAAATCGGGTCTCATCCCCGCAAATGTCCCCATCTCCTCTCCCACAGCCGGCAGTAAGTGGAGGGCCCCTGAATCAGCCTGGTATGAGAGACCAAAGCATCACATTTGGCTCTTTGGGATCGAATGTTGCAGATCGTGGTGATGTATTACCTCCGCCCTCGCAATAACCCCAAATATTAGTACTTACACCTTGTAGCAACGTCAGATGCACAGCCGACCGACACCGATACCGATACCAGCTGCACCTGCTTCACAGGGACCAGGGCATGTGAGAAGGGAATCTTCATCCTCCCATCAACAACACCCAGAGATACCCCAACCTGGGATGGGTCGTGGAATGCAACCCAATAGTGGTCGCCGGAATCAACCACCTTATGGCGGGCAGCATAACTACCAACCGCAAGGATATAGTAATCACAGTAGTTACAGTAATAATCGGAACACATCTAATCAGAACCGTGGAGGCTTTCCATCTTCCATCAATACTCCTCACTATCAGAGCGTGCAAGGGGGAAGCTATCCAAGTCCTCAGCGACCTCCAAGAAGCCCTGCGCTACACCATAATGTCCCTCTCACACAGCACATGAGTAGCCTTCCGGGAACACCACAGCTTGGAACAGTACCAATGGCGGCCAACTCCCCGTCGTTCCAATCGGCAAACCTGTATCCTGGACCTGTTCAACAACATGTAAATATCCCCGCTCCTTATCCCCCTTCTTTCAATCCTTATAATCATCCTTACCCATTCCCGCCTGAACCAACGGGCTGGCCTGCGATGAAGGATGAGGGGCATCGTGATATTCGGGTGGGGCATGATCTAACAACGATGCAGCAGTACATTCCGCCTCAGACCCAACCTGGGTATGACCATAACATGGCCAGCCTTCATTACCACGGATACGCAGGAATGTATGGTCAACCATATGCTACCGGCCCTCCTCCAGCGAGCCCGCGGAATCAGTTCGCAACTATGGGCGCTTCTGCGCCTTACCTGAACATGACATATCCCGGCCCCTCCCCTATGGCCCGAAGCTCGTCCGCCGCAGCTGCAGACATTCATCGACCACCTTCTGGGTTCGGCATACCCCCAAACACTCCTATGAGCCCACCTGTATCTACGACGTTTGCAGCTTCCAACACTATCTATTTCAAGAAACCGGAGAAAGTGAGTAAGGGAATTCCAATCGTTGACCCCATCACTGGCAATGCTTGCAACTTCGACAAGCCTCCGGAGACACCAAAGCCCAGGCCTCTTGTAGTATCATCGACACCGGTAATTGTTTCGTCTGGTAGCCCTGCCCCACGCCCAGCTGTGGTCGAGACAAATAAGAAGATAATCGAGGAGAAACGGCGGGATATACAACTCCAGGTCCAGAAGAAAAAAGAGGAAACTGAAGCTCGCGAAAAGGAATTGCTGGAGCAGAAAAAAGCAGAGGAGGAGAGATTGAAGAGGGAGGCGGAGGAGGCGGAGGAAAAGAAGCGGAGGGAAGAGGAAGAGCGAAAGCGAAAGGAGGAAGAGGAGGAGCGTCTGAGAAAGGAGGCTGAGGAGAAGGCGAGGTTTGAGGAGGAGGAGCGTATTCGTAAGGAAAAGGAGGCCGCTGCCAGGATTGCAAAAGAGAAAGCCGATGAAGAGGCAAGGATTGCCAAGGAGAAGGAGAAGGAAGAGGAAGAGCGGCGCATTAAGGCAGAACAGGAGGAAGCCGAACGAAAAGCGAAGGAGGAGGAGGCGCTGAGATTGGCTAAGGAAGAGGAAGAGCGAAAAGCTAATGAGGAAGCTGAAGCCAAGGCAGAAGCAGCCGCCGTAGCAGCCGCCGTAGCAGCCGCCGCCGCCGCTGCTGCTGCTGTTGCTCAAACTGAGGAGCCCACGGAAGAGTCTGCAGGCAAACCGGAAGCTACTGAGACTGAAGGATCTACAGATCATTCTACAACTGCCGGGGATACCATGCGCCCTCCAGCGAAACCAAAGGGAAAACCAAGTCCGCTTGTCCTCAAGAATTCGACTGAGACTGGCCCACTCTCTGCGGCACTAACCGCGCTCCGTTCGGCCCGTTTCATTGGGGACATCAATAGTATCAAATATCCCGAAAATATTATGTCTCCAAACCCTGCATTAAATGCGGCAGCGCCGGCAGGAAAATTCAAGTACCAGAAGGACTTCCTGCTGCAATTTCAGGGTGTCTTCACCGAAAAGCCATGTCAAGATTGGGACAAGATAATCAGGGACACAGTCGGTGAGCCCGATTCAGCACGCCCACAAACGGCTAGACTGCCAACAAGTGGATTGGGTCAGCGTGGTTCTCGTGGGACTACATCTGCACAGCCCCCCATGGGTACAATGGGAAGCTTTGGTTCAGGAAAATTCAACATGTTGCCAGCTAACATGTTGACCTCTGCCCAGCGCTTCGAGCAGTCGAACTCCCGCCCAGGGGCTATCCCTTCTAACCCATTACAGACTCTTGCAGTTGGTTCATTCCGACCGGGTCCAACCTCGATCAGCCGGACAAATTCCTCTCAAGGGTTGTCTCAGCAAGGTGGTGCTATCCCTCAAAGCCCACGAGGCCGTACACAGCGTGGTGAGCGTGGCTCAAGCAAGCGTGGCAATACTGGCGCTGCTGGTGTAGCAATGGAGAAGTCGGAAAGTAAACAGGCTGAACCTAAACCTGTCCTTACAATACCTCCTAGCGATGTTAAGCCTCTTGTTATATCTGAAAGCAGATGGAAGCCACCCTCTGTGCGAGCCGCTGCAAGCACTGGAGCTGCCCCAGGCACCATTTCCGCTGTTGCCCCTCCGGTTCCTACTGAGGACAACAGGTTACCACCAGAAATGGTCCAGCGTAAAGTTAAGGCTGCCTTGAACAAAATGACACCTGAAAAATTCGACAAGATCTCGGGGCAGATTCTTGACATTGCAGGTCAATCTAAATACGAGACCAATGGGCTCACCCTCCGGCAAGTCATTCAGCTCACATTTGAGAAGGCAACTGACGAGGCTGCATGGTCATCCATGTATGCTAAGTTTTGTAAGGTTATGATGGAATCGATGGATCCTACCATTAAGGATGAGAGTATCAAAGATAAAGAGGGTAAAGTTGTTACCGGTGGTATCCTTTTCAGAAAGTACCTTCTCAACAGGTGTCAAGAAGAGTTCCAGCGAGGGTGGAAAGTTAACCTTCCTCCCAAACCCGAAGGGGAGGCAGATGAAGCCGCAATGCTTTCAGACGAGTACTACATTGCAGCAGCTGCAAAGAGACGAGGCCTGGGTCTGATACAGTTTATTGGGGAACTATTCAAACTGGGCATGCTTACAGAGCGTATCATGCATGAGTGTGTCAAGAAGCTCGTTGACTATGAGGGCGTACCGGAAGAGGCAGAGGTTGAGAGCTTGTGTAAGCTCCTGAGGACAATCGGTGCTTCCCTTGACGCCACAAAGAGCCGACCCGCGATGGAGGTATATTTCGAACGGATCCAAAGAATGATTGATCATCCTGAGCTTCAGAGCCGTTTGAAATTCATGCTTATGGTAAGATAACATGTCTAGGTTTTCCGGGATATACTAACAATAACTTTATAGGATGTCGTTGACCTCCGCAGGAAGAACTGGGAAGCTAACGAAACTGACAAGGGGCCCAAGACACTTGCTGAAATTCAGGCGGATGTTGCGAAGGCAGCCGCAGAAAAAGAGGCTATTTCCCGTGCTAATGCTCAACGAGGGGGAAGACAAGGTGGCCGTGGAGACAACAGGAACTTCCCTTCAGGTGGATACGGCCAAACGGATTATCAACAGCGACAGATGACTCAAAATACACTGAATTCTGACGAACTACGCAAGTTGAAACTGCGAGATAGGGGTGTACCTGCCGCCCAGAGTACTTTCGGGCCTCCATCCATGTTTGCTAGCCGTGGCAGTAATCCAAAGAAGATGGGGCCCCCCTCTTTCAACAGAGGTGATGATTCCAGCCCAGCTTCGCGAACAGCTACACCTCCATCTGGTACTACTACTTCCAGGAACTCTTTCCAGTAAGTTTCCTTGTCAACAAATCACTTGTAAATAACACTACTGACAAATTCTAGCGTCTTGGGTGACATGGGATCCCATGCTAATGACGGGGATGCCAACGACTCTATTTCGCCCGCTCCTTCGGCTGCATCGTCGCCGCCACTCGCCAAAGCTAGTCCCGCTATGCGGTCACTGAGCGGCAAGGAGTAAATTGAAATAAAACGACATGGAACTTGATTTTCTTGGACATCAAAAGTTGGGCAGAAGTGGCGCAAGTTTAGACTGATACATCGGATTAGAGGGGTCTTTCTTGAATTTTTCTGATATACATTAGTTGGTTCCTTCTGCACTTCATTTCGGTTTGGGCTTTGTAATGCCTTTTCTTGTTTGCTATTAGGGGTCCGTTATCTTTTCATAGCTCTTTGCTTATTTGCAGGCATGTCTCTTCTTTTGGGGTAATGGAGATCTAAGCATCTTTTGTCTATCTTTTGTCCCCCATTTGTCTTCTAGTTTCGAGACTCGGCTACACACGCATTAGACTAGCACCGGGATATTCTTTCCGCTTGTTATCATCCCCCCTCCCCTTGTTTCGAGGGTGAGTTATGCAGAAGTGTTATCGAGTTGTGGACTGGATTATTTACACAATGATGGGGCCATGAATAGGAGGAAGGGATATGGATAGGAGAGGTAACAAGGGAGGGTAGAATCGGGCGGCACGATTGAAATTGGGGGAAATGGCATCTAGGAAAAGTTGTTTTATATTTTTTTCTTCTGTTCGAACTCTCTAGGCTGAGGAGGTTAATGCAGGTGTGGACCCAGGTAATGGTTTCATGATAGTGTGTGTTTGTGTGTGCGTTTCTTGTGCATGGTGGGAGAGATGTCTTTGCTTCGAATTCTGATCCCTCTTCTGATTGAATTTTTTTTTCCTTCTTGACTACATACATAATCATTTTATTTACTTATGGCTTCTTACTTTTTTTGCCCGTGCTTTTTCATATACGAATATTACGACAGTAGGGGTACGCAAATTAAGATTTTCTATATAACCAAAATTCTGGGTGACACCAGAAATAATCATGATGCCATTGAAGAGACATTGAATGACGAGTCAGAATAAATGCACCTGGGGTATATTTCTTGATGTATTTCGAGGAACGTAACCAACGTAGGGGCCGTTGTTTGCCAATAAAGCCTTGACCCTATCGAAACTAGTAGGGCGAGCCTCCATAGTCTCTATCTAGCTTGGAAGGGGTAGCGGCGGCTCTCCGAGGGATTACGGAATCTCAACCTAGTATAGAGCAACCCTCTCTTCTATGGAGGACTGGTCTTTTCCGCTTGTCTACCTGCATATGCACAGCAGCTGAATTCCAACGATATCTAACAGATGGCTATATACACCGGTTCACCCCCCTCCCAGCGTACATCCTCCCAGGCCACACCTGGTGACATAAATTGCACCTTATATGTCAGTGAGCCTCCACGCTTGCAAACACCGTCTCTAGAAGCCCCTCCTCTTCCTTGAGCTCCTCTAGGGCCTAAGATCGCAATATTACTGAATCAACACTGAAGAGATTGCAAAATAACCGCCTGAGTACGAGTTACAATGTCGAATATAGAGGAAATGGGAGACTATGGTGGGAAGCTCCAGTGAGCGCTCGTGACTGTGACTGTGACTGTGACTATGAGAGGAATGTTGTATTCAAAGTATATACAAGACGTTGCGTGAGGAAGGGAGTAAGTAATAGAGCGTAGGTGGGTCTTGAATAGACAGCGTCCATGACCTTCCTCACATATGTACAGTACATATGTATCTCCGCATATTGCATAATTCACATCTAACGCATTCCTGCATGTGACATCAAGTGGGAGTATATAGCTGAGGAATTGAGCAGGAGAGATAGCTGGAGAAATGACTAGAAGGGATAGCTGAGGAATTGGCGGAGGGCATAGGCTAGAGAGTATATAAAACTGAGGCCTGCTTGGTGGCCTATTGCCCTGATATGTATCCGTAAGATTTTACATATGCACAGATATACACGCATATTCTGCCAAGCCCTCTATTTCAGAGCGGAAAAGACCGGCCCTCCGTAGGTAGAGAGATTATTACCCTGAGCTCATCACACACCAACATGGAAAGTTCTCTCGATTTTGCCAAAGAACCCTTTTGCTCTACGTCTATGTTAGCTGGCATGACAGTGGAAACACGTAAAGGCTATAAATGGCATGAAATGTTTGACGAGGCTAATACCTCATGCTTTATTACCCTGAACTCACATGGTAAATTGTTAACGTTGACTTCAATGAGTATTTCTATACGTTGAGATTCGCAGTTTTGTCTATTCACCGTGTTGATGCTATAATACTGCTACAGCGGCAATAATCAATCCATCCATAATCAACCCAAAATGTACACAAAAATGTACAAGTACAACTCAACACCGTATTCTATGCAATGGCATTGCCTCAGTCTTAAAGGCCGAGCAAGTACTCGGGGTAAGGTGGGTGGAACTAGGTGGTGGGTTCTCCTCCAATGTAGTGCGAGGGATCTGAAGGGGAGAGTAAGAGTGAGTGCCTGAGAGTTGGTCGTGTCCTATATCTTAACATCAAAACTCGTGCCACATCCACAACTACTCTTCACCCCTGGCCCATCAACAACCTTAAACTGCCTGCCAATCAGCTCCATTGTATAATCCACCTTACTCCCATTTAGCAGCTGTAAGCTACTCTCGTCAATCACCACCCTAGCGCCATCTTGGTCGAAAACCGTGTCCTCCTCGCTTACACCTGACAGCTCAGGAGGGAGGTCGATCAGTGTGAGAAAGTACTGGAACCCGTGGCATCCACCAGGCTCGACGGTAATGCGTAGGGCGGAGGTGGGGGCAGTGGTCATGAGGTGGTGCAAACGCTACGGGGAAGGTTAGTAGGGTATAAGGAAGGTGGGGGGTGGCTTTGGTACATCAACGGCCCGTGGGGTGATGCTGATGAGCATGTCCGTCCCATCATTAGACTTTTTTGGATGAGTGATTTTGAGTGGGGTACGCTCGGATATGGGAGGTTGGGGGGCGATGGCGTTGCTAAGGGGGGCGGTGGATGGGGGTGGGGGCGTGGGCGAGTTGGGGTCGCTGGTGAAGGAGGAAGAGGAGATGTACCGCCAGGAGGATGTAATGGAGGTGGGCCTGAGTGGGAGGGAGCGGGAGTGGGTTGATGATAAGGGGGTGCAGTCGCCGAGGGTGGGTCGGGGGTGGGGCAGTGGTGGGGTGTGCGATTTGGTGTGGGCGAGGCGGAGGAGGTGAAATGACGGTGTGGTATTGGTGATGATGGTTGCTGGTGGAGAGCTCAGCGCATGTGCAATTCGGATGCTCCGGCGGGTAAACATCATTGCCGCTGGGGTTGTGGCCATGGAGCGACGGGTGGCTGGTTTGATTGGATCTGCTCTATGTCGCCGCTGTGGGTATGAGGTTTTTGATATTGATCCATAGGTATGACGCACGGGTGGCATTGGTGGACAGGCAGGCAGCATGTGCATAGCATATGCGCACACCCACGCAATGGTATTACATAACTATGCATACTCTAAATCTTGCTATGGCTCCAACAGACGTATAGACTCAAAAAAAAAAAAAAATACGAGTACGAGGCTTAAGTAGGTTGGTAGGTAGGGTAAATTAAATACCCTGTTCCAGGCCCTGTAATAATAAACGAAAATCCGCCACTGCGAGCTGTATTCCCGATGCAGATTGAGGTTATGATGATACTGGTACTGGTACTGTACGGAGTTTTTTTTTTTTTGAGTCTATAGCCTTTTCCCCCGAAGGGAGCCTTGGCGATACTGTACGGAGTACAGATACAAGTAATGCATATGCAAAAAGGAAAACAGTATATACGCCCATCTGACAATGCATATTTCCCGGAATGCTGGGGGAGTGGAAGAGTGCTGCCAAAAAGGAGGAAGTGGGCATGTACTCTACTCTACCTAGCAACAACTGTAGTCTACAGTAGCTTGACTCTCCGCGTGGTACATAGAGAGATAGATATTAGTGCAGGTGGCCGCCATACAGTATCACATCGGCACATCTACAGTGACGCACTTGGCGCATGGATGAGGCAGTTAGCCCAATTGCCTTCAAAAGGGCGCGTCTAAGACTCCATAGACGTATAGACTCAAAAGAAAAAAAAAAAGAACTCGGGCCGTGATGGGTATACCCATACTGAGTACAGCTTAGTCTCGAGAGGAGTTTTTTTGCTAAGGGTGAGAGTATACTGTATCTATCTGGGTCCGCCTGGTTGGCCTTGTCAACGTCGAAGCATACAGGGCACCTACAAGAAGAGTTCTCAATCCCAAGTCCACAATCCCAGCACAGAGATCTAGACAGAACCCCCCCCAAACCCCACAATGGACCTCGACCACCTCACCACCATCATATCTGCCTCCGGTGCCCCCACGCCCTCAGACACCACCCCCGTCCTCTCCCAGGCCTACGCCGACTCCCTCGACCTCTACGACCCCCTCTCCACCTTCCGTTCCGAGTTCCACATTCCCACCACCGCCGACCTCGCCTCCACCTCCCTCCCCCCATCAGCCACCATCGAACCCACCCACATCCCCTCCCCCACATGCATCTACTTTTGCGGAAACTCCCTCGGCCTCCAACCAAAACGCACTGCAGCCCTCATCAACGACGAGCTCGCTACCTGGGCCACCCGCGGGGTAACAGGACATTTCAGGCATCCAAAATCTCGCCCGTGGGTCAGTATCGATGAATATGTATCTGAGCATCTTGCGGAGGTGGTGGGTGCGAAGTCAAGCGAGGTTGCTGCTATGGGGAGTTTGACTGGAAATATCCACCTATTACTTGCTGGGTTCTATAAGCCAACCGAGAAGAGGTATAAGGTTATAATGGAGGGGCGGGCGTTTCCTAGTGATCATGTACGTCCCCCAATATCATCCCAAGAGCTTCCCTAAAGAAACTCTGCCCAAAATAATAGTACGCCATCGTATCCCAACTCCAATGGCATGGACACACTGAATCATCTGCCCTTGTCCTCATTGACCCTATAGCCCCATCCCCCACGCTCACTACCAACCAAATCCTCTCCATAATCGACCAACACGCCGACTCTACTGCGCTCCTCTTCCTCCCCGGAGTCCAGTACTACACTGGCCAAGCCTTTGACATGGCCACCATCACCAAATACGCCCAGAGTAAAGGAATCATTGTAGGATGGGACTTGGCTCACGCAGTGGGGAATGTCGAGTTAAAGTTACACGAGTGGGGGGTTGATTTTGTACTCCCGCCCCGCCATGCTTCAGGGTAATGTACATGTCTTGCTAACAGCGCACCAAAGGCGGCATGGTGTTCATACAAATACCTCAATTCCGGTCCCGGAGGTATAGCGGGTATCTTTGTGCATGAGAAACATGACCTGGACCCTAACACATCCACTCCTCGACACCGCCTCGCTGGATGGTGGGGACATGACCGAGTTACTAGGTTTCAAATGGATACCCGTACTATCCCCCCACCCCCAAATACCACCTCCCTCCCTAACGTTTCCCCATCATCCTA
>Ga0307514_10005530_pt1 | contig 11226 bp, 8 predicted proteins | sample 16_EM_MG_FD_203088 | JGI IMG/M metagenome (GOLD analysis project Ga0307514, IMG submission 203088) | Populus trichocarpa ectomycorrhiza microbial communities from riparian zone in the Pacific Northwest, United States - 16_EM | ecosystem: Host-associated > Plants > Roots > Unclassified | place... | reverse complement strand
CGTTATAAGGCTCCAGCCGGCTCTTCTCCAATTTGCTTTTAGGCGGTTGGCGTAAATTCGGACTGATTCGTTTGGTAATTGCTGGTACTCCTGCATGGCTTTTGTCGCCGAATTGAGACGTCTGTCTATATCTCCGTATATCTTTTGAAGCTCGTTCGCGAAGAGTTCGAAATTCTCTAAACACGGGTCCTTGGCCTCTCGTAGGTCGCTAGCCCACTCGGATGGGTCCGTATTTTCCGTCTGTCGCTGAGTCGTATCTGGTTGGTTATTCCAGGTGTCGAGAAAAGAGACTGCATACTTGACTTGATCGGGATCGCCTCTTGGGAATAGGTGCTTATGGGATGCAAAGTTTGATCGTAATGTTTCGAGGAACTTATCCAGCTCATTCGCCCCGCCGCAGTACCATAAGGGGTCCACCATCTTAAAGATCTTGGACTGATTTCCGGGATTCTCCGGTCTGTCGATGGTTCGGCTGCGGTCGAGTTCGGTGAGCATTTGGGTTCTCTCCTCCTTCCATTCGGCTTGTTGTTCGAATAGGAGTTTAAGTAGCATCCGGTTCTGTTCAAGCATCTCCTTTTGGTCGTCTTCGGTGATCTTTGACAAAATGTTGTCTCTGCCTCGATTATCCTCGCCCTCTGGTAAGGTTGAATCATCTTCGTCTTCGTCTTCATCTCCATCGTCTGGATCGTGGGCTTCTTCGTAAACTTGAGTCTCGGCCAGATCATTATCATTGATTTTGTCTTCTGGTACTACTGAGACGCGGCCCGTAGGAATAGGCGTGATTCGGCTGAGCGATACTCGAAGGGATTCAATGCTTGCACGCGTGTTAGGCATGCGCAATTGGCTTCTCTGTATTCTCTTTGGAGGCATGGAGGGTAATTGGCTGTAACTGTTGATTTCGTGTCTGTCGCGACGCGTCAATTAAAGGGGTAAATTCGCGTGATCTCATGAGCGAAACGTATACGATTTCTGAAAAGACCGAATATAGTATAAGGGCGCGTACGCCGGCGCTCGGCAGTATAGGGATATGATATGGTATACAGTTGCACCCGGGCGCGAGTGAGATTAAGTGTAGAAGTAAGTGGTAAGATATTCGGTACAGAGCTAAGTCTCCGTCGCGATGTCAATATAAGGTTGGCGGTTACCCGGCACTGGACACCTCACGTGACCGTCCGGCAACCCTAACCACGCACGCTTGACAACGCCGTTACAGCGAGTTTGAAGATGCACTTGGAGGCCGAGATCGAGTGAACTCAGAGATGCACTTGGAGTCCATAATCGAGCGAATGTGGAGATGCACTTAGCCATGATCAATTGAGATTAGTGGAGTACTTAGAGGTGGTCGATCTGGAGGCAGTGGATTGTTAAGGAGGCGCGATGGGAGCTGAGACTCTATTCATTGGTTAACTCATGGTTGTGAGCATGTAAGGAATTGAGTATGACAAGGTCCGCTGAGTGATGAGAGATGAGACTAGTTGGGGATGGGAGACAGTCGATCTTGGGATGATGTAGTACTCACTATATGCTGTACTCAGTGTTAACTCATGATCATGGCATGGAGAGATAGAGAGGGATGACTTATCATTGTATTCTTAGGGTGACTGATGGTAGAGTGGAGGACGAGAAACAGGGTGATGAGAGGAGATGGGGGAAATTATCATGAGAAACTGGAACCTAAGAGAATGTCATGTGCGAGTCAATTTAGTACCATCCCTAATATAGCAGGTATCAGTCCCAATTCAGCGGGTAATAACACCGATACGAGGTCGTCCAAACCAAATCAGACAAGTTGTACCCCTGATTTCTCATATCCAATCGTATCCTCTATATTGTTCCCATCTTCATCCCCCTTATCTCTTATTCGTCCACAACTCTACCATTATTGCAGAACACAAAGTCAAGTCATCCCTCTCTATCTCTCCATGTCATGATTATGAGTTAACACTGTGTACAGCATACACCAAATACAGTATACACCTAAGATTGTCTGTTTTCCCTTCATGCTGACGATTACAAGTTGACCCCTGAATGTAGCTTCAGCTTCCAGTGTGCCTCCTAACAAGATCAACCGCCACCAGCCAGCTCTCTATGAGAGCTCAAAGGTAAAGTCACCTTGTCACATTCCCATGGTTGTGAGTTACTGTAACTAACTGCTGAATAGAGTTTGAGCACCTGGCGCACCTCCCATCGACCGCCTCCAAGTATTTCTCCAAAGTCGTTCAATTACGGCCTCTAAGTTTGCATGATCATAGTCTCAAAGTGCATCTGCATACTCGCTCGATTATGGCTTTGAAGGGCATCTCTGAGTTCACTTGATCTCAGCCCCCGAGTGTATCTCCAAACTCACTCAATTACGGCCTCCAATTGAATCTCTGAGTTACCTTGCTCTCGGCCTCCAAGTGCATCTCCAAACTTGTATGATCACGCCCTCCAAGTGCATCTCCAAACTTGCTCGATCATGGCCTCCAAGTGCATCTCTGAGTTCACTCGATTGTCATCTTCAGGTGCTTTTCGAATAGCTCTCACTCACCTGCAGCCAGTCCAGATATATCATGTATCCCCTGGATCGTAACGGTTCCCGGCCCATACGGGCTGCCCACGCAATCACCTCACCACACGTCCAAAAGTGGTCATCAGAGGCTGTCCATTTTATCAAGTCTTCTTTAGTAGCAAATAAAACTTTCTGTGAAGGTGAATTGTAAATTATATGTAATGTGACTTTGTAAGTCTTACTGCCCCACCAAAATTCGCTCTCTGAACTGGCAATCCACCCCATGTCTATGCACCACCACCCACCTTTCTCCTTTACAGGTGATTGAATTCCACAAAGCAATGCCTTTCATTATTGAGACACCACAGTTACTTGCATTTTGATCATGCTTAGCAAAGTTTGGGTGGAGATTTGGTATTTCTGGCTGGACTTTCCTGCTGGCAAAGCCACCATCCCAGCTACTTTCCCTTCTCAACGTGTACTGAAAATTGCCCATGACTCTAGCTCTGGCTGAGGGGTAAAGATATGCCCTCTTTGATATTTGACAAAGTGGGTTTTAGCCTTGTTCACTATGAGAGCTGTGCAATGGGTATTGGTATCCCTCCTCTGAGCCTCAACTCTTGGGTACATTGCAGATGGAATTCCTTGTGTGTAATGATATTGGGACATCAGAGCATATCCTTAGCACTAAGCTTGAAGGATATTTTGGGGTGTTATGGGCAGAGTTGTCCATCTGGGCTGCACAGTGACATTTTTGAGTTTTTGGGGAGCTGATCTTGAGACAACCCTCCCAACAAAAACCGCACTTTTTATCGGCATCCCATTCCTATACAGTCCTTAATTTTTGCCAAAATGCTCTCAAGACATAAGAAAGTAAGTTTACAATGCTCCCAGGCCACCCCTACAGAGTTGTGGTTGCATCGCTAAATATTTGCAGATGGGGAGTCAGTTGCCATGCCCAAACGGGCCGGGAATGCTAAAGTTACAATCTAAGGGATAGATTTGTTAGCTATATAGATACATAGAAACATTGATGCATAGATGGGAATACAAACTGAATACATAAGTATTAAAAATCGATAAACGATAAGTAGTAGCTATAATTTCCAGGCACACCAGCAGCATTTCCAACTAAGATGTTGTTTTTGCCAGACTGGTTTTCAGGATTCGAGGTGCTCCCAGGTTTGTTGTCGGTGCTTCCAGGCTTGTCGCTGGCCCTCCCAGGCTTGTCTTCGGCACTTCAATGTATTCCCAAACTTATCACAATTACTCCCATGGTACTCCTGAACTAGTCATCAGAGATCCCAGTTACTTTGAAGGCCGGCTGGAATGCCCTTCTAGGGACCGATATTCTCCTGAAATTGATGGTTCTAAGTTTATTTTCCACATCCTCTTAGACACTCCTGGAGGCAGCCAGCGACTAAAATACATTGTGCTGATGCAGCGGAAAATCGAGAGGTCTTTATACCTCTTTCCTCTGCACTCTAACTGCTAATTCTAACTATGTTCTTCTCTAGATAAATGCTCAATATTCTCTCATTCTCCAATCTCCTTGCTCTGATAACCAGTCAGCCTGAACTTTCTCCAAGTGAATGGGATCCATTTAATCCTCCTGTAATGGGTGGGGTGGAGGTAGGTGATGTTGGTAACCGACAATGTAATATTGTAAACAAGAAGAGGGCGCCTGAGATTTGTTTCAAGGATTCAGAACAAGACAAAGATGGAAGTTGTTTCAAAGTTGTGCTGGCTTAGGCCACTTTGCTATACAAGAGAACAAGTAAAGAGAGAACAAAAGGAAATCCTGCAATGTCTAACAACTTCTCCTTTTATACAGTTGGTATGCCATCTTCAAATTATCCTTCATGCTTCAATATACCATTCGAATCTTTCCCCATGATGTTACCCACTACTAGCTCAATCAGCACGGACATTAGCAAAAAGTGAAATTGGTTTCCGAAAATGGACTCCGCGCCCCGATTCTTCTCCACATTCTCCACAAATAATCTGAGCAACTTATTTGCAATCTTCCACCATGCTTTGAAGTGTTGAATAATGTGATCGTGTTGTCACGACATCTCAAAAATGTGTTTAGTTCTGTATGCTAATTTATTGCACTTGTTTCTTTCACATTGGTCCTCTAGATTTTAATCATTCCGACGGTTTTTTGAACTGTTCCACTGATTTTAAGAATATTCTTAACTATTTAATTCCTTGAGACATCGACTATATACAAGCTTGCACAACTCCCATTACAAAAATTAAGACACCCAGAGTTAACACTCATCAAATTTCTATATATCGCTGCAATGATTACTTCAAGCATTGAGTCAAATAATATACATATAAAACAAATTGAAAGCATTCAAGTTAATTGTGTTGCTCAAGTACCACCGCGAGCTATCTGGCTGCAGCCTTAGTGGAAGAAGGTGTACAACTTCTTGGATCGTGCTTATACGTACGATAGAAGTAGTTCGAACGCCGAAAAGAGGCTTATCACAGTAGCTCCCATCGTGCATGGGTTGCATCGGAGGTTGATGCCTCTCCACAACAATCACCATGCCAGCTATCTGATGTATCGTCCCTGTTGCAAACGTCTGAACCAAGGCAAGAAACCCTTCAACAGTTGATTCTGTATCGTCGACGACAAAAAGACCCTTCAACCATGCGGGAATGCGTCCTGCAGAAGACATACAGTGGCTATCTGGACTCGTCTCTATCCAGAGAAACACTGTATTATTCCTTCGTGGCTTATGCTTTCTCCACATTGTGAACCCAGTGCTACGAACCATATGAACTGCTTGCTCGTCGCATTGAAAAGACGTCACCGGAATTGCTGCTGTGTTGTAACAAATATATATTGCATTGTTGAGATGACTGAAATAGTGATTGTGATCGACGTAGTCTGTAAAGGTGGCAAATCTCTTGAAACAACAAGCAATGTGATTCTGTAGCTTCCCTTTTGGCATTGTACACCACTCGGCCAAGTCATCAAGGGTCTTGATTTTTGGTTGCAGGTTTTGCATCATTCGCTTGATAGACGCTTTGGTTAGAGGCATATCATCGTCACGACCATGTTTTGCAGTGTTTGCATTCAACTCTTGATACTAAAACACCTCCTTTTGGGCATTCATTCGCAAAATCTGGAAGACGACTTCATGATGATTCAATTGTCGGTATGCTTGGTTAAGATCCATCATCGCTCTGTCAGGAAGTTCAGAGCTTTTATTTAAGAGGGAGCCAAGCTGGCGGAGATGGTCAGAGAAGTGGTTCAGGAGATGGATCTTTCCAAAGTTCAAATCAGATTCGATGCCAAGATATTGTACAATTTTTAACTCGATTTCCGTTTTATGTTAATCAACACGATGACGCTTTGCAGTGACAAAAACATTGTTCCAAGTAGGGTCACTCTCCCATTCCTCCTGTTTGTTCAAACTAAGCTGCTTTTTCAAGGCTTCCAAGACCTTCTTTGTAGATTTACTGGCGCAGAATCGACTGAAAACATCCTTGTGACGATGAAACTCCTCCAGACAATTCTCCATGTACTTCATTGTAGCCTCAGTATGGTACCAGTACTGTGCCATAAGGTGAAAATACACAAAGTTCTTGACACACAACAGGGCTTCTGTGAAAGGAATTCTTTGGCTCGCCGAAGGGTTTAAAAGAGTTGCCGCGAAAACTTGAACAATCACACGCCCAAGTGCTTTCATGTCCTTACTACTCCATTATGTCACCTGGCTATATGGCTTGTTGAATTGAGCGAAGCCAGGATATGGAGGCATCATCGCCCAGAGCTGATTGAATTTGCCCATCCTTGAATACAGTTCGAGAAAGGATGTTACCCTGACCATTAAATGCTCAAGCATACCGAAATAGACGGTATAAGGAATATCGGATACGATAATAGTCGTTGGAGAGATGCATTGCATATTCCAGGAGATGCCTTCTGAGTAGTATTAGCAACGGTTCCATTTTTGGATGGTTTGTAATATAGTAGATCAAAGAACACCTGGAACCGGCTGGTTCAGTTCTGGTTTTTACCAAATGGTTCGCTCAACTAAGTCCAACAATGTTGAATAGAAAATTTAGAGCTTGGTATGTGAAATATGCAGCTTTGCATGGCGCATCTTTTGGTAGTCTCCAATGTTCAATATCTTTGAACCTCAGCAAGCGGCTTTGAAAATACAGTCAGTTGTGGTCCGAAAACATTGTTTTTGCACCACCCCTTGCTGAGTTTGGAAGATATGGAACACCGCAGTCAACCAAAAGATGCGCCATGCAACGCTGCATATTTCACATACCAAGCTCTAAATTGTCTGATTAATATTGGTGGGCTTAATTGGGTAGTTTGCACAAAAAATCGCCAATATTTGATGTGGTAAGGCTGTTGCCACGCAGACCTATAAAACCGGCCGGTTCCAAATATGGAACTGTTGCTAACACTACTTCTGAGGTTCCAACTAGTGTTAGCAACGGTTCCAGTTTTGGACCCGGCGGGTATTATAGGTCTGCGTGGCAACGGCCTTACCCCATCAAAAATCGACGATTTTTTAAGCGAACCATCAATTTAAGGCCACAAATATTAATTAGAGAGTTTAGTGTTTGGTATGTGAAATATGTAGCTTTGCACGGCGCAACTTTTGGCCGTCTCCGATTTTCGATATCTTTAAATCTCAGCAAGCGGCAGCCGAAAAACCTCGTTTTTGCGCCAAAAATGACAATAATTTCAAAGCAGCTTGCTGAGTTTTAAAGATATCAAAAATCGGAGACTACCAAAAGATGCGCCATCTGCAGCTGCATATTTCATGTACCAAACACTAAATTATCGGATGAATATTCGTGGACTTAATTGAGGGAACTGTTTGGCACAAACCTGGACTGAACCGGCCAGGTCCAGGTTTTCATGGAACAGCTATAATAGAAACGGTCCGAAAACGGAACCATTGCTAACACTAGTTCCAACCACTTGATCCTCCAGATATTGTTTTGCTTCCCGTCTCACCGTCTCATCTCCCTGAGACGCGAATATCATCTTTTCCAAGTAAAGCTGATAGTCTTTCAATTGCCACAATGATGAATTCGCTTCTCCAAATGATGATTCCGTGCTTCGCACCCAGGGCAATGGGGCTGCTTGATCGAGTGCAAGTGAATGTTTTCAAAGTAGTCAGCCGTCCATGCACAGATGACAGGATAACATTGCTGCATTCGACTGTCCGCACAAAGTATATTCTTTCCAGTGTTGAAAAGCACGTTGAGAGGACGAAAAATAAACTTGAAGACCTTCCTTAAAACCTCTTGATTGTGGTTGGTTGTTTCTTCACGGGAGTTGTTTTTCCATGTTCTTTAAAGTGATATTTCGGAGGAACAGAAAGAAGGGCAACAACGATGCTTGCAAGATTCAAAAGCTTTGATCTAATCGTCAACATCAGCAAAATGTAAATCAGTGCGGAAGCCACACACAAATCTCCTAGACACTCTGGTAGACCACACCGGTGCTCCTAAGTAATTCCAGATGCTCCCAGGCCTCCTGGAGCTAAGCAAAGTGCTCCCAGTCTCAGCCACAGCATTCTCAGGTGCTCCTGAAAGCACCTGCAGTTATGGAGGTGCATTCAGGATGCTATGAGATTTGACTTATAGGATAATCAAATATTGGAGCAGCTGAGACCTGGCCGAAGGTCTGCAGGAGACTTATTGCCGTATTCTCACAGCACTGGTTCTTAGGGTTCCATAATCACAAGGCATTTCGTGTATCAGATTCGTCTTTGTTACAGTCACAAGATTCGCTGCATCATAACATGGCATGTATTATCTATCTAAGTATCTCTATATATATACATACGGCCAATCTGGCTGCAGACAGCACTGGAGCGTAATCGCAGGAGCCCCTGGAGACTCCGATTGAGAGAACTTAGAGATGCACTTGGAGGCTGTGATCGTGTGAACTGGGAGGTGTACTTAGAGGCCGCGATGGAGTGAATTTGGAGATGCACTTGGAGGCCGAGATTGAGTTGAACTTGGAGATGCACTTGGAGGCTGTGATCGAGCAGGTTTGGAGATGCATTTGGAGGCCGAGATCAAGTAACTCAGAGATGCACTTGGAGGCCGAGATCAAGTTGAACTCAGAGATGCACTTGGAGGCCATGATCGAGCGAGTTTGGAGATGCACTTGGAGGCCGAGATCGAGTTGAACTCAGAGATGCACTTGGAGGGTGTGATCAAGCAGGTTTGGAGATTCATTTGGAGGCCGAGATTGCGTAACTCAGAGATGCACTTGGAGGCCGAGATCAAGTTGAACTCAGAGATGCACTTGGAGGCCGTGATAGAGCGAGCTTGGAGATGCACTTGGAGGCCGAAATTGTGTAACTGAGAGATGCAGTTTGAGGCCGTGATCGAGCGAGTTTGGAGATGCACTTGGAGGCCGAGATCGTGTAACTCAGAGACGCACTTGGAGGCTGTGATCGCGTGAGGTTGGAGATGCACTTGGAGGCCATGATCAATCAAAATTGGAAGAGTACTTGGAGGTTGTCGATCTGGAGGCGGTAGATTGGGAGGGAGGTGCGATGGCAGCTGTGACTCTATTCATTGGTTAACTCGGAATTGTGGGAATGTAGAGAGTTGAGTACTATATGGTCTGCCAAGAGATAAGGGACTGGCTGGGAGCGGGAGACAGTGGATCATTGGATGATGCAGTACTTCGTGTATGCCGTACTCGGTGTATATTGTACTCGGTGTATGCTGTACTTGGTGTTAACTCATGACCTTTGTGTGGAGCATCAGCAAAAAATATTTCCGTCCAGGCAGAATGGTTCCGTCGGAGTGGACGCGCTCCGTCCGAGCCATCAGAGACACCCCGGCAGCAGACTACTTCGAGCCCGGTGTCAATTCAATGCGTCGCGATCCATATCGCCCTCTGATCGCTATTTAACCGTTTCTTCTTGTTCTGTCAGTCTCCTATTTTCAATGATCACTCTGGCGTTGTGGCCAACTGTGACCATACGTCGGAATGGGTTTATTGGGTACGCACTTGCATCAGGATTGCAATGCAATGGGTGACGCTGCAAAAATCTCTCCTCGCATTCCTTCTACCTGCACGCAAAATGCAATTCTCTCTCTACCAATTATACAGGATTGCAAGGCGATGGGTGATGCTGCGAAAATCTCTCCTTGCATTCCTTCTACCTGCACGCAAAATGCAATTCTCTCTTTACTAATTATACACATCATTCCAAGTCGCCAGATCTATGTAGCTATTGACAATCCATCGCTCGTTCCGTCCATCTCCTGTCTTACTACTTGTAGCTATCTCTGGAATGACGTGCGCGCAGCCGACAATATTTCCCACGCTGACAACTTGCAAAGCAATGGCTGCGGGTGCTTTTCCCACTTGTACAAATTTCGAGACGGGATCCAAGTTACCCGAGTTTTCAGGTATTTTTAGTGTTAGCAACGGGTCCGGGTAACCCACCAGCGGTCCAGGTTTGGACCGGAAAAACAGTTTGGTTCGGTTCCAGAACCGTCCAAAAACCCGACCCGCTGGGTCTTGGTGGGCCAAACCCGGACCCGTACCCGTCAACTTGTGGGTTTTGCTGGGTTCGGCTAGACCTGTCGGTTCCGATCTCTGGTTCTGCGTTTCGGGTTTTCTATTTATGGTCATATTTAGATATCTTACTGCCAATCGCAAAATATTGACTTTAGTACGCGATTGTTCTTTTCGGATGAATCGGCTGCCTTTATATCTAAAAATAATACAGACACGCTCCCTGTCCCATCTTGAAAATAAGTGTCAATAGAGTGTCAACGATTTTTGGTATTGGATCTTGGTAATCTATAAGGCGACTGCTTACAAACATCCAAAAATGAGGTAGTGGCCGCCTTTAAAGCCAAAAACCGAAGGCACACGCTTGCTGCCCCATTCTGAAAATGAGCGTCAACGGAGCATCAACGATTTTTAGTCTTGTAAGTCAGGTAATTGAAAAGTGACTTGTTTTTTGTTATGCATAATCGTTATATTGGCCGCCTTTAATGGCCAAAGAGAAAGCAACACACTCCCTGTCCGATCATGAAAATGAGTGTCAACGGAGCGTCAACGATTTTTGGCCTTGCATGATGGTTGATCAAAGCGCGAGATGGCTGCTAATGGCTATATATGGAGTTTTCACCGGTTTTATGGGCTAAAGCATTTAGGATCACTGAGTTGCAGCGTTGAAAATGAATTAAGTTGTGATTGTCCGGGAGGCTGTCACGGGACCATCTCTTGCTTATCAGCCTATAAAGGCAGCCAAAACCTTGTTTTTAGATGTCTGCGATCATTTGCCACCAAGATTACTCAAGATTCCAGTCCAAAAATCATTGTCAAGATGGGGCAGGGAGAGTATCGCATTCTCTTTTGCCTGTAAAGGAGGCCAATAGAATGATTATAGATAACGAGAACTAATTCACATTTTAATAACCTGACTTACAGGACGAAAAATCGTTGACGCTCCGTTGATGCTCATTGTCATGATGGGGCAGGGAGAGTACAGCATTCTCTTTTGCCTATAAAGGCAGCCAATACGATGATTATAGATGACAACGACTAATTCACATTTTAATAACCTGACTTACAGGACGAAAAATTGTTGACGCTCTGTTGACGCTCTGTTGACGCTCTGTTGACGCTCTGTTGACGCTCTGTTGACGCTCTGTTGACGCTCTGTTGACGCTCTGTTGACGCTCTGTTGACGCTCTGTTGACGCTCT
>Ga0307514_10005529_pt1 | contig 11228 bp, 12 predicted proteins | sample 16_EM_MG_FD_203088 | JGI IMG/M metagenome (GOLD analysis project Ga0307514, IMG submission 203088) | Populus trichocarpa ectomycorrhiza microbial communities from riparian zone in the Pacific Northwest, United States - 16_EM | ecosystem: Host-associated > Plants > Roots > Unclassified | place... | reverse complement strand
TTATCCCTTTTTTTCCTGTGTCTGTACTCTTTTCCATTTGTGCAGCAGTTAATCCTGCGACTGGGTTTTTAAGTACTCCAGTCACTATATCCCAGATTGAGCCCTCTTCATGATCATATTGCTCCAGCGTTTGCTCTATTGATAATATCCACTGCGCAAAGTTATGTTGTCCCACAAGCTTGGGTTCGATCTTGGGGTTTCCTCTTTCTCTTGTCATGGTGACAGATGGTTTGGTGGTAGTGGTACTAGTGGTAGTGGTACTAGTGCTTGCAGATTCGGGTTTGTCAGTCATTTATAAAATGACAGGATATAGGCTTTTTTATCCTGGTAGGATATCCGGATACCTTGGATATCGTTGGCTGATTGAGAGTTTGACTGTAGGATGGTGGCGCTGATTGTGGTAACGCTGGTTATGGTGACAGATGGTGGTTTGGTTGCTCGCCTTGGTGTGACCTGGCTTGGAATGAATTCTACAAGCTTTGCTTTACGGTAGGCTTCATATCATAGAAATTCGCTGATGTTGACCTTGCATTGTACGTCGGCCTCGTATTTTTGATATCGGAAGTATTGTGTAGCTGTCACTTCTAGGAGTACTAGCTCGGGTTCCCAATCTGGTAGTTGGTCTTCCTTTTTGGGTGTTGGGTCGGGGATGTTCCTTACGTGTCTGCTTGGTTCTTGGTAGATTGCCCCTTGGGATGCGCCTTTGGTGGGAGTGTTTGATGTGATAGCGCTTGTTGGTGGAGTGAGATCTAATGGCTTGCAGTGCCTTCGGAAGTTTTTTGCTTTGTATTCCCTTACCCAACCCATGGAGTGTCGTCATCTCTTTGCTTGTGTTTAGGCTTGTAGAGCTTTCAACTGAGCGCTGGGCTCATAACCTGTAAGAATTACAAGCTATGAGTAGGTTGAATTGTGGAGGTTATGCGATAGCGGAGATGAGACTTTATTGTGAGAGGAATAATAGCTTAGAATACTCAGAAGACTTGACTTGCTAATAATAAAATCCTCTATCTAAACAAGAATGAAAAACAAGTGCAAAACCCATCACCTATATAGTATTCCTGATACAAGATACTATCCTAATTAGGGCGTTTACAAGCTTCTGCCTCATAGCGGTCTAGCTCATATTCCCATCTTGGCTTCACGTGATTTGAGGCGCTGCGGGTAATTCCCACAGCTGGATCGGCCCAGGGGTTGAGAGAGTTCCTTGCTGGGTTTCCACTCAGGAGATGCGGTCCCTCGCCATAGTCTACATAGGCTGAATGTGAGTAATGATTAATTTAAAAAAAACATAGTATTGAATTGGCAGGACATTGGCGCAGCCTCCATGAGTTTTCATCAACGAAAATGGAGCGCCTCCGTGAGCGCCTCCGTGAGCCGTAAAGTTTGAGCCACACCACAGCAACATGCATGTCAACGGTATGCGTACATGTAGGCGTCTTAGTACTACTAGAGACCTTCCGAAATCCCTCCAGAGGGCGTGGCGCTGACTAGGATCAGGGGTCCGCACTGGAGGAGTGCAAAGACCTTCCGAAAAGTTCTGTAGCTATTGGATTACCAATCAACCTGGGCACGTGTAGCAAACAACACACGACCCTAATATCAAGTACCGGTACCCGTAACAAGTCACCATGTCAACGTCATTACTATTACTACAAGCCCAGTCTCAACGTAGGAAAAGAATTCATCGAGTAATAATTGGGGCTCAAATAGAACAACTGGGTGCTGAGAAGCGATAGAGAGGGCAACTGCGGGAGGAAGGAGAGTTGGATTTGAATACACTTAATGATGAAGCCTGGCGGGCATACTTTCGGTAAGTTAAAGTTTAAAACCCATGGATATTTAATTATTCTAAGATATGTTGTAGGTTCACTCGGAGTGAAGTAGAAAAACTAGTCGTGGTACTACAAATCCCAGATCCAGTCCGTGGAGGCAATGGTATCAGACAAGATCCTCGAACAAGCTTGTGCATGCTTTTGAATCGCCTTGCCTATCCAAATCGATATGCAGACCAAGCTCTCAAATTTGGCTGGAGACCTGAAAGGATTTCAGAAATTACCAATCATCTACTAGATTATATTGTTTAGAAATGGAAATATCTTCTGGAATTTGATGCTCATCGGTTGACTCGAGAAAAGCTGTTGGAATATGCACAAGCCATCCACCGCAAGAATGATTGTCCATTGACAACCTGTTGGGGTTTTATTGATGGCACTATCAGGGGAATAGCAAGGCCTGTACGTTATCAACGTACTTGTTATAATGGATGGAAACGGAAGCACTGCTTGAAATATCATGCAGTAGTCACACCTGATGGATTGGTGTCTCATCTATTTGGTCCTGTGGAAGGTCGTCGCAATGATGCACATCTATGGAATGAAAGCGGACTACAGCATTATCTTGAAGAGCATTCCTTTGCCCCAGATGGTACTCCATTACAGATATATGGAGATCCTGCCTATGGAGTTACACGACATCTCCTATCACCATTTCAAGGAGCATCTTTAACTCCTGAACAACAAAATTTCAATAGACGAATGTCTGCTGTACGCATTGTGGTGGAATGGGTATTTAAAGATATCGGTCAACAACTATTTCCCTTCCTAAGTTATGTTCCAAACCAGCGGCATCTTCAACAACGTGTAGGACTTCAATTCATTACCGCCACCCTGCTATACAATGCACATATCTGTTTACACGGGGGTCAGATTACACAATTCTTTAATACTACAGGAGGAGTAGCACCACCAACCTTGGAAGAATATTTTCATCAACCAGAGCTGGAAGATTTTGATCCTCCAAACCTCTGAAATCCCAAAAGTGCTTGCAAGAGCTCTCGATGCTCTTGCGCTCGACGTTGTGATTCTTGATGAATACTTTCAGCAAGATTTTCTAATGAGTTGATAGTCCGCTCTTGTTGAACTAATAGTTGTTCTCGAAATGTAGACTCTTCTGCTATCAAACCATCTAGCCGGTCTTTTTCTGCTTCTTCTTCCTTCTCCAATTTTTCTGATAGCTTTACCAACTGTTCCATTTGGTTTCTTTTTCTCCGCTTCTTCTCCTGATTTTTTTCACTAGATCTCGATCCTAGATCTACTGCTTGTCCTCTCATAGCTTCCTCTCGTACTTTTTTCCCATCTTGTTCCAACTCTTCTAAACGTCTTTTTGCTTCCGCTTTTAATTCTGGATTACGTCCATGTTGATCTGACCGCATGACAATTTCGTCCATGTCTCGTGTATACTCTGATACCAATTCATCTGCTCCAGTCTTTTGCAAAGACAAAGATTCCTCAGCCTATAGTTATTTCAAGTTAGCTTTATATTCTATTATTTCCCTAAACCGTTCTTACCTTATGAGCCTTCACCAAATAGACACAACGAGATTTACAAGCAATAGCAGACCGCTTAATAGGTATTGGCTGAATGCATGCCAGATGCTCTGCAACCAACTCCCATCCTTTTGTAGCCTGACCTCTTGTACAATTGAATGGGTCATCTGCAAGCACTTGCTTTGCTAAGGCCCGGTCCTCCCAGGCCTGCCACTTCTGTGTCGTTTTTCTCTCTGGAACTGGTGTCGCATCAGCACTGGGGGATTGTGGTCGCACTGGGCTCGGCGCCTCAGTCTGGCTCTGTGAATTCATTTTGTAAGGTTAAATTTTACTTTCGCCGATTTTTTCGAGCTCTCTGGACTCGTTTCCCATGCGTGGTTGTTGAGAAAATATGGGTTGAAGTTCTGTAGCGGAAAACGGGGGGATTCACTTTTTTCTGTAGCTCGCTGGCACTCTAGAGTTGTGGTACCGCCACACTTGGCGCTTGTTGCAGGGGTTTTTCGCCCTCTGGAGGGATTTCGGAAGGTCTCTAGTATACTGAGGGAGGGTTAAAGGCCCAGGGACCACCGACGACAACTACATCGCAAATGGTCGAAGCGAGGTTCGAAAATAACCACCAAGGATATGGCCCTCGCTGCTATAATAATATCGACCTGGATCTTGGGGGCGGGGGGCCAACAATGCAGCCCCTGCCCTCTTGATCACGATTGAAGCCGAAGCTCTTCTCCTCTGTCCTGGTAGAAATCCACCACGACCAGGAATTGGTATGGCAGTCAAGGGAGTGTCCACACCTCGCACCGGCGAACTAGAGCTGCTAGTCACTACCATTCCAGCTAAGTGACTAGGTTAGAGCGCTCGGATAAAGAAGAAGTAGGTTGGCAGATAGACCCAATAATATACACAATTCTTTAGAAGTCGGGATAGGGATGATAATTCCTGTCACTGGGAGTACCAAGTCAGCAGGGTGGACATTATTGGTGACCTTTGGCTACGTACAGTGAGGCTCCAAAAGCCTCTGGGACGTTGCACTTTGAGAGTAAAACCGCCACAACCACTCAGTGGGGCTGGGGAAAGCAAGCGAGCCTAAACTTCCACAATTAATTCACTTTATCAAAAGGATAGTATATATCGGAAAACTGACTCATCTTGGTCATTAGAACCAGAGTGTTAGAGGCACGAGCTGGTTGAATATCCACTTGTGGAAATTTTGGTAGAGTCGTAGCAAAATCTGTATGAGGATGAGAAATCCCAACGACTGTCCTGACTTTAAACACTACTTGTGGCTGATATACTATGATCCACAGGTTGAGATCCAAGAACAGACTTCTCCAAGTGATATATTTGAATTTGGGAGATATGGTAGGTAATTGGAGTCGAGAAGTATTTATTCTCAATTTTAAAAAGCCTCAGTTGTCCATTTTGGCTGTGAGTTTGAAAGTGTCTGGGGACTAGAGGAGCCTCACTGTAGGAGGTCTGGGGTATGGGTAGGAACCGTTACATTAGAGTTTGGGAAAGGAGCCACAAGAGCAAGTATGTTGGTTTAGAGGGGGAATATGCGCAGGAGATTTTCGGAGAAGGAGAAGGAGGCTAGCTGTGAAAAAGCCGAAGGGGGACCTGCTGCGTATATCGGAGGGGGGAGAATAAATTTGACTAGCCTAGTAGAAGAGCTCCATGAACGAATTAGTGAGGGCACAACCGAGAGATGGAAGGCCAGATTTGCTTCAAGTGAGGATGATACCAACGTACGGGAAGAGATACAAGTACTGAAAGCGGAGGTAGTAGTGCTGAGGACAACGTCAGCGTGCCATCAATTTTGGCACAGCTGGAAAAGTAAGGAAAGTCTGAAGGGGGTATTACAATGGTTGAGGTAAAACGAATATATAGTAGGGTTGTGTCAATCAGACTAAGAAGGATCCAGAGGCCAAAGAAAGTGAGCCAGCAAGAAATATGCATCAACCCCTGAAGGTATACCAGTACTACTAATACGTGAAGGAGATATGTTCATGGCAGATTGGTCAGCCGGGGGGAGAAAAATGTACAAATCCGAGGAGGAGGAGTAGTCGATGCCGACGGCGGAGAAGGCTACGGCGTTCCTGTTCAGGTCGGGGGTAAGGGCGGATCTCCACGATCAGTGACAATATCTTGTGTTGGAGATGGGGAAGATTGCACACGCGACACATGGGTTTGATATTAGGGCTACATCAGAGGAGGTAGCAGCAGCAACAAGGTATGAAGAGTGGATTGAGAGAGAGAGTGAGCAACTATGGTCAGAGCTACCAAAGAAGCAAAAGGGAAGGCGAACCTCAGACACCCCACCACCATGAGCACGAATGTTAGTTATTCATGGAGCACCATTGAAGTCCAAGCCTGGAATGATATGGAGGTGGATCAAAGAGGATAACAAGCGTATAACAATTCTGGGAATACGATGACTATTGAGGGAGGAGTGTCGGGGAAAATCAGCATTATTCCTAGTTATCTACCTGAAGGATATGATTGAATTCGAAGTTGGGGCACTACGGATGAGTAGGAGGTTTTTCCACACCACATGTTATGACTGGAGCGTTTTTGGGTTGTTTTTATTCACCCGCAAGGTGTTTGTGTTTTACCTGCAATGTGTTCACCTGCAATGTGTTCACCTGCAATATTCACCTGCGATATTCGTTCACGTGTTGTTCCCTTTTCCAGGGAATATCTGGTCATGTACGTAGATACAGAAGCAGAGACCGGCTCCGGGATGTGGTAGCCTACATGTAGGTGTGGTCTCTCGTAAGAGGCTAGATAGCTAATTATAAAAATAAAAAAAATGAGTAGACCGATCGCGAGAACAGGGGTGGTGACAGACTCTCATGTACTCTACAAGACGCATGGATATTATGGTAGCTCTGCTTATTGATCTCGAGATTGGGTATGTAGAGTTGGTGCGGGGTGCTAAAAGGAAAGAAAGGTTGTCACCTCAGGGGTAGGTAATTTGTCATGTTTATCTGCATTTATTGTAACTGCAGTGATACACATACCACGTTGGGTGTTGTCTATATACTCGCAGTCGACGTACCGGTAGGCCTGAGTGCCCAATGGGGTTTCGAATTCCACTCAAGACAGGGTTTCTGCTCACACTAGTTTTCGTCATACCTCAACCATCGCTGGGCCAGATAACTTTTGGGGGTATAAAATATGTTAGAATGAGTAATCCCAAGACATGGGATAAAGTGGGATATGTGGGGTAACATGGGATGCAACGTGGGCGGGATGTAACGTGGGATAACGTGGGGCAATGTGGGATGTATGGAGTGACGTGGGATACTACGTGGGATGAATTGTATGGTGAGAATGGGATATATAAGGGCACTGGGAATCCTTCATGTTTAGTCTTTGGATCTTGATCGAATATTATACTTCATTCCCGCCTTCACTACAGTATTCGCACGAGAGCAAGTGAACTGACGGACGAATTTCTACTAAATACGTGTGTGGTGTTTCCTGTGGTGAAGTGTGTAAGCAGAGGCACATGAGAGTTGTTATACTCCGTATACGTAGTACATATACGTAGGAAAATGCATAGTTGGATAGGAGTGGTTTTTGGAAAGTTTGGGCGGGGGGGGTTTCTATTGGTATTTACATATTAGAACTCGTACCATCCAAATAGGCTAAAGCCTATTGGATTTAAAGATCATTCCATTCTTCGAGAAATACCATATAAGCGAATTATATGAGGAAACGAGAGAGGCGGTGCTCGAGTTCCCTACTTAATGTTCTCGTACCCGTGACTCTAGCCTGATCTTGGCATTGGCCACGATTTAACTACGGGTCCAAAATCGTTGTAAATTCCGGCTGCTACCAAGTGAAATTTCCCCTAACAGTAGCGCCACAGGATTCACCTGGGAAAATTTGTCCTGGACATTGCACCCGCAAATCTCCTGTGTAATATTCCAGTGTACAATCTAGTCTCATACCAAGACCCTCAGACTATGTACAATCCTGCATTGCTTCAGTAAAATCTGAGGATTTGTAATCGCTTGTAACTAAGGAAAGCCCACCTGTGTTGCTTCCAGGTTTTCTTTCCACTGAACAAGCATGGGTTGCGCATGACTTTGGGTATACTACAGCATCAGTATATGTCCAGTCACAGGGAATTTTCATGATCCACACAGGAGTAAACCCGTTTCTAAACTGGAAATAAACGCTATGGTCAAAATACTAAAATACTAAAATAATTATAAATTGTGTAATAAGCAGGACTCGAACATGAGCTTATTATTCATAGTATTTAATGTTTACCACTAGAATATAAGATTGTATATACAATTACAAATATATACTAGGGGCCATCAGCTACTTTGTGAGTGGATCGGACGTATATATATGGTTGTGTTCTGCATAAGAGCAAAGCTATATGAGACTTAGAACACCGCTTGGCTCTTAAGTCATCTAACTATGGAACTTCGCGGGGTTAAATAAATTCCCCAACTCATTCCACCGCGGGAGTGAAAGGCTTTTCCCACGTATATATTAACTATGCCAGCTATCATGCGATCCCCGCATTCAGACTGACGTACATGAAATAAACCCCAGGCTTTCACTAATCACGATATATAAAATGTAATAGAACATAAGGGAAATATAGCGGAGACTTAAACATGCATGAGGTGGATCCTGAGGCTACACACTTTTATATTCCCATTCCTATTAACACCAACGCTGTTAATGCACTAATTCCGCATCGGTCTGGTGATCAGTCAGCCCAATGCCTTTTGGAATAGTTAGGGACTTGGGTTGCGTAGGTCCCTTACCTGAGCCGTAACAGCGCCGCAAAAATCCAACTGGTTATTCTCACTTCCGAGCACCACTGTGTGTTTTCTCCCACCTCGATGCCCCTGATCCCTCTGGCCTGCACCTCGACTCACATGGTCCCCTCCGTGCTCGCAGACACCCATAGTCCGAAACTGGCCACTGGACACCCATCGACCCTCCTCTGGTCTCTGGATACTCTAGGTATTCATCCCCCATCTCTCACACCCCCATTCCAACTCTATATGTCCTAAACACTCATATTCCACATTTTTTCTCCCTCAGGTCCCCATCTTGTCCTCATTCTTCTTTCCCTCCATGTTCACTATGTGGCTCCCAGGCACCCACTATTCTCCTTGTAGCCCCCCAGCACTCTCCCTTGGTTCCCTAGCATCCACATGTCTCTATTCATTCCCTTTACTCCCTTGCACCCTACCATTATCATTGGCCCCCTGAGAGTCACTCCCTCATCATCCATGTTCTCAGCACCACTTCCTTCAATTTCCTCTTGGGTGCTCTGGCAGATTTGTATTCCTCCAGTTATTTTCAGTTCGTCCCTGCCTTCTGGATTCTCAGCGTCCGCCTCCGTCCTCACTCGGGCTGGTCCCCAGTAGATCTTGTCATATACACTCATGGTCAGGTTCTTGTGTGTGCTGCTTTTTATGCATTCTCTATCTTACTTCATCCCCTTGCCACGTATTATGCATATGCTAACCCCACTATTCCACCCAGATTACCCACCCCCACCCAATCTACTGCACTTGAATATTAAAATAAAAAAATTCAATAAAATTATTCACTATTATAAAAAATATGAAAAAATCCCCAGTGCACCGCCATAGCCAATCCCGGACTGCCACATATATCTATACACAAACGAAAATACATAAATGATAACAGTCCGACACATCCAATTATCTTTGAAACCTGCCCCCGCTCGTCCTAAATTCGCCACACCTTTACTCAATCTATCCGACAACCCGCCGAATCCCCCGCCGTATCTTCATGATCCAACTCCCCATCCAAATTCAGTTGCAACCCCTCCTGGCTATACTCCTACATCTTATCATGATCTATTTCCTTCTCAATCATACATTTATGTTATTACTCGTATCGTGACTATACCCTAATATGGATCACATAGAATATACATATCCTGTATCAATCTCTAATATGCTATAATAATGAATTACAGTGCAGTTGAAATAGTCAACACAGGCTGGGATACAAAGCGTGATAACCCATGTTCAAGTCCTGAGTACGAGACCAAAAACTAGAGTGTGTATGCGGGTTTTTTCACATGTGCTGAACGGGTCTTAGTCAGAGAAATTATTCCATAGGCAATGGAAGATAACCTTATGTGCACAGTATTTAGTCCGGCTAATGACAGAAATATATATTTATATTTCCGCCGTTGCGTCATTGCTCACGTAGAATAATGGAGCAGGCTCATTGTTGGAGAGTATTACCGCTAGGGCAAAACGTGATCACTGGGTGCCAGGTTTGCCTAGACACCGATGGTATACTGTGCACCAACACTCATGAGGGGAGGCTTATTTTCTAGCAGGTATGTACCACAATGATCATAATATATACTACCATGGGGGAGTAGTACAAGATTTACACAATAGGATTAGGCGACGCTAGCATACTCTTAGATTGCATACATGCTTGACTCAGTAGAGATGCACATCTACCCAGCATCTAAAGGTATACAGATATTTCGAATGTCAGCAATGCATGTACATTTATAAGGAAGGAAAGAAAGGATCAACACATGCATATACGGATGAGCAGGCACAGAAAATCATGCTACCGTCAGTCAAAAAGTCGTATCCACCCACGAGCAACACAAAGAATGAGAAAACAACTAAAGGTGCGATGGCACATGATGGAATTCCGTATAGCAAGGATTGCGGACCGCGGTTGGTGCCATATATGCACTACTCTCCAGAGTTGATAGCCAATATTCACCTGCAGCTGGGGTTCCCAACCTAGGCCGCGTGCTATGGCGGGGTCAAGCGCATTCTTCCTATTTGTATTTTCCCAATCGGTGGTCGCACTGTGATCCAACAGCAGTTGCACAATTTTTGTCTCAGGCCTGAGGTGCATAATGCAGCACAGAATTGTACCAGCTGTGAGCGACATCTGATTTAGACCCCCAGTCCAACAGCAGCTTCACGGCTTTGGTATGGAGGGACCAGCCACCACTAGCTGTTAAATGAAGTGCAGTCTACTTGCTGACGGTCGTGGCGTCAATGACTGTACCACGCTCCAACAGTACCTTAACGGTCTCAAGCTGGCCTTCGTAAGCTGCCAAATGAAGTGCGGTTCACTTATTGTCGGTCGTGGCATCAATGGCGGCACCCCTCTCCAACAGCATCTTAACGGTCTCAGGATGGCCACTGTCAGCTGCGCAAGAAGTGCAGTCCACTACACACGTCAGGCAGATATTGAGAAACTATGGATGGTTGCGGGAATGGATTGATGACTGGTTGGCACCGCGGCAGTTCCATATGGAGGTAGACGGACACGACTTAGGACTGTAACCATGACAGGAGGAACCCCACAAGGCAGTCCCCTCTCACCAGCATTATTCACGGTATGCATGTCGAGCGTGGCCTATGGGATGCAGAGCGGAGGCTACGTCAGCGGCGAGGGGGGAGGGAGCTAAGGAGAGTGCGCAGGGAGAGCTACTGGCCACTGTCCTTTATTGATGATGTAAATGGGGTGAGGGTAGGAGGAATGACCCTACGGGTCCAAAATCGGTGCAAATTCCCGGTGCTACCAAGTGAAATTTCCTGTAACCGTAGCACCACAGGATTCGCCCAGGAAAATTTGTCCTGTGTATTGGACCGGCAAATCTCCTGTGTAATATTCCGGTGTACAATCCTGTGTTGCTAGAGTAAAATCCGAGGATTTGTAATCCTTTGTAACTACGGAAAACCCACCGGAGTTGTTCCAGGTTTGCACCGGATTAATCACACGTTTTCTTTCCACTGAAAAAGCATGGGTTACTTATGACTTTGGGTATACTACAGCATCAGTATATAGTAGTCCAGTCACAGGGAATTTTCATGATTCACACAGGAGTAAACCCGTTTCTAAACTGGA
>Ga0307514_10005528_pt1 | contig 11228 bp, 10 predicted proteins | sample 16_EM_MG_FD_203088 | JGI IMG/M metagenome (GOLD analysis project Ga0307514, IMG submission 203088) | Populus trichocarpa ectomycorrhiza microbial communities from riparian zone in the Pacific Northwest, United States - 16_EM | ecosystem: Host-associated > Plants > Roots > Unclassified | place... | reverse complement strand
AGTATTGCTCCGATCTCAAAGCTAAAGGCTTGCACGAGCGTACAAAGCAGCACCTAGCTGAACCAACCCAAGGTCATAGTCAGATAACAGGTAGACAGAAACAGACTCCAATTCCTTTCATTTTTTGTCTTTATTTTTTCAATTTTGGCACACAGGTGGTGTCATAATACCATACATACGCAGAGACGGAGAAACAAGAGAAACTAAAACTAAAAAACTCACCTCTCCTCCATCTCTAACCCTTCTAGATCTTAGTGGATTGGTGATTGATTTGTCATAGTATAAGACAGCAACAGAAAGAAGAAGATGCTGAGATTCTTAAAAGGAGTGGTGGGTGGATCTGGTACCGGACTGAAAGATCTCCCTTACAATATCGGCGATCCTTACCCTTCTGCTTGGGGATCCTGGACTCACCATCGCGGAACCTCCAAGGTTCAATTTCAAATCCTTCGATTTTTACGTTAGGATTTATTTATCTTATTGTAGTGTACTACTACTAATGGACGCCGAATTAATTCTTTTTGATCATGTTTAAAATGTAATTCATTGTGGTATGTGAACCTGGAGGATTTAGTTTTTGTTTTTTCATGTTGATTGATTTTCAGGATGACGATGGTGGATCGGCGGTGTCCATATTTTCTCTTTCTGGAAGTAATGCACTGGATGGCCATTTAGCTGCTGGTCGTAATGGTGTCAAGCGTCTTCGTACTGTGAGTTTGCCTTTTCTCTATCTTTTTATTTTTATTATTTAGGCTGAGGTCTTCTCAAGCACAGTAACCCATTTTGGCATGCTTACTTCTTCTTGAAATTGTTCAGTTGCAAAGCTTCTCTTTTATGATTCCTATTTTCTTGGCTTATCTTTTTTGAGGCTTGTTGTTTCTGTGGGCAAACTTCAATAACATTAGGTGCTTACAATCTTTGACCCATTCTTATGTCGTCGATAAGATTAGAAATTTGTTGTGTGATCATAAGGGTTATTTCTATTTTTTTTTTTGTTGAAATTTACCTTTTCATACACCATTTCTCCACTGGCATTGAAGCTGCTGTTGCTTCTTTCCAGGTCAGACATCCAAATATCTTGTCATTTCTTCACAGTACTGAAGTTGAAAGTGTTGAAGGTTCTAGCTCAAGGGTTACTATATATATTGTAACAGAGCCTGTTATGCCACTATCTGAGAAGATCAAGGAACTAGGTTTAGAAGGCGCACAAAGGTATGACTGCTCTAATCTGCTGGAGGAGTTGCTTTACTCTTTTGCTCATTCCATCTCTGATGGCCGCACCCCCAACACCACCCCCCCCCTTTTTATTACATGATTTCTAACTCATGCATTGCTTTTCATTCTTTTCGTGATAATCTATATTTTCTTTAGCATGCAGATTACCATTCTAAGCATTTTCATTTATAACTGCTCTTTGATTTGGTAGTGCACAAGCACACAGCCTAGGCACTGTTTCAGGATCATGTTGTTTTAGCTGGATGTTTACAATCTCCGCCTGTAATTCCTTGTTTACAATCTACCATGCTCTCCACACGAGATAACACACGATTCATATGATGGTGGCAATCCTGCCTTTTTCAATTACCAATGAATGATAGGGTTCCTTATAATTTTCCTTATAATTCTTTTCCTGGCAGGGATGAGTATTATGCCTGGGGGCTGAACCAGATAGCTAAAGCTGTGAGCTTCTTGAATAATGATTGTAAACTTGTAAGCACTTCCAACTCCATATGTGATCAGCAAAATTGATCAACTCCTGTCTCCTTTCTCTATTCTTTGTTGTTTGCATCACTTTCTGACTATCTTTGGTCACTGCAGGTACATGGTAATGTTTGCTTGGCCAGTGTTGTTGTTACACCAACTTTAGATTGGAAGTTGCATGCTTTTGATGTTCTATCTGAGTTTGATGGAAGCAATGGGAATGCAACTGGACCAATGCTGGTAATTCAAGTGTCTGGAAGTGAGCGATTGATGGAAATTTCTTGTTACTCTTATAGTAGATTTATTTTGTACTATATTCCTAAATTTCAAAATTGAGCAGCTCTTGCAAGTAGGATAGACTCTGATTACTTCTTGAGAACTGCATTAAGAAGTTTGTTTCTTGTAAATTGATTTACATTGACGAATAAACTTGTTCTCCAGGAAAGTTTTTTAGTAATTTAGAATAAGGCTTACACAGCCTGTTTTGTTCTGTCCTCATGTTTCTCACTGATGAAATGTTTCAATTATGTTATAAATTTTCAGCATATTCTACCATTAATCAACTATAGAATTCTGTATGGTGGTGGATGGTCGATTTAGGAGCTACCAATGCTGATATTCTTTCTGTTTTTCATAGTTTAACTTGGATTTGTTTTAAAGACTAGCAATGGTTATAGCTGGATGGGTTTAACATACTGTTTATGTTTTTTATTTTTCCAGCAATATGAATGGCTTATTGGATCACAATATAAACCAATGGAGTTGGCTAAGTCTGATTGGGTTGCAATCAGAAAATCTCCACCTTGGGCCATTGATTCTTGGGGCTTAGGTAAGTCTATTTTGCTCCATTTTTAGATGGTTGCTTAATTATATCATACTTTGGTCAATTAAAATGGTGGTGTAACTTTGTATTCATTAACAAACTAGGATCTTGGAATTTGTCTGTTGGGCATGCCTATCCTGATCTGTTCAATTAATTGGAACTATGCCTTTCATTGGACAAGATAATCCATATTTAAATTTATTTTCCTTGTAGATCCTAGTTTTGGAGGTTCATGTGAACATGATGCTGGTTATGTGGACCCATCTCCTCGATTGCCACATGGCAATTTAAAAAAAAAAAATGATCTGACATTCATATTTGTTCACTTAACAACAATATTTTTCTGACGAGAAACATGTGATCATTTTTACAGGAAAAGCAAACTTTTTGCTAGTCTATTATTTTAAGTATTTGTATTGGTCAATTCCCTTTCCCATTGGACAAAGGGAGTGCCTCTCCACCCATATTACTAATGGAATGGCTTTTGAAGTTTTCTCTGTTCTAATAAGTCCTCTAACATAAGACAAGCTCTTCAAGAAAACCTTTGAATTACTCTAGGCATCTTCAAAAATCTTTCAATTCTTATTGAAATGCTATTGTAGTTGATCCACGTGAACCATTGAAAACTATTTCACCCACCACATTCCTATCCACTTATATTTCAATTCCTCTTAGCCATACTGTTATGCTCTGCCCCATAGTCCATATTCTCCCAGGAATTTCCTCGCTTTCCCTTTAGTCTTCTTGAATAACCCTCCCTTTATTATATAAGTTGTATCCTTCCACTCACCTTTAGATTGTTAGATCCCCCAACAATCATTTTGCATCATTTGCTTCATGCTTCTGGGTCAATTTTATTAAGTATGAGAAAGTTTTCAAAGTTCAACTTTTTTTATTCACTAGCTTTTCATCTGTCATCCTTATGCACTGTTCATTGCAATTCTTGTTTGTTGTTAAAGCATCCTAAATTTAACATGTGTTGAGGCAAAGACGTGTGGGAAAAATAATTTTTAGTTATTTTTATTTTCTTCTATGCAAGTTTCTGCAGACAATCTGATTGTTTTTCTTTTTTCCTTTCTGGTTTTGATTGATAGGATGTCTTATATATGAACTCTTTTCTGGTATGAAGTTGGGCAAAACAGAAGAGCTGCGTAACACATCTTCCATTCCAAAGGTTTGCCTTCAGGAATTTATTTACACATATTAGCCATGATGATAGTTTCAGGCACTGTTTCATGGCTTCTTTCTGTGTATCTTAGTTTGTCCTTGGTGGTTGACTTCGACTCATAATTTATTTTCTTTTGCACCACCTATGGTTTTTTCCTTCCCCAGTCTTTACTTCAGGATTATCAGCGCCTGTTGAGTTCTATGCCCTCTCGCAGGATGAATACAGCAAAGCTCTTAGAAAATAGTGGTGAGTTCTTATTATGAGTTAATTGTAGTTTATGTTCTTGGAGGAACTTTTAGTCCTACTAACAGCATGTCTGATATCAAATCCATATTAAATTCATTGGAATTGAATTTGTTTTGCTAAAATTCTTGTTTTTTTTTTTTTTATAATAAATTTGTAAGGATTTGAATTCCACAGGATGGAACTTGTCAATTTAAAACAAAAAAAATGATGAAATTCCTATTATCCACCTCAAAATGTGCATTCATAAAAGTTTTAAGGATAATTTTGGCTTTTAAGAAATTGTAACCAAACAACAATATAGACACAAGTAATTGGGCTGGTTGAATTGCCCTTAGTACCCCCTTTTTGTTTACCTGTATTTACATTCCTATGCTTTAGGGGATTTTGGTTTTCCAAAAATAGGCCCTGCATCAGCTGAATTCTTGAGCAAATCTGAATCCTCTAGGCAAGGATTTGAAAGTGTACGAAAATCATGGCTTGTAAAAGCCATTTCAGTTCACTTCTAATACATATCAATCATACCGAACATGAATGTTAGGTAAAATTATGAATTCTGTTGAATTCATCACAATTATTTACTTTACAAGCATCCGCTATAGAATGAGATTAGGAATTTTCTCCATCTATTAGTCTAGTTTAGTTCCTGTAGCTATCTTAACCAATTATAGGTAGATTTTTCTGTAGTTATATTGCCATTAGTATGTGTAGTATAGCTGCAGAAGAGAAGTATAAGATGTTAAGATGGCATTTTCATTGCAGAAAGAGGGCTTGGGCAACTAAATTTATGGTGTTCCCTATGGCAATCCCAATTTGATAACCCAAGAAGGATTCTTGGCCACACTAAAATGATTGGGTAACAGATGGACAATTATAGGATATGCTGATCACAGTGTTCAAGTGCTCTAGCTATGTATCTGAGCTATTGTATTCATTGGCCTTGTCTTCTTAGTTTCTGAAGAGAGTTGAGGAGCATTATTTGATCTGGCCACCAGAGCAGGAGGGGAGAAAGTAGGAGTCAAATCTGATTTTGGAAACTCATATGAATGGAATAGTAGAAGCTGATTAGGCTTTCATGTTTGCAACAGTTTAGATAAATATTTATAGGAAAATGTTGTTCTCGTTGTGCCTGAATTTAGATCCCCATGCTCAATTGGACTGCATGAGTTCAGACACGTGTTTTTTCCCATTGTTTCTATAACTTCCATTTTGCTTTTAGCTTTCCATTTTACTGTACTGATATTTTTACTAATGGATTTTGCAGAATACTTCCAGAATAAGTTGGTGGACACCATACATTTTATGGAAATTCTTACTTTAAAAGACAGTGTCGAGAAGGATACCTTCTTCCGCAAACTTCCAAATTTAGCAGAGCAACTTCCTCGCCCAATTGTGCTGAAAAAGGTGGGAAAGTTCAGATTCTAATGTTTATGTAAACATAAATTTCATACTCTTATAGTTTTTTCCTGTTTTGGTATTTATCTTGGTTTCTGCAGTTACTTCCTTTATTAGCTTCTGCCCTTGAATTTGGTTCTGCTGCTGCCCCTGCTTTGACTGCATTGTTGAAAATGGGTTCTTGGCTTTCATCTGAAGAATTTAGTGTCAAGGTCTTTTCTTTTTTCACATCTGTTTACATTTATCTTATTTTCATGAGTCATGGCTGGTTTAAAGATTTCTATAACACTTCTCTTGAAGTGCCAAGATGTTGTCATCATTTGTATAGTACTGTCATGTCATGGAGGTAAGTTCCTATTTTTTGCAGGTGTTACCGACTATTGTGAAACTTTTTTCCTCCAATGATCGTGCTGTTCGTGTTAGTCTCCTGCAACATATTGATCAATATGGAGAGTCATTGTCAGCACAAGTTGTTGATGAGCAAGTATGCATCATTGATCAGTGACTTCATGTTTTTTTTATTCAAGCAAACTAGATAATTTTATTTGGAATATGGTCTTCATAATATTGTAATTCTCAATGGGGATAATGTGGCCAGGTTTTCCCTCATGTTGCTACCGGGTTCTCTGATACATCTGCTTTTCTTCGTGAATTGACTCTTAAATCCATGCTGGTTTTGGCACCTAAGGTACTTGTATGACTTTTGCAGTGGCCATATGTGATCCTTGTTATTATTGATGTTTTTCTGCTTTAGGTTTACTGGTTGATTCCGAGCTATGCTTGTGTAAGTAATTAATTGTGGTTTTCGAGTTCTTCCTGAATGTTGCTTTTGTTTCACCTGAAATTGCAGCTTTCTCAACGTACTATTTCGGGCTCCTTGCTGAAATATCTTTCGAAGTTACAGGTCTGTATGATTTATTTGTTGATACAACTGAAGTCTGTTTAGATTACTTTGTTACCATTTAGACTGCCTTAGGCTGCATTTCTTTTGGCTTTACTTTGAAGTTCTTTCCTTTCAATTGATGATCCTTTTTCCCTCTGTCCTATTTTGAAACAAAAGGTATTCTTATATTACTTTGTGTATCTGTAGTTTAATAGGTTTGTTTTTTGTAGGTTGATGAAGAGCCTGCAATTAGAACAAATACCACCATATTACTTGGGAATATTGCAAGCTACTTGAATGAAGGGGTAAGAATGAGCGAATTGTCATGTTGTCTTTAATTCTACGCATCAAGAATCTTTCTATTCTTGTTGAGGATGATCAATCTTGTGGTTCTATTGATTTTATGTAATCATTGATTAATTGAGAATTTACTAGATTTTCTTTGTGAAAATGTTCTCTTGTTTGTTTGAATTACAAGCAGACAAGGAAGAGAGTTCTAATTAATGCTTTTACAGTTCGAGCACTGCGTGATACTTTTTCTCCTGCCAGAGGAGCAGGTATAAGACTGTACATTCTGTTAATTTACTATTTGCTCTTTGATCAAGTTCTTATTCTGAGAAAAGTTTCATTCATTTCAAGTTTTTTTTTTCCTACAGCCTATGCGAAATAATTTTTTTTTAGATGTAATCTAGTGCCTTTACATCCTGGTGTTCTGCACAATGCCTAAAATAAACTTGTATTATTGCAGGAGTAATGGCTTTGTGTGCCACTAGTTCTTATTATGACATTAACGAGATCGCAACTCGGATTCTTCCGAATGTTGTTGTACTTACTATTGATCCTGACAGGTTATATTTTCTCTGGATGATTTTTACATATCTTAGTGTTTTCCCTGCATTGCATAAGAATTGAAATGCTCTCTTTCTTTTTCTTCTTAACAGTGATGTTCGATCAAAATCTTTTCAAGCAGCTGAACAGTTTTTGCAAATAGTGAAGCAATACCATGAGGTGTGCTTATGAATTGTTGTTGCTTTTATTTCAACATGCTTTCTGTTTTCAATATGGGCACATAGAAATTTGAAGAGATTACTAAGTGCTCATGCATTATAAAGGATATTAGATGGACAGCACCAAGTTCTGCTGCTTTCTCAGTCAATACTTGCACGCACTCATGCAGAAATGGTATCTCTTGTGAGATATTTGCTATCTGGTTCACCGAACCTTCTCCTGCCCCTGCCTCACCCAGGCAATAGACCATTTTATATGCAACCATCCATTTGTTATTATGCTTGACTGGGAGAAGCTTATGTTATCAAATGTGAAAAGCTTTCTGGTTGCCACTTACATGTCATAGTTTCTGCTTGCTACAGTGACAACTTAACATCTGTTTGTATGTCAATCTTGTCATACCAATTCCTCGGAAATTGCTTCTTAATTATATTGGTTAAAGAAGTCCAAAGTCTTTAGTAAAGTCTGCTGCCGATGTCCTTCATTCTGCTATTCTCCTTTACTCTGTATCTCCATGACATAGCTGGTCATAATTTAGAGGTGTCCATGATCTGGTTTGCTTCCAGCAAGATGCTGTTGATTTTAATTTCAAAGCATTGGGTTATATTGATTTTTTTCCCTCTTTGGTCATTTGTAGACAAATGTTGGAGACGCAGCTGGAGCTGCAAGCACAGGAATCTCATCAATACCAGGAAATGCTAGTTTACTTGGGTAAGTGGTTTTGGAACTCGTCATGTTGGAACACTTTGAAATGCTCTTACTTGGCACTGGTCCTTTAATAGCTGGGATTTAATCATCTGACGTAACTGGTAAATTGAGTAGGGTTTTTTTTTTTTTTTTTTTTTTTTTTAATGTACTATCATTGCTAGGAGCACATCTTAATGTTATGCATTCTGAATGTGTATGTTTTTTATCCCCTTTCAACCTCTTCTCCCCCATTTTTGTTGTGTTCCTTTTCTGCTAGAGGTTGACATTAGAGTTTATTTGTACTCTCTTATCCTATATTTTTAATATATTGCACATCAATCAGATTCTTTTGACAGCATTTGTTAAGCACGACTTGGTTGAATGATCTATTTTTTTTAGTCTTAGTCTTAGCGGTGCACATTAATAAATCAAAATTGTGTATTCAAATGCTTACAAGTTACATCACACCAATCTCAATGATTGCATGACACCTTATCAATGCATTTCTGTTTGCAGTGTCTAACTTAAGGCAGTTAAAACTATGCATAAAGTAATGCTTTGCTCCATTAATGATGTTTTTTTCAAGTTTTTGTTTTTAACATGCATTTCTCCTGGCTACAGTCTTACGCCATGAATTTTGTATTTAATCTGAAACCATTTTTTATCATTCAGATGGGCCATGAGCTCCTTGACTAGCAAAGGTAAACCTTCAGAACAAGCTCCACTTGCTCCTGCAAATTCTGGCGTTCCTCTATCTTCCACAACCTCCAATGCCAGCTCAGGTATACATCTTGATTGTTTGTTTTGCATTTTTTATGGGTTTAAATGGAGAGTGTCTATTTGACCAATAGTCAAGTATCTTAATGGCCAATGTGTTTTCTGAGGGCATGCCAATCATGCTGTGTGAACTGCACATTGATATTAGATGGTGAAATGCACTGTTGATTCAGCAATGCTTGCTGCAGCATTGCTTATGCCTGCTTTTCCTATGATGCATTTATCTATCAATTCAATATCTGATCACTGTTTTTTATGGTGATCATAGTGATGGACTCTCCGAGTATAGCACCAGCCCGGGTAAATTCCAGCGGAGACTTGGCTGATCAACCTGTACCGGAGTCCCCTACTTCAACAGATGGCTGGGGAGAAATTGAAAATGGAATTCATGAAGAGCAGGGTAGTGACAAAGATGGGTGGGATGATATTGAACCTCTTGAAGAGCCAAAGCCTTCTCCAGCTCTTGCAAGCATTCAAGCAGCTCAGAAGCGGCCTGTCTCACAGCCAGTTTCACAGCAAAAAGCACAAGGTGATATCATCATACACATAACTATAGTTCAATTAAGTTGCATCTCCGTGCCACCTGTTCTCCTGATGGGACGTTCAGCAAGTCTCTTTAATTAGCACTTTTACCCCTCCTTCAGCTGCAAGTGTGCGACCAAAAAGTACTGGGAGGGCGACAAAAGATGAAGATGATGATTTATGGGGTTCTATAGCTGCCCCTGCTCCAAAAACCAATAAAAAGCCTTTGAATGTCAAATCAGCTACAGCACTTGATGATGATGATCCCTGGGCTGCGATTGCTGCTCCCCCACCTACTACAAGGGCCAAACCACTGGTGGCTGGTAGAGGCCGAGGTAAACCTGCTGCTCCAAAATTGGGCGCGCAAAGGATAAACCGGACGTCCTCATCTGGGATGTAATTCAGGGACAGAGAACAAGGATGAAAAGTCAAGTTGTGTAAATTTTTGTTATGGTGACTGGTTTTCACATTAAGATAGAATGGATCCTAGTCGCCAGGAGTTGTATCTTGTACTGCCTGCCAACATAATTGATTTGTAATATCATTCATTTGTACATGATATTCCTCTTATATGTTTTGTTTCTACTTCAAGATGACCGTTGCGATGTTTGTTGGGTAAATTAGTTTCTGCAGCAGCTTGTATTTTGAAATAGCAAATTCACAGAGCATGTAGACATGCTTAAGATGTAATGCACTTGATTGGAATAAGGGTTTGTGTGCTCGTGGATCGAAGCGAATTTATTGTCTTTAATGGCATCTGTTACTATAGCAAAATCTTCAATTCATGAACTTGCTGGTGAGAGAAACAAGAGGATTCCACTCTCACGGTGGATACTTGGATATTGAGATGGATCAAAAAGATGTGTTGGGGAGGTTGGTCAGTGGTCGGAGGTCTCAAGTCGTCTAGATTTGTGTTGTGTGTTATCAATGCAAATGCAAGCGCAGAAGTCAGAAAACTCTTGCACTGCAATCTGACTGAAATGATCTTGTGGAAATTGTGGTGATCTATTGTCGATGTTGATATTTGGATAAATTGTTAAGATTGCGGGTGTAAGTGTGAGTGATTGTAGGGTTTGTGATTCAATTAGTGAAAGAGGGTATGTGCGTGACTTGTGCATAATTTTTATTTATTTTCTTAGAATGTCTTTGATAAATGGATAAAAAGAAAGTGATGAAAAACATCTTTAACCATTGGTTTTAGCTTGTAATAATGCTAAATTTCTCCAAAAAAATAAAAATAAATCATGTTCGTATTTTCAATAAAAAAAATAAAAAATATGAATGAAAAAGAGAAGAAAACTAAAATTATATTCCATGATTTTATAACAAGTTTTTATATTTTGTATGTCTTATGGATTTAATAATAAGTTTATTAAACTCATAGAAAACTTAGTCTAAATTTTTAAAATATAAAAAAACTTTTTTTTTAATATTTTAGGATTTACAAACTCAGATATATTCCTAGTATTAAAAGGAAAAAAAAATAAAAATATAATGAAATATTATTTGACTTTAGAATGGTTAGATTTGACTCATAAAATCATGATTCACCTTAGATAGGGAGTATTAAGAGTGATACTATCTTTTCTATATATAACTGGTCATCTTATCCAGATTTTATAGGTCAATTAAAGTTCTTGGTGATGAAAATACTAGCTGACAACTTTAAACTTTTAAACCATAAAAGAACAAGAATTCTTTATTTTTTTCACACCAAAACCCGGTTTAGCTCGGTTTTTTTTTAGTTTTTTTCAGTCTGGGTTCAGTTTGGTTCGGTTTTTTCGGTTTCAAGCCTATAAAACCAAAACCGAACCGAACCGGTTGGTTTTTTCAAAATTCTAATCGGTTTTTTTTCATGGTTTGGTTTTTTTAATTATTTTTTTTCTAATTTTTTTGTTTTTCAGTTTTTTTACTTATCCCTATCTTATCTGATTTTATAGACTAACTAGAATTTTTAATTTAATGATTAAAATATTAGATGCACTCCAAGCCTTTAAACCAAAAAAAAATAAAAAAGAAAT
>Ga0307514_10005526_pt1 | contig 11229 bp, 9 predicted proteins | sample 16_EM_MG_FD_203088 | JGI IMG/M metagenome (GOLD analysis project Ga0307514, IMG submission 203088) | Populus trichocarpa ectomycorrhiza microbial communities from riparian zone in the Pacific Northwest, United States - 16_EM | ecosystem: Host-associated > Plants > Roots > Unclassified | place... | reverse complement strand
TTCGGTCGCGGTGGCGGCAAGAGCAAGGCGCGCAAGTCGAAGCGCACGAAGCGCGCCGAGTTCGAGCTGCGCGAGGCTCCGTCGCTCGGTGGCGTCAGCGTTCCCCGTGGCGACGGCTCGACCGTCATCCGCCTCCGTCGTGGCGCGTCGATCACCGACTTCGCCGACAAGATCGACACGAGCCCCGGCAACCTCGTCACCGTTCTCTTCCACCTCGGCCAGATGGCCACGGCGACGGAGTCCCTCGACGAGGCGACCTTCGAGATCCTCGGTGACGAGCTCGGCTTCAAGATCCAGATGGTCTCCCCGGAGGACGAGGACCGCGAGCTGCTCGCCGGCTTCGACCTCGACCTCGACCAGGAGCTCGAGGACGAGAACGATGAGGACCTCGAGATCCGTCCGCCGGTCGTGACCGTCATGGGCCACGTCGACCACGGTAAGACGAAGCTCCTCGACGCGATCCGCAACGCGAACGTCGTCGCCGGTGAGGCGGGTGGAATCACCCAGCACATCGGTGCCTACCAGGTCGTCACGGAGCACGAGGGCATCGAGCGCGCCATCACCTTCATCGACACCCCCGGTCACGAGGCGTTCACCGCTATGCGTGCTCGTGGTGCGCAGGTCACCGACATCGCGATCCTCGTGGTCGCCGCCGATGACGGCATCATGCCGCAGACGGTCGAGGCGCTCAACCACGCCCAGGCCGCCGGTGTTCCGATCGTCGTCGCCGTCAACAAGATCGACAAGGACGGCGCGAATCCGGCCAAGGTGCGCCAGCAGCTCACCGAGTTCGGACTCGTCGCAGAGGAGTACGGCGGAGACACGATGTTCGTCGACGTCTCAGCTCTCAACAACATCGGTATCGACACCCTGCTCGACGCCGTGCTGCTGACGGCAGACGCCGGCCTCGACATGCGGGCCAACCCGAACAAGGACGCCCGCGGCGTCGCGATCGAGGCCAAGCTCGACAAGGGGCGCGGTGCAGTCGCCACCGTGCTCATCCAGTCGGGAACCCTCGAGGTCGGAGACCCGATCGTCGCAGGAACGGCCTACGGCCGCGTTCGCGCGATGTTCGACGAGAACGGCAACCCGGTGGAGTTCGCCACGCCGGCTCGCCCCGTCTCGGTGCTCGGACTCACGTCCGTTCCCCGCGCCGGTGACACGTTCCTCGTGACCGACGACGACCGCACGGCTCGCCAGATCGCCGAGAAGCGCGAGGCAGTGGAGCGCAACGCCCTGCTGGCCCGCAGCCGCAAGCGCATCAGCCTCGAGGACTTCACCAAGGCCCTTGAAGACGGCAAGGTCGAGTCGCTCAACCTCATCCTCAAGGGTGACGTCTCCGGTGCCGTTGAGGCGCTCGAGGAGTCGCTGCTCAAGATCGAGGTCGACGACAGCGTTCAGCTGCGCATCATCCACCGCGGTGTCGGTGCTGTCACCGAGAGCGACGTCAACCTCGCTACCGTCGACAACGCCATCATCATCGGCTTCAACGTGCGCCCCGACCCGAAGGCCCGCGACCGCGCACAGCGCGAGGGCGTGGATGTTCGGTTCTACTCGGTCATCTACGCGGCCATCGACGACATCGAGAACTCCCTCAAGGGAATGCTCAAGCCGGAGTACGAGGAGGTGCAGTCGGGCGTCGCGGAGATCCGCGAGGTCTTCAGCTCCTCCAAGTTCGGCAACGTCGCCGGTGTCATCGTGCGATCGGGAACGATCACGCGAAACGCCAAGGCGCGCGTCATCCGCGACGGCATCGTCGTTGGCGACAACCTCGCCATCGAGTCGCTGCGTCGCTTCAAGGATGACGTCACCGAGGTTCGCACGGACTTCGAGGCGGGCATCGGTCTCGGTAAGTTCAACGACATCCAGATAGGCGACGAGATCGAGACGATCGAGCTGAAGGAAAAGCCCCGGGTCTAGTTCGCTGTACGGCGTTGGATGCCGGTGCCCAGGACGGAGAACGGGGCCCCTGCCCCGAGTCTCCTTACCTGGACACCGGCATCCATCGCCCGATCTCGTGGGGCTTCGCCTCACATTCAATGGTTGGGGAGGGTTTTTCTTATGGCTGATGCAGCTCGTGCCGCCAAGATGGCGGACCGCATCAAGGAGATCGTTGCTCGGCGCTTGGAGAAGGGCGTTCGTGATCCCCGCATGGGCTTCGTGACGATCACCGACGTCAAGGTGACCGGCGACCTCCAGCACGCCTCGGTGTTCTTCACGGTCTACGGCTCCGACGAGGAGCGCGCCGACTCGGCCGCTGCCCTCAAGGCTGCCACCGGCATGCTGCGCAGCGAGGTCGGAAAGCACCTGACCGCGCGGCTCACGCCATCGCTCGAGTTCATCCCCGACGGCATCCCGGAGAACGCGCTGCTCATCGAGAGCCTGCTCGCCGAGGCGCACAACCGCGACGTCGAGGTCGAGACCCTCGCCAGGACCGCACAGTACGCCGGTGACGAGGACCCGTACGTCAAGCCGCGCATCATCGAGGACGACGATGATGACGACGACGACGAGGCGACCTTCGCAGGCTAGGCCCCTGGCAGCAGCTCCGCCCTGTCGGCGAGGTATCGCGCGAGCGGCATCGTCACGCTGCCGTCGATGACGGTCAACTCGCCGTCAACCGTGGCGAGCGGTGGCTCCGGTGAATCGGTGCTCAACGCCCGGATGTCGAAGTTGACCGTCTCCCCACGCGTGAACGCACCGCGGGCGGCCGCGCGCTGCTCCTCGCGACGTGCCTCACCGGCAACCGTCTTGTCGGAGTTGAAGTCCCGCGGCTCGAGCGCGCGCGTGACGCGCCCGACCGCATAGAGGTTGCCGTCGCTGTCGAGCAGCAGGGCCCCGAGCCGCCACGCACGACCGGCCGGCTCGATCACGGGCGGCCTCGGCACGCCGAGCACCCTCCGCTCCCGCCAGACGCCGACGGCCTCGTCGCGAGCCAGCCTCGCGGCCAGCGTCGACGCTATCGACGCGGTGAGCGCTGCTGCGCTGTCGTGCTCCGGCATCCATCCAGTCTCGCCCAGTCGCGGTCGGGCTGCACGCGCGCGCAGGGTGGCAACCCGGCGAGGAAGGGTCGTGTCGATCCGGCCATTGCCGCGAGGCTCCTCCAAGCTGGGCACATGGACGACGACCGCACACCGCCACTCCCGCCAGTACGACCCGATCGCACCCTGCTCGTCGTGCTCCTGATCGTGGCAGCCCTCGTGGTTGTCGCGCTCGTGGTGGTGCTCGTGCGCGGCGCGACCAGGGAGACCCTCGACCCCTCGACACCGGAAGGCGTCGTTCAGCTGTACTCGCGGGCCATCATCGACGGTGACGAGCTGGCGGCGGGTCAGTATCTCTCCACGAGCCCTCACGACTGCGAGTTCTTCTACGACGACGAGCTGGACAACATTCGGCTGACCCTCAAAGACACCACGATCTCGGGAGAGCACGCGACTGTGCGCGTGTCGGTCACCACCAGCTACGGCGGCGGGGGCGGTCTGTTCGGCAATGGCGAGTACAGCACCGACGACGAGTTCCTGCTGGTGAAGTCGGATGACAGGTGGTTGGTCTCGAGCACGCCGTACGAGTTCGACTCCTGCGGCGCCGTGGTGGTCGACTGATGAGCGCAGCAACCCCGGCAGTGCACGGCACCGCTGGACAGACGGTTCGGCGCTTCGTCGTCGTCGTGCTGCTCTTCACCCTCGTGACGATCGCCGCGAGCGGACTCTCCGGACTCCTCGGGCGGCTCCTCGACGCGGGATCCGTCATCGCCGATGGCGACACGACGGGACTCGCCACATCCCTCGCCTTCACCCTTGTCGCCGGTCCGCTTGCCGCGCTGCTGTGGTGGTTCGAGTGGCGCGGCCTTGGCTCGCCGGTCGAGCGGGGCTCCACCCTCTGGGGACTGTACCTCGCGGGCATGTCGACGCTCGCTCTCATCCTCATGACCGTCTTCCTTCTCTCCACGATCTCGACTCTCATCGACGGCGACTGGGATCCGCACCAGCTCTCTGCCGGACTCGTCTGGCTCGGGGTCTGGCTGTGGCATCGATGGATGTCGCAGCACCGCTCCAAAGCCCCGACGCGACTGACCGGCGCGGCTCGCACCCTCGGCTACGCCTTCGGGCTTGTCGTCGCGACGGTCGCGTCCATCCAGACGATCGGTACTCTCGTCGATCTGGCCGTCGCTCCACCGGCCGTGGTGGCTCTGGGGGAGCACCGCTGGTGGACCCCGGTGCTGCAGAGCGCCGTCTGGGCGGTCGGCGGTGCCGTCGTGTGGTGGCTGCACTGGGTGCTCGACCGCGGCTCGCAGCTGCGCACCGCATTCTCCGCCGTCATGCTCGTGCTCGCTACCGGTGTTCTCGCCGTCGGGCTCTCCGTCGCAGGCAGCGCGACGGTGCTCTTCGTCGTGCTGCGGATCATCTTCGAGAGTGCCGAGCCGTTCGGTGAGCTGGTCGAGCCTCTCGGCACAGCGCTCGCGGCGGCGTGCATCGGAGCCGTGATCTGGGCGTACTACCGCACGCAGGTGGCGGCCGCGTCCGCACCGGCGAGGCTCGGTGCCCACCTCGTCTCCGCGGGCGTCGGGCTCGGCGCGGCGGCGTCCGGGGTCGGCATCATCGTCAACTCGATTCTCGGGGCCATCGTCGCGCCTCTGGCCGAGTCGGGATCTCGAAGCCTGCTGTTCGCGGGAATCAGCCTCCTCGTTGTCGGCGGACCGGTCTGGTGGGCCATCTGGAAGCCGTCGTCACCTGCCACGGTCGAGCGATCGCGCGAGACCGGTCGCCGGGTGTACCTCGTCACCGTCTTCGGTATCAGTGCGCTCGTCGCGATCATCACGCTTCTCGTGATCGGGTACCAGGTATTCGAGTTCGCGCTCTCCGGGGAGCTGGACGCCTCTCTGCTCGATCGCATCCGCGCGTCCCTCGGACTGCTGATCGCCACTGGGCTCGTCGCCGCCTATCACTTCTCGGTCTGGCGCGGCGATCGCTCCCTGCTGCCGGCCGAGGGTGCGAGGGCACAGACCATCGATCGCGTTGTTCTGGTGACCGGCGGCGATCCGGAGCCAGCGGTGCGCGCCATCCGCGACGCAACGGGGGCTGCAGTGACCGTATGGATCCGCACCGACGACGAGGCCACGGGGACGCCCGCTGGACTGGCGGCGGCACTCGACGGAGTGACGGGGGCACGGGTGCTGGTGCTTGTCGGAGCGGATGGCGTGCAAGTGGTGCCGCTCGAGGGCTGAGCGGGTCTACTTGAGCAGGCGCGACAGCACCCGGTCGGCGAGCGGCTTGCCGCCCGTCTGGCAGGTAGGGCAGTACTGGAAGGTCGAGTCAGCGTAGATCACCTGGCGAACGGTGTCGCCGCATACCGGGCACGGCTCGCCGGTGCGGCCGTGCACCCGGAGGTTCGACTTCTTCTCTCCCTTGAGCTCGGAGGCGGGGAGTCCGTTCTCGCGATCGAGGGCCGCGCGCAGCGTCGACTGGATGGCCGCGTGGAGGGCGGCCACCGCATCCGGTTTCATCGTCGCCGGCGTGAACGGCGACATGCGGGCCACGTGGAGGATCTCGTCGGAGTAGGCGTTGCCGATACCGGCGATCACCGACTGGCTGCGCAGCACGCCCTTGATCTGGGAGCGACCGGCAGCGGCGAGGATGTCGCCGAGCGCCTCGACGGTGAACTCCGGCGAGAGGGGGTCTGGGCCCAGTCGCGCTATGCCAGGCACATCCTGGGGATCGCGCACCACCCAGAGCGCGACGCTCTTCTTCGTGCCTGCCTCCGTCACGTCGATTCCGCTGCCGTCATCAAGGATGAGGCGGGCCATCATGGGACCACGACTGAGGCTCTTCGAGGGCTGCGGGGCGCTCTCCCGCCATCGGATCCATCCGGCCCTCGCCAGATGGATGACCAGGTGAACGTCGCCGATCGAGAGGTCGAGGAACTTGCCATGCCGTGCGACATCGCCGATCACCCGACCGGAGAGCGCGCTCACGGGCGGATCGAAGGTCTTGAGTGCCGCGAACGAGTCGAGCTGCAGCCGGTCGACCCGACGGCCACCGAGGCGCCCGCCGAGGTCGTCGACGAGAGCCTGCACTTCGGGGAGTTCTGGCACTCATCCAGTCTCGGTCACTGGTGCGACATCCGCACGCGGCTCTCATGAAATTCAGGCTCACGCCTAAGCCACGGTCTCAGGGTCGACGGACCCCCGGTTTCTCCTGATATTTCTTGTCAGAGGGCGGCGAATCGCACGGTGCCGGTGGCGATCTCGGCAGCAACCAGCCGCACGCGCGCCCGAGCTCCTGGCTCGAGCTCTGCGTCGCACTTCGCCGTGACGGCTGGGTCGTCGAGCTGAACGGTCGACGAGCCCTTGCCGCTCGAGAGCACGGTGGCGTCGAACTGCTCACCGACGCGATCGCGCAGCATCGCGGCCTCGACGGTGTCGAGTGCGCGGTTATCGACCTGGCCGGCCAGGGAGTTCGAGCCGTTCATGATGGAGGGCAGCTCTGGCAGCGCCTCCCGCACCCAGCCTGGAACCTGCTCGCCAGCCGAGACGGCCTCACAGAGCACGAGGGCGAAACGGTCGACGAGGCGGCGCAAAGGGGCCGTTACGTGCGCGTACGGGGCGGCTACGGCCGCCTGCATGGTGTTCTCGGGCGCAGTTCCGTCGAATGCAGAGTAGCCAGCGCCGCGAAACAGCGAGGCGGCGGCGTGCATGATCGCGAGCTGCCGTGGGTCGGCGGTGTCGAGGCCGCGAAGGTAGTCCCCATAGCGCGCGGTGCTCGACCACGGGTGGCCGAGAGCGGCGGCCTGGCGGCGGAACCGCGCGACCGCCTCGTCGTCTGCCTCAGGCATCGTGCGCAGGATGCCGACTCTCGCCGACAGCATGAGTCGCGCTGCCTCCATGCCGGTCATCAGTGACAGCTGCGCGTTCCACGACTCGACGGGCAGCGGGCTGCGGCGCTCGATGACGTACCGGCCGTCGACGACCTCGACCTCGGTCTCCGGCACCCGCAGGCTCGCGCCACCGCGCGCCTCCTCGAGCAGCACGCGCTTCTCGCCGACCTCCTTGAGCAGCGCGAGCAGGGTGGGCGCTCCCGCGCCGTCGATGAGCTGCTGCGCGGTCTCGTAGTCGTACTGGGTTCGGCTGGTCACCCTGGCTCGGTAGACACGCACGGCGGTGACGCTGGCCGCGGCATCCAGCTCGAAGTCCCAGACATACGCACCCCGCAGCTGGCCGGGCAGCAGCGACGCGGCACCCTCGCTGATGACCGCGGGATGCAACGGGGTGCGGCCGTCGGGCGCGTACACCGTCTGGCCGCGGCGACGCGCCTCGGCGTCGATCGCGCCGCCTGGCTCGACGAAGGCGGGAACATCCGCGATCGCGTAGTGCACCCGGTAGCCGTCGCCGTCCCGAGCGAGCGCCATGGCCTGGTCGAGGTCGGTCGAGCCGGCTGGATCGATGGTCACGAACTCGAGCTCGGTTCGATCGAGCTCCGGCAGCGGGCCGATGGCGGCGATGCGCTCGGCCTCGGCGGTGACCGCGGAGGGGAACTCGCGGGACAGGCCGAGGGAGACGGGGATGGCAGCGAGCGCGGTGGCGAGCTCGTCGCCCGGGTCGACCGCGCGGGCGGAGACGGTCTGGGAGGGCACGGGTGAAGCCTAGCCGGGCAGCTGGAGGGCGTCCCCGGTGTCGACAACGAGCCCGTCGAGGATGAGCCCGGCGATCGAGCGGTCGAGCTGCGCCGCGTCAGCCCAGGCCACCGTGAGCTCGTCGCGGGTCACCGGAATCTCGGAGGCGCGCAGCTCGGCGAGCACTATCCCGCGCACCTGACGGTCACTGCCCTCGTACTTCTTCTGCCGTGGCGCCGGCTCCGTGTCGGGCGCTGGGTAGCCGAGCGCGCGCCAGCGGCACTGGTCGGCGATCGGGCAGGCCCCGCAGCGCGGTGTGCGGGCAACGCACACGAGTGCGCCGAGCTCCATGATGCCCGCGTTGGTGAGAGCGGCGTCCGCGTCGTCCTCCGGCAGCAGCGCCTCCATGTCGGAGAGGTCGCGCTTCGCCGCAGCGGCGGGCTGGGCAACGCCGTGGACGGCGCGAGCGATCACCCGGCGGATGTTGATGTCGACCACGGGATGCCGAAGCCCGAAGGCGAAGACAGAGATGGCACGCGCGGTGTAGTCGCCGATGCCCGGAAGGGCGAGCAGCTCGTGCACGTCAGAGGGAACGGCTCCGCCGTGCCGCGCGACGATCGCGACGGCGGTGGCGTGGAGGTTGAGCGCGCGGCGCGGGTAGCCGAGGCGGTCCCAGGCCCGCACGGCGTCACCGGGGGAGGCGGCGGCCAGGTCGGCGGGCGTTGGCCAGCGCCGCAGCCACTCGTCGAGCTTCGGCAGCACACGGTTCACCGGGGTCTGCTGCAGCATGAACTCGCTGACGAGCGCGCCCCACGGTGTGAATCCCGGCTGGCGCCATGGCAGGTCGCGGCCGTTGGCGGCGAACCATGCGATCACGGGCGGTGCGATACTCACCCGTCAAACCTAAGCTGAAGTCATGACACGCTGGGCACCCCTCAAGGCCGACGTCCTCGACGCGCTCGCGACAGAGATCCTGCAGCGGTACTCGAAGGGCCGGGTCGTCGTCGCCATCGACGCCGTCGAACCGGCGACAGCTGAGGCGTTCGCCTCCGAACTCGCGGCAGCCATCGGCCGCACCTCGCACCCGGTGTTCGTCGCGCCGCTGAGCGCGTTCCGCCTTCCCCGCGAGTCCGACGGCGACTACGACTACTCCCTGCTGCAGCGGGTGCTGCTCGACCCGTTCCGGCTCAGCGTCGGCACCGGCTTCGTGCTGGCCGGCTTCGACGCGGCCCGCAACCTTCCGGTCGAGCCGCGCTGGAGCACGGGGCCGAGGGATGCGATCCTCATCATCGCCGGCGAGCTTCTGCAGAACCCGCCGCTGCGGGGCCAGTGGAACTACTCGATCTGGCTGGATGACGGCGCCACCGACCCGAAGTCGCCATACGTCAAGAAGGCCAAGCCTTCCACCACCGCGACAGCCATCGTCGATGTGAGCGAGCCGGAGCACCCCCGCCGGGTGTTTGCCGACTCCTGCTGAGCCGCTACTCCGACACCTGGTTTCGACCGCTGTTCTTGGCCCGGTACATGGCTCGGTCCGCCGCCTCGAGCAGGGCGGCTCCCTCCATGCCCTCCGTTGCCGTCACAACGCCGACGGACGCGGTCACGGTCGTCGTGCCCCCGCCGAGGTCGATGGGCCTCGCCACGGCAGCGACGATGCGTTCGGCGATCGCGTGCGCCTCATCCGGTCCCGGCGCCTCGCACAGCACCACGAACTCGTCGCCGCCGAGGCGCACCACGAGGTCGTCAGCGCGCGAACTCGACACCAGCCGTCGAGAGACCTCGATGATCACCCGGTCGCCCGCGTCGTGGCCGAGGGTGTCGTTGACGGCCTTGAACTCGTCGATGTCGACGAAGAGCAGTGCGCGGGTGCCGAGGGCCTGCGGCTCGAGCCGCTCGAGCAGAGAACGGCGGTTGTGCAGCCCGGTGAGGGCATCGCGCATCGCGAGACCGGCGAGGGCGACCTCGGCGCGGCGCAGCAGGGCGCCTTCGAGCTCCCGACCGAGGTCGCGCGCCTCTTCGGCAACGCGGCCCCACGGCTGCGCGGTGCCGGTGACGCTCTCGCGCCAGGCCGAGAACGAGACACGGGGCGATAGGGGGCTCTCGCGGTTCTTCGACCTAGGGTCGCCAAGCCAGTTGACGACTCTGGCGATCTCGCGGCGCAGGAACACGATCGTGTCGCCGTCGGATTTGAGCGGGATGACGAGCAGACCGGCGAACCCGGGAGCGACGGCCGCGATACGCGGGTGGTTCGACGGCAGCGCCTGGCTCATGAGCGCTGTATCGCCGGTGAGCTCGAGCAGTTGTCGCACGTGCTCCGGCTGCGGAACGGTTCCAGACGTGTGCACGAGCCCGTTGATGCGCAGTACGACCCCGTCGGCCGGTACGAGGTCGAGAACCGTCTCGTCGCCGTCGAGCAGGGCGGCGGCAACATCCTCCGAGGCGAACAGCGGCGCGAGGAGCTCGGAGCGCTGCTCCCTGATGACGAGGTCGTGGGTCAGCTGCTGGATGCGGGCGATCGACACGAGCTGCAGTGAGACCTGCGCGGCGAGCACTTCGAGAGCACGCCGCAGCAGAACCGGCAGACGTCGCTCCGTACTGTGGGCGCACGTGATCATGCCGTGCAGTCGGTTTCCGTCGACCATCGAGAGCGAGACGGTCGACACCTGGCCCATGTTGCGCATGAACTGGAGGTGGAAGGGCGAGACGGCGCGCAGCTCCGCCTCGCTCAGGTCGATGGATGCCGCCGAGCCGTCGAGCGCAACAAGGGGCACCCCGGTGTCGTCGCTGCGTACGATCGCCCTCGACAGCTTCGTGACATACAGATCTCGTGCCTGCGCAGGGATGTCGGACGCAGGAAAGTGAAGCCCGAGGTACGGCTCGAGGTCGCCGGTCTGGGATTCTCCGACCACCTCGCCGTGCCCGTCGTCGTGGAAGTGGTACATCATGACCCGGTCGAAGCCAGAGATAGCCCGTACCTCCTCCACGGCCGCGGCACGCAGCTCGTCGACGGTCGTGAGCCGGGAGAGGCGTTGCAGTGCGCTGACGACCGAGGTGCGCGCATACCCGAGCTGGGGGAGCACGGGCTCGAGCTCCACGACGGTCGAGTCGCCTAGGCGGTGCACGATCGACTCGTACTCTCTTCCGGCGAGGGCGATGCGTACCGGGTCGACGGGATTGGCGTCGCGAACGGCCTCGGCGAGGCTGATGCTCTCGAGGTCGTCGATAGTCGATCCGAGCCACTCGGCCGCGTTCTCGCTCGCTAGCGAGATGCGGGCGGTGGTCACGTCGATGCCGAGCAGCATCCCGTGCGACTGGATGCGACCGGGAACCCGGATCGGCTCCCGTGCGCACTCGTCGATTCGTGCGTTCTCGAGCGCCGGATCGAGCGCGGCGTCGGGTCGATGCATAGTCAGAGGCTAGTCAGCCGCCGCGGAATACCCGGAATCCGAGGGGAGGGGGCTTGTGCGGTGCGGTGCGAGCCGCTAGATCCGTGCGAGTACCTCATCGACGGTGAAGAAGGTGCCGCGGGTCTCGACCTCGTGAACGAGCTCGACGAGAGCGGCATTGACGGGCGTCGGCACATCAACGGCCAGCCCGGCCGCGACGACCGCGCCGTTGAGG
>Ga0307514_10005525_pt1 | contig 11230 bp, 5 predicted proteins | sample 16_EM_MG_FD_203088 | JGI IMG/M metagenome (GOLD analysis project Ga0307514, IMG submission 203088) | Populus trichocarpa ectomycorrhiza microbial communities from riparian zone in the Pacific Northwest, United States - 16_EM | ecosystem: Host-associated > Plants > Roots > Unclassified | place... | reverse complement strand
AAAACTCCTACCAAATTACAACCTTATTTGGTGGTCTTTCAATGTGTTGTTAGAAGTATCTTGTTGAAATGTTTATAACGATACTAAGTGTGTCGAAAATAGAGTGTCTCCACTAACCTTTTTTGTGGTCTTTCAATACGTGGTTAGAATCATATTGTTGAGATCTTTATAACAATACCAAGCGTGTCGAAAATAGAGTGCCTCCGGTGACCAATTCTTTCTTCTTCTTCTTCTTCTTTTTCTTATTTATTATCTTCTCTCTTCCTCTCTCATGCCATATCAACTAATCTTTTCTTTTATTCTTGACCATTGGATCTTGAATCTTATTTTTTGGTCATTGGATTTTCATAAAATTTTGGGTTAACTTTGTATATGTTAATTAATTTGAATGAGACATGACTCTTGAAACAATCGCTATTTTCAATAATGGATATGACTTATATTATTTTTTTAAAATTTTTATCAAATAGTAAAAGATCGGAGATTTTGATGTATTTTCCGATGATGACAAAATTGAAAAGCCTCCAACGTCAGAGGGTGTAACAACTTCGAAGGATGAGACTATTTAGGGGGTGTTTGAGAGTGTGATATCGATTGCTTTTCAAAATGCTCTTGAAAATATAACAAAATAATGTTTTATTATTTTTTAAAAATTATTTGACATCAGCACATTAAAATGATCTAAAAATATCAAAAAAATATTAATTTAAAGTAAGAAATAAAATAATTTTTTTTAAAAACTTTTAAAATACAAATATAAATAGCCCATATTAAAAGGTGTTGCAGCAGCTTACAGTTCTTTGAATTACATTTTGCCTTCAAGATCGGGGATGAATGAAGGTGTGGTTGTGTCGAAAGTTGTCTCTCTATTTTTATTTATTTATCGTATAATCATTATCGCAGTCCTTAGCTAAAAAGAAAAGAAAAGAAAAGAAAAAAAAAACAGGAGAAAGGCAGTTAGTCAGTAGGTGGGAAAGGAAAGAGTAAAGCTTGACTGAATTAGTGAGGGAAAACGAACTCTTGACTTTGGAGGAATCCAAATTTTTGGCGTTACCACCCTGAAACCCTCCCTCTCCTCCCAATTTACACATTAAAAAACCGCGCGCCTCTTCATTCATTGGCTACGCTCAGAATTCAAACCACCCCAAAAGGCCCCCTCCCTCCATTTATGGAAAACCTAAATAAAAAAAACTACTTTAAAATTTTCACAGGGAGTCCCCTCCCCCTCCCCGTCCCTCCCGCCCCCGCTCTCCCTCCATCCATGAAAGCAGAAAACCAAAATAATATATATGAAAACAGTTTGCCAAAATCAAAACACTGCTATCATTTTCCCACTTCAAAATTTCACCTCCCATTTCCCCTCCAAAGTGCCACCATTATATATACCTCTTCTTGCCCCTCCCATCTCATCACCACCTCTTCCTCCCCCCCCTCTCTCTCTCACGCTATCTCTTGCAATGGCTGTCCTCTTTCAGAGCCAGTATGACAACAAGGAGAACGTCCCCCCTTTCTTTCCAAAGCAAGATGCTTTATTAGTTGCTAAATCTAAATCTCCACTCCCTACAAGCAATCAAAGAAGAGTCAGGAGACCGCTTGAGGACATTACCAACCTCTTGAATCAAGAAATCCTTCTGAGGTCAGTTCTTGATGATAGGATCCGTATTTTACATTCACTTCCTTCAGCTTCCAGACTGAAATGTGGAAAGAGGAGAGCTGAAGATGGTGCTGACCCGTCCTGCAAGAAGACCCAGTTGCTGCATCCGAGCAAAAATTTTAGATAGCTCTATTAATTCCACTGTCTAGACAGTCATTCTGCTTGATTGATGGTCCATTGAATCTTGCTTTCGTTTCTTCTTTTTGTGGTAAAGAATTAGATGGGTGAACCCCAATTCCAAAAGCAAAAATATATATACAAATTTGATGTCAATCAATGGAAGCTCCCCAATTTGTTGCATTGGATTTATCAAACCTTTCGTTATTTTGGAGCCGTGTTTGATTCGCTTGGTATTGAGAATACAATAAGAGGAGGATTTGGATTTCAATGCCTAACAGGATTCACCTTCAAATCTTCTTTACTATAGGAAATCTAATATCTAAACAATCCCGTTAATTCCAAAAAAGAAAGTTCTCATGTCTTTCTCATTTATGTGTCAATACCCAAGATGACCTGAGAATTCTTGTTTTCTCTTCCACTTTTATTCTAATTGCCTTTGGAATAGAGGTTCTTGCCAGCTTCGGCTGCCACAATCTTAGAACTGGATGCCGATGAAAGGGAGGTTAAAGTTATAACAAATGACCATAGTTGTGAAATCTGTCTGGCAGGTAGATCCATCGACATGTGAAATTGGGGTTTAGTTTGGGCTGGATTTTAGATTTTCTTAAAAAACTTTGAAATGATATCATTTTAGAGGGTTTTCTTAATAAAAAAAGTTATGATTGACTAGATTAACCCGGTAGATCTTGATGAGTCTTGGGATGGGTTAACCTCTAAATCGGGTTTTTTAATTATGCAAATGACCAACTCCAATCAATTTATCTGGCTGCTTCTGACTTTTACGTGAAATCATATACTGGTTATGAACATATTTGAAGACATTAATTGAGCTATTTCTTTTTTCCTGTTGAATGTTTTTTGCCTGGTTCATATAAGAAAATGCATGAGCGTGTCAGCTAACTCGGAACAAAAGCATAGGCTATTCATAATCTAGGTTGGAATCATAGTTCAGCTTACCTGGGAATGATCTAAATAGTTAGCAAGCTTTGCGCAGAATTCACTGGTAAGTAAGCACGTTAATAGCTACAGAGATTCATACACATCAAACTAAAGCTAGTGTCATAGCAGGGTACTAGTTAATTTGCTTTATGTTACAAGGAAACATTTGGTGACAATCGATTTCATCAGAGTCCAAATGTAAAGCAGTTGATCAGCTTTAATTTCTGTGGGCAGAAAGGAAATTAGGCATTCATAAGATAGGCATGGTGGCGGTGCCGGCCGGCCATGAGTGGGTTCATTCTTAATTCTTGATAGAGTATATTGAACAGAATATACATACTAAAAAATTACCAAGTCATGACCTCCTTCATTTTCTTTCATACCACATGATGCTCAAGTTAGTAGGTGCAATGTTAGAACAAATAGATTGGTAGTTCTGACTGGCACCGGCACATTGTTAGAACCGAACTGGTCGGTAATTCTTTTAGCAATCAGAAAAATTTAAAGGGATCACAACCATATATATATAACCACTAAAAACACAATAGAATGTGATGACTTCCACCCACTTTGATTATTATATGAAAAGGGATATCGCTGCTGATCTCTATATATTACACCCTCCTCATTTGTTTCTCTGCAAAACAAGCTCAATAAATTTTCTGAGAGAATAAGAAAAATGGCTAGCTTGAGATGTTATCTGTGCGTACTGCTAATATTGCTGTCATTTGCACAATCCGAGGCCCGCCCCCTTGATCCATCTGTTGTACGAAGGAACCTGATCAGGACAATTCGAGCCCTGGGCGAGAGTGAAGCTGTCGGTGATCAATGTGCCAGTAAACGAGTGAGTCCAGGCGGGCCTGATGCTAAACACCACTAAAAAGCCAGCAGTCGTTCTATGAAAGTTAGGGGAATTGGCTGGCTCATAAAATGGCTACTATGGATAAGATTAATAAGTATGTTATAGAAATAAAGTGACCCTGCTTTTCTTCTGATATGGTGCACATGCTTTTGAGAAAATGTATTCAGATTAATGCTTTTTCAGAGTGTTTTTTTTAATGTATTATTATTATTATTATTATTATCATCTTCTTATCAGCAACAACGTAAAAAAATCATTCGAAAATATTAAAAAAATCAAATTTATGCTTTTACAATTCAAATACATTTTGAAAATCACTTTTAAATAAAATATACCATGTCCCAAACACCGCTTTAAGTGGGTCTGCTCCACTTGGCTTAAATCCATATTTTGTTGCAATGCATAACAGTTCATTCATTCTGGCCGAAGAAAATATTGTGATCACTCTCTAGTCTCTACAAGGCACTCACCATGTTAGAAACTATCTCTTAGATAAGCTGGATAACATTTCATGTTTCAACAACGACAAGCTGGATCACTTCTACTCCATAACACATCGCATAAGTATAAAAGTTTGCAACCTTTATTGTCCCTTTTACGCATGAATTTGCGAGTATAGGATTACGTGAAAGCAAGGACTCTTGCATCTGCTCAGCCCCAGAAGCATCTTTTGCTGTTTTTCTTTCCATTTTCTGAAATGTGGCCGCCATTTGTGTGCTTAGAATCTATATTTCGGTTTATTGGATAGACTTCATCAAGGGATGATTTATTTTTACTGAAGAAGAGAACAGATCAAATAAGAAGAAAAGGTTAAAAGAACCAAACACCTGTGTCCATTGTAAATAAAGATGGATGTAATTCACAGCATTCTATTCTTTACCCCACAGGCAACAAGTTTGCCACACTTTCATCCACTGACAACACAAAAACAATTCATAATGCTTATGCTTCAAGCACCCTCAACACATATTCTTGAAGCCGTAGAGCACACTGCCAATGTTGCTAAAGTCACTTTTCAGAATGATTTTCTTTATACTAAAATGCAGTCAAATTCTCTGTTGCACTTTTTTTTTTAAAAGTGAGCAGAATAAACAATACCAGAGCACTCCGTCTTCGGGACCTTGTGGTGTGTAACGCTTCCAAAGCATTGAGGATTATGTATATGGATTTCCTTGTCTTATTCTCTTGGATTGTTTTGCTCTCTTTTATGTATTCTGCATATATAAGATATACAACCAGCAGAAGTCACTATCTAGAACTAATGCATCCCCAATTAACTAGATAAAGTCAAAGGAATTAAAAAGATTAAATTAATGAAAAAACCCAAAACAAAAATCCTAGCCACAATGTTCTTTTTTAATAAAATTATTCTGTCAATATCTGCCTTAGAAAAAGGCTAACAATAATTTAAATATGTTTATCACCAACCTTAATAAAAAAAATAAAAATAAATCATAATTAGATTGGAAAATTAATAGCCGAAATCCAAAATTAATGAGAAAAATACTAAAACTTAAAAAAAGCATCTTCGTAGAACTAATTTGAAGGCCTTCCCGATCTTAGCTGGTTACAACGAGCCAACATTTATAGAAACTTATGGTAAAACTTGAGTAGGATCTAATTGTTGTATCAAAAGATATGTACGTCTTCATCAAATAGGTCGTTCGACCTGATCAAATGTCTTTTTAAGCTTGGACCTGTCTATATAGTACATAAATGTGTTTGGTAGGCTTTGCAAGTGGTCTAATTGTAACATATCCATTTTTCACTTTATAGGTCCTCCTGAACCTACTGCATCAGTCTCTTTGGGTTGGAAAGAACTCGTCCTCGAGTTTCAATCATCCATTAAACATTTGGACAAATGCTTCACATTGAAAACATTAGAGATCTTCAAAAGACTAGTAGAAGGCTATATGCATTGTTATTGATCTTCTATGATACCTAATATGGATCAATCTTCCTCTTTTTTAAAGCTTGTTATACTTTCAACAAGAACCGATAACAAGTAAGTACTACCCATACTAAGTCACTAACCATAGAAGTGATATTTTTATGATGATTCTCAGCTCGGGTCTTGTATCTAGAATTACTTTTAGAAATCCTTTACTTGACTTGATCATGCACCCTATAAAGATAATCTACCATGTCTTTAGCTTGGACACTTAGAGAATCAAAATGAGGAAAAGGCACCAACTCAAGTACACCATGTGTATTTTCCCCATACACAATCTTAAAAGGGCTCTATTGTGACAAGACAAGGTCCTAATATTTTGGTTTGTTTTCCACTTCGTAAAAGATTCTCTAAATTTTGATTCATCATTTTTATCTATCATTCATTTAAGGATGGTAAGCACTATTAAAATTCAATTTAGTTCTCAACTTATCACACACACTCTTCTAGAAGTTGCTCATAAATCTGGTATCTTGATCAGAGATCATGGACTTAGGAAATCCATGTAAATGAACCACCTTCTTAAAGTAAATATAGGTAATTTAAGAAGCATCCATGGTCTTTTTATAAGAAAAAAAATATGTTATCTTAGAAAACCTACCCACCATCACCAGGATAAATATCATAGTAAAACATTGACATCCACCTCTTCACAAATCCTAACACTTGACTTGATAGGTTAGACCAATAATAATAAGATGATACCAAGGTCAATAGCTTGTCATGCTTGAAGTGGCCATCATATTGTTGTAACTCATAAATAATAAACTCCTGAGGGAATAATTAAGAACATACAATTTCACACCATAAAACATGCAACCATTAACAAGCACACAATCACCTAACTTACCACCAGCAACTAACTCAAAATAAATGTCTAAAGGATGGATTTCCGGGGTATATCTCCTAAAAATTATCAAACCCCATACCCTTAATGCATTTGGTGTCGATGAGAATGACCCACCTTCTTAGTGCATCCAATACTTTGTTTGGAGAACTAGATTGGTGCCTTAAGAAAAAGGTAAAATCTTGAAGATAAGACACCTATTTGGCATGGCATGTTAGTGACTCAACTTCCATCGAACATTGATGTACTTTAAATCCTTATGATTACTAATGAGTATGAACTCATATACTAGGTAGTGTCGCTAATGCATCAATGATTGAACAAGGCATAAAACTTCAATCATATATGAAGTAGTTCTTCTTGGAACTCATATGTTTCTTATTGAAAACACCACAAGACAACCTTCTTAGTTAAGACACCTCCAATCTCCAAATCCAAAGCATTATAATTCACCTAACCGAAAGTTGGCTTTTGTTTTTTCTATCTATTAGAAAGTATGTTCTTTAATGAACTATATAATAGATGCAATCAAGAAATTAAAATTATGGATGGTTCCATGTGTTGTATTTTCAATAGGTTAGATCTCAGAATGAGATCAATCTAGTTGACAAATGTCTTATATGAGAGGTAGCCCCAGAGCAACTCTTTTAGAATTAGGTCTACAAATTCAATCAATACCCCTTGAACCTTTATGGGACTATCGCTAGCCATATTAAACAAACTACTCTACAATATTAAAGTAAAAGCCACCCTTTTATTCTTTAACTCCTCCAAAAACCAAGACATAAACAACAAACTCTTTCTCTTATATGGCTCAACCATAAAACTACCCCTATCTGCTTGGCATCAAGCCATATATTTTGCTTTAATATCAAAGGTGTATATGTTGTATCGCTTGTCATGAACTACACTCCTATCATACTACCAAGACCTCCTTAAACAATATATGGCACACATATACAGATGCTACATCACACCAAACATTATCGTCATATGTTTTGCCAATGAAAAATAAACTAAACATTATTTATATATGATTACCTTGCTTTCTTGCTTTAACCAAGTTAGATTATAGGGCTCGGGAAAATTATCTTTTTTAAGCTTCAATTTCTTAATTGCCTCTGTCAATACCAGATTCTCATAATTGCCATTTTAGATGATCATGTTACACACCTTTTTTTATAATCATGCATCTCATATAAAAGATAGCGCGCAACCAATCTTTACCCAAATAATCCTTGAGTGTGAGAAAACTCTTTTGGATGACTAAGGTTGCACTACAATCAATATATAAAATCTCTCTTACCCTCACCATCATATATAAGCTCTCTAGAGGCTTCATTTTCCTTTTTAGTCTTATCTTCTATTAATATATTCTTGCTCGAACGACTTATCAACTTATAACACTCATTGACATAATGCCCATGCTCCCCATGTAACATCAAATCACATGCCAAAAAACTTGACTTAAGGTTTGCAAAGGAGTGGATTCACTACCAAAAAATTGGAAAAAAGAAATGAAAACGTTGATGAGAATATTATATCACGGTTTACCAATGGAAAATGCGACAACAAAATTTCTATAGTAATTTCAGATAGAAATAGAAATGGAATAGAAAAAAAATTCATTTGGCATTTTTGACATGTCAAATCACCGATAAAAATACCAATAAAAAATCTATCTGTAATTTTAAGAGATTTTAAAACTCGACTATAGGCTCTTTACAACATATTTTCCTCTTTATCTATCAAAACAAAAACCCAAAACCCTTTCTCTTTCTCTTCCTAAACTTGACAGCCACCTCCACTAATCCAGCCATGACAACCTGCTGGAGCCGATGCAACAACTATCCTAAGGCCTAAGCTTCCCTCCATTAGTTAATTTTTTTTTTGTCAAGGTTCACTCCAAGAACCCATCCATTTCTACTTTAACCAAGGTATGTCTTAAGTTAACTTATTGAAATTTATTTGCAGTATTTATAATTTACTTGTATATTTAAGTTTTTTACTTGTTTTATAATGATAATTTTGTTGTATTAATATAGAACTTTTATTTTAGAGTTTGTTTGAGATTTGAGTAAATGAATTTATTTTGTCACTTGTTAAAGTTAAGTGTGATTTTGTAATTTAGGTGTGTTAGAATTGAAGAAATGATGGGTAATTCAATGGGTACCATTTTTTTTTTCAATCTAGGGTTTTGATTTTGTGTAGAATTGATAATAATTAAAGGTTATTTTAGGTTAAACAAGTTTAAATTGAAGAAATAATGGATACTTAGTTGGATCTCAATTAATTTTAGTCAATTTACAATTTCTTTTTATAATTTAGATAAAATTAAATTCATTTATAATTGATAATAATTAGGATATTAATTGATATTATTTATTCTTTAATTGAATAAATAATGGGTAGTTAGTTGGGCTGCAATTATTATTTTTAATCAATTTTATGGTTTAGTTGAAAATTTAGAGAAAATTAAATTTGTGTGGAATTGATAACAATTAAGGTTAAATATGTTTTAATTTATGAATGTTTGATAGTTATTGAATTATAAATTATATTTTTCTAAATTGGAGGAATTGAGTTAATTTGGAACTAAAAAAATGATGAGTTATTGAGTTGTTAATTTAAATTATTAGTTGATTTATGTAGGTTAATTGTGATTCATTTTTAATAAATAGTTGAATTTGTTATTGATATGTTTTATTATCATTTTAGTATGAGTAAGATATTTATTGATGCTTTATAATGTATTATATTTATATTTGTTGGATAGTTTTGTTGTACGTTTTTCTAATTTATGTTCATCGTTTCCTTTTAGGTACCATATTTGTTTTTTAAAAGTCCAAGTCCAAGTTTAAAAAGAGCGCTCTTACTTAAGTAGTTATGTTGGTAACTGTGCTGTGAATTTTAAGGGATGATTATCAAGAGGCATTTAATGTAGAAGTTATCGACCAAGACTTAACCATTTAGGATAATAGATTGGGTAACCCTTCATTGATAGAGTCCATTTCAAGAAAATGGATATCATAATGAAAGGGCGATCTCTCAAATTAAGTAATTGTTTTGTCTCATTATATTATTTATTTTTATTGAGTTTAAGTTTAATTTACAATTATATGAAAATGACTTCATTAAATTAATTTTTAGGTTTAGCAATGTTGAAGCTACTCGTTTCATCATATTTATGATGAAGTGATCATTTGCAAAAACCATTGTTTCAGAGAAACCGTTCATTGTAAGTGTTTAAATAATTATTATTGGTTTAAGATTGTTTATTTGTGTCAATAATATGAAATATAATTGAGTTTTCAAACTTGATTTTTTGTTTTGTTTTATAATAGAGATATAACACCAAATTGCTTGAGAAACTTGGAGAAAACACTCTCACTCCTCCTCCTCACGATCCTCAAGTGTAGTTGAAGGCTACTGTAAGTGATGGACCTGATATGAATTGAGTTTATGGTTTGCCTATGGCATCAACCGGAGAACTAAAGGAGGGTCACACTGTTTCAACTTTAGGTACATTACATGTTAACCCAAACTATTTTTTTTACAGGAATTTGATGAGATTATACATAAAAAGATTTGGGAACAAGTGGTTATTGAGTTAGATAAAATGAGTGCACAACTTCTAGAACAAAATACGATGTATTAGGCTCAACTAAGTACAACTATAGGTGTACCTTTTCCTCCCTCTCTTACTAGATCTTCCTGATGTAACCATATTATTCGATAGTTTCACCCACATTTAACTAGTGTTTTGCCTATGTTTTATGTATAAAATGCCTTGATATTCTTTGTTTTATGTTTTGAAGGCACCTTTAGATGAAAGATGCAAAAAAGGAGTAAATTGGAGGTAATTGGCAGATTTGACCCTCAGTAAAATTATGTTTTGAAGGTACTGTTCACTTACGACAGCGGTACTGTTCAAAACAGATTTGTTGGTGGAATTAGGTATTGGCCTTTTGTTTCCTGAAGGGAAACGACGTTCTGAACAAGACTAGTGGTAAAACCACTAGCCTCACCTTATCAAGGCCAAATTCCACTGTTTTCTAGGATATTTAGGCAGTTTTAGTTTTCTACCGTAGGATTTTCGTACAATTTGCATTGTTTTCAATCTCTTGTGTGATTGGTTTCTTTTGAGTTTTCTTGACGATTTATGCCTGTAACCCGTTCTACTAATCAAATTCAAGTGCAGTTGGATCTCGAAATAGAAAACACTTTACGCAGGTTACGAAAGGAAGCTCGCCTCAACACCATGGCTGTTGCACGACAACAAACACTCAAGGAGCTTGCTGCTCCTAACGTGGAAAATCAGCCACTGTGCATAAACATCGACAATAATGTAAACTTTGAGCTCAAATCTGGTTTTATACATTTGCTACCAACATTCAATGGTCTTGCAGGAGAAGATCCTCATACTCATCTCAAGGAGTTCCATATGGTTTGCATTGGCATGAAACCGAATGGAGTTGACGAAGAACAGGTTAAGTTGAAAGCTTTCCCTTTCTCTTTAAAAGGGGCAGCAAAGACATGGCTTTTCTCTATTCTCCCAGGTTCCATTGGAACTTGGAATGCCATGAAGAAGATTTTCCTTGAGAAGTACTTCCCAGCATCTCGAGTTGCCAACATAAGGAAAGAAATATGTGGGATTCGGCAATCTCATGGAGAGACACTCTCCGAATATTGGGAAAGATTTGAGCAACTCTGCATTCAATGTCCTCATCATCAAATACCTGATCAGCTGCTCATTCAATATTTCTATGAAGGATTGATGCCTACTGACCGTAGTATCATTGATGCTGCAAGTGGAGGGGCATTGGTAGATAAGACACCCGAGGCTGCACGCCAATT
>Ga0307514_10005524_pt1 | contig 11232 bp, 9 predicted proteins | sample 16_EM_MG_FD_203088 | JGI IMG/M metagenome (GOLD analysis project Ga0307514, IMG submission 203088) | Populus trichocarpa ectomycorrhiza microbial communities from riparian zone in the Pacific Northwest, United States - 16_EM | ecosystem: Host-associated > Plants > Roots > Unclassified | place... | reverse complement strand
AGAATTTTATTTTTTTAGCCCCATCTATCTATGTCTTTATGGAATTTAAAAATCTCCATAGCCGTCTCTGTTGAATAAAACCCAGGCGGAGCCAAATGACACTAACACCGGCTCTCTAACTAACATAACCACGGGTGCTTACGACGCTCCCTCAGCACCACCACCAATAAATGGACGAAACACCTATCTCACCGAATCTAGAATTTCACTGCTCACTATTTTCATTTTTTTAAAAAATAATAATTAAAAATAGTGATTGATTCATTTGATTGACTATTTCCAAAATAAATAAATAAATTAATTAAGGAAACGCGAAAAAATAAAAAATAAAAAAAATCCAGAACGGTAGAGTCCACAGGAAAGCATCCTAATTAATCCCCACACACCACCATTTTTTCAATAAAAAACTCCCTCTCTCATCTTTTCTCTCTGCGTGCTTGTTTTTGCTTAATCACGATCAAAAGCAAAGCACCAAATTTTACTGTTTTAGAGAGAGGAAAAAAGAAGAAGAAGAAGGGCAGTCCAAGTTAGCATTATTCCTGGACCACCTGGCGATCGTACGAGCTAAGAGTTGAAGGTGGCTGATCCTCTGCTCGCCACGCCACAATTACACACAGTGATTCGCCAATCAAAGTCATTATCACGAATTTCGAGAAATCCAATTCTATTTTAACTGATTCGGTCCGCTCTCCGCTGATTTCTTTCATCCGGAGTTCAATTCTAGAGAGAGGTTGATACTGATAGGATCTTGGAAGGAAAGGCAAGTTTTGTTTGATGTGAAGTTTTGGTGTTTGCTTGGATTTTGGATGTTATAGTTGTTTAGAGCTGAAGGAAGTTTTTTGTTGGTGTTCCTCCTTTATATAGATATTTTGGAGCTTTGGATTCGCAGTCAGAGAAGAAAGGAGAGATTTAGTGAGAGAGAGAGAGATTAGAATCTAAAATTAGTCGAAATGGTGAGTAGCAATTTGTTTCACTGTAGAAAGCATTCATGGCCTCCCGAGGAGTATATCAGCAGAAACACCTTACAATTGGTAACCTCTCCCTCTCTTGCTATGGTATTATAAATCTTTTTCTTTTTTGTTATTGATTTGGGTCGTTTGTTTGGTTTCTGAGAAAATTCATGACAAGTAAAAAATAAAATAAAAATAAAAATTGGAGGTTGCTATTTAAGATGTACAAAAGGATCATGCCTTAAGCTACATATTGCTTTAGTGAATCAGCAGAAACTTTGTTGGCCTTTGGAGTTGCTTCTTGTATGTGTAGTTTTTGAAATCTAGTAGCTTAATTATGCACAGCAGCATTAACTCTGCTAGTTATGGCTATTGTGTTGTGAAGACTTCTTGGAAATGAGGTTTTCTAGATGAGTGGTTATTCTGTTTGATTGATTCCTGGGCTGCTCTGTTAAGAAGTGATGCAAGTTTAGTGGCTTGATATATTTTTTCAATCAATCGAGTAAGGGGTTTGTATAGATTGACTGGGGCTCCCAACAGGCTGCTCTTTCTAAAAGGCCACATGTTACATATAGATGTTTGAAATCAGATATATGATTTAAAGACCCACTCGAAATATCATGCCTCAAAAAATGGTACACCGGGTCTTGGTGATAATCGTATCTTTACTAGATTTTGTTTAGACAAGATCATTTTTTCTACAGTTTCAAATACACTTCTCAACATACTTTTTTTTTCCTCTTCAAACTGTAGTTTGATTTTGATAGTGCTGCCCCACCGGAACAAGCTTGGAGAAGGAGATTAAACAGCCATGCCAATATTCTTAAGGAATTCAGCGTTACATTTAAGGAAGCGATACAGATGGTGTGTGATATGATCTTTGTAAATTTTAATACGTATTTGCTGGTTCAAGGGACAGAGAAGTCTTCATATATGATTTCCGTTTTCAATTTCTGTGCTGGTTCTCACTTTTTGTATGGTGTTGGAATTTGAAATATTAGGTTAGATTGGGTATTCGGCTATGGTCTTATGTCAGGGAGGAAGCATCTCATGGAAGGGTAATTCTATCATTTTCCTTATTTCAGAAGCTCTTTATTTATCCTTTAAATACAGTATATAATAAAATTTTAGCTACTTGACTAAAGTTGGGCCTGCCTTGATTTGTGTAGAAAGCACCTATAGATCCCTTCACCAGAGAAAGTTGCAAGCCATCAGCATCTCAGGGTGTTCCACTTGGAGGAATGGGGTATGTGAGCCGTATATGATCCTCCATTTCATCCTAACGTCTCTTCTAATTTATCTGTCTGATAGGGTCAACCTTGCTTTCTCTTACAGAAGCGGAAGCATATCCAGAGGTTTTAGAGGCGAGTTCAGGCAGTGGCAAATTGTACCTGGTATATGTGAATCTTCACCTGTCATGGCAAATCAGTTCTCTGTAAATCTCTACCTTTCACAACCTATTATCTGTTTGCTTCATGCTTTCTGACCTTTTGAGTTGTTTGTTGCTATTTTTCCTTTGATGTTATGTGACATGAGTGTCCATGTTGGGGTGGTACTGCAGATTTTTATATCTAGGGATGGAGGGAACAAAAATTATGCATCAGTTTTGGCTCCTGGCCAGCATGAAGGGATAGGGTAAGATGAAATTTGATGGCAGCTTTTATGCTGCTTCTCTTAGGAAGAAATTGTATGACTGGGGCATATTACTTTCTTCAACGGCAGCTTTTATGCTGTTTTCATTAACGTGTTGAAGGAAATGAAATTATAGTATTTAAAGTGGAGATTCATATGCTAATTTTGCTGTAATATTGTCACAGGAAAGCTGGTGATCAGGGCATTTCATCGTGGGGTTGGAACTTGAGTGGCCAGCATTCCACATACCACGCTCTATTTCCAAGGGCATGGACAGTATATGATGGTATTATTCTACTCTATCCTTTTCTGTTTTTATAAGAGTCGTGCTTTCCTCTTCAATTCTTATTTTAATGACGGGACTCTTGTTTTCCAGGTGAACCAGATCCTGAGCTGAAAATCTCCTGTAGACAGATATCACCATTCATACCACATAATTACAGAGATAGCAGTCTTCCTACTGCTGTTTTCGTCTACACTGTATGTTCATTTCACTTTTTATTTCAGAATTCAGATGTGGTTAAAATGAAATTATTAATTATGTACGTGGCCAGATCTTATTGCTACCCACCATTCTGTCAACATATGGTAATGTGTACCTGGGTGCACATATTGTGAATTTAATTCTACGTATTAACTGGAGAAAGAACCTTCTGCAAGGGGAAAAGAAAACAATTACAGATTTTTAGCTGACCCATAAACTTTTGGGCTTTACTTACTCTTATGTCCTGGTAAGCTATTGGACTTCAATGTCTCCATATTATACTCAGGGTATGCTAAAGCATGATCAGTTTATCATGAAGCTTGACGAGGTTATCTCAATCTAGAATTACATCATGGGTTTTGCGAGACTGACTTGAACCAAGAGACTGTAGATTTGTATTGGTTCGTTTGTCTTGGAAATATGGATGCATATGGTCTTTTTTGAATTGTATGATCTTGATGGATCACATAACTGAGATAATTGAATCCTTTAAAGCATACCAAGCTTGTTTATATTTTTTATTGAAGCTTCCATCTGTTTCTGCTGTAGTTGGTGAACACCGGAAAGGAAAGAGCCAAAGTCAGCCTTCTATTTACATGGGCGGTAAGCTTCATTTCACCATGTTTCTTTTTCACTATTCTGGGCAATTGAAAGATATCGCAAGTCATAAGACAAGCTATTGATGCATGATTTGGTGCAGAATTCAATTGGAGGAATTTCACACTTGTCAGGAGATCACGTGAATGAACCATTCATGTTAGTATATGCACATTTCATTCCATGTTCCTTATGTTCATTCATGTTTCAAAACATATTTTGAATTTTTTCTTTTACTTTGACAGAGGGGAAGATGGAGTCTCCGGCGTACTTCTACATCACAAGCAAGTCATCAAACCTTAAATGCTTATGACGGTTGGTTTGCATATTTCTCTTGCTGTTTTATGCGTCACAGGGGGTGAAAGCAGAGGAAACTGTTTGCCCCACCCGTTCCTTAAAATAGGAAAATGAACATTTCAGTGAAGATGATGTGGAGGCAAGGCAGAACAAAAGCACCTTAACCCTTTGAGTAAACAAATGAGCTGAACTAGCATATTACTCACAAAATATTTGGCCATACCATCACACAGAAAAAAAGGGTGTGCAGTAATTAGCCCAGGCAAAGAAATATAAAATGGAAATCACCTGGTGGAAAGACAGAATCAACATCTCTAAGGATATTTGTATGGTGCAGCGGCTGCAGCCCTCAGAACCTTACGCCAATATAATAATTTATCGAGAATTTCAAGGCTTTTCTGCAATGCATCATGCAGGATGTTGGCTTTTTTTTCTTTTCTTTGGCTGTTATGGTCACTTTACCTGGTAATGAATATTGGATGACAGTGCCTGGGACACGTTGCCAATATGAAAATGGAACAGTACTAATGTCAGTTATAATATGCCTTAATGCATCTATATAAAAAAAAGATTACCTTATTTTTGGAATTTGCTTGAATAGGGTGCATGGTGGCATATACATCTGTGTGTGTGTGTGTGTGTGTGGAGAGAGAGAGAGCAGTCAAGTCTTTCATTTGTTGATAATCACCATTAAACAACAAGCTGATGGAGTTGTTTATGGATCAATCCATGTAAACCCTGTGACTTTTCTGAGACCTTTTGCATTAAGTCAGCTTCCACCACCCTCCTTTTGATGTGTTTTTTATTACCATGTTGAACGATCTTAAGCATGATTCTCCTAGGTGTCAAATTGTCAAGGACTTGAAATTCAGTCATGAAGAGTGAATTTTCTGTCATTCTTCCTTCACACAAAAAAGTAGTAGAAGCTGATGATGCAATTAATTTAGGTCATATAAACCTAGGTAGCATGCAAAATGCTGCAATTGGATCACTTGACCACTCTTTTCCTATGAGCATCCCTGCTTGTTTCATTCTTCTTATTCTTCTAAGCGTTTTCTGCCCTTCTTCACTTTTGGACTTTTTTTCACGTTTAGTTCCAGCCTTGAAGTTTCAACATCCATTCTGTGCCACTATTATTTGAATGCTGCATATGATTGTCAACGAAAAATCTTGCTTCAAATCTTCTAATTGTCTTAAATATTTTATTTATTTATTTATTTGGTGGATGTTATGGAGTTTCTAATAACATCTCTGGTGCCAAAAATTTTGATGTGTCATTCATTTCATCTCACCCCGCATAGGCCTGTCATGGAAAATCAGGGTTCCCCTTTTTATCTATCTATTGTTAATCTTCCCTTCCATGCTTATTAAAGTCACTGCTTTCCTTGGACAGGTGCTTCTTTTCTGAAACTTTTGGTACATTTGGAATTTTTTAAGTTTAGTTTAATCTTCCGTATCATGGAAATTATAGTTCTCCATTCTGAATTGTTAGTAGTATCTATTTTTGAAGCATTTCTAATGATTATCACAATGCTGCAGGACTGCAAAGGGCAACCCTCCTGTTACATTTGCAATTGCTGCATGTGAAACTCAGAATGTAAGTGTCACTGTTCTGCCAAGCTTTGGGCTGTCTGAAGGAAGTTGTACCACGGCAAAGGCAATGTGGGGCACAATGGTGCAGGTACTGGTTTCATGTCTTTTCATCGCAGCAATTTCTTGCTACTTTTGAAGGCATTTGTCTCAGATATGATTGATTAATTGATATTCATACCTGGAACCTTGCTGTCCTTATAGTTTACCTGGAATCTTACTTTTGAGCTTTCATATGAAGAATGCTTTTTTTCCAAATTCCTTGTACTGTTTCTCGAATCTGATGTCCACAGCTGACATTATATGCTTTGTGGAAAAGAATTGAATTTGAACTTGTTCTCCTGCATTTCAAGGATGGACATTTTGATCGGGGGAACTTTAATTGCGGACCAAGCATGCCTTCATCACCTGGAGAGACACTGTGTGCCGCGGTTTCAGCTTCTGCCTGGGTGGAACCTCATGGAAAGTGCACTGTTGCATTTGCTCTTGCTTGGTCATCTCCAAAAATAAAGTTTTTGAAGGGAAGCTCCTACCATAGGTACATCTATGATTACCCTTTCCCCTTTTCATGTTCTTTATTGCTGCCTATGTTTTTAATTTGTATTGCTTGAAAGTCGACTAAAATCTTGTATCCGTGTGTTCAGTGTTTTTATGGCAGTCTTATATTCTTTCTAGGTGATTGGTATCTTCTTTTTGAGATTTTAAATTCTACTTTGTATTTTCTTTGACTAAAATCTTAGCATTATAAGTCCTAAACATCTTCAGGCTCCCAATTGTTACAAGTGCATTGTAGTGCAATGATAACTCATCAATGTGAGTTATGGAATATTATTTTCCATTTGTTGGCTGGACGACTTCAACCTTCATTCTGTCAGACTTGCTGATCAGAATTAGAGCTTTATGTCCTCGAGCCAGGAAATAAAACTGTCATATGATGATGTAACAAACCCATTTTAACCTCCTTGATATTTAATTATCTAGCATATTGGTTTGGTTTTTGCCTGTACATTCTCTGCTGGGTTATATACCATTGAGATGTTGATTTTCTGGTAATGTTTGATTGTTATTTCATTTGGCTGTATCTTTTGCATGGTATTTCATGGTGTATTATGGATAGTGCATGTCTCTAGCTCTTTGTGCGGTTGAATCATGTTTTTGATTGTATTGCTTACACAGATATGACAGGAACACTATTCTGTGAAGAGAAAATTGATTTCTGGGCATGTTTCTTTTTTTGCAGGAGATATACAAAATTTTATGGCACTTCTGAAAGAGCGGCTCAGAATTTGGTGCATGATGCGCTGACAAGTATGCATGTTTGGTTTTCACTTGTTTAGATTCTTCTAATATAACCATCTTGTTTGCTAAGCAGTCTGCCAACAAACCCCTTGCTTTAAGGTTGCAATTTTTAGTTTAGTTTTAGCTTCTAGAGTTTTTGTGACAATCTAAACTTTTTGAATATTGATCAGATTACAAGCAGTGGGAGGAAGAGATTGAGAAATGGCAAGATCCTATCCTCAAGGATGAAAAGCTACCAGAATGGTAACTCCTTTGACCACAAGAATGGCTACCAATTACTTATCTCGGAATCTGAACAGCAAAAAACACCTTAAAAAACCATCTTGATGTGGAGGACGAGCCATTACACTTAATGTTGGGTGCATATTTCTTGGAGCAATACATTAATTAAAGCTGCCTTCAAGAGGCTAAAATACGTGCAAACAAAAGAATAAAACAGTAGATGAGTGCATGTACACATGGATTTGTGATCTCAATCAGTCAAAAAAACCGTGCAAGAAAGACCATCTTAATGCAGGGAAGAAGCCGGCATATAGGCGTTGTTTTGTATCTTTTGAGGCCTTAGATGTGTGAATGCACTTGTGCATGTTGTTGCCCCAGTCACACCTTTTTAGTTCTTACAAAGTTTTTATTAATCATGTTCTGCACCCGAATAGCACCAACTGTGCCATCATATCTGATGTCAGCCTTGAGAGACACCAATGCCACTCAGATTAACTTTTGTGGTTATGTTCTTTTCAAATGCTTAAATGCTGTTACTTTCTGCGGGCACATACATATTCCTGTTTTCTGGGTTATATTGTTTTAACACCATAATTAAAATCGCAGGTACAAGTTCACATTGTTTAATGAGCTCTACTTTTTGGTTGCTGGTGGGACAGTTTGGATTGGTACTCATCTATACTAACTGCCAAGTCTTTCCTACCATGATATTTACAGCTACTTCTGATGATGCTCTTATCATAAGTGCATATTTTGTTTTCATCACTCAGGCGTCAGTTATTATTTGCTTTATATATATATATATATGTTGTTGTTGTTGTTGGTGCTAGATATGGTTCATAAAGGAAACTAACATTAGCATAATCTGTACAGACTCTTCCCTTTCAAGTGCAGATACAAGAAATGGTCATCATCGGTCAAGAGAAGTAGAAACCACAGGGATCAAAGTAACTGAACCCCAAGTAAATTGCAATGGAGGTCCAGATCATACTACAACTAATCATCATAACACCACTAGTTCTGAACAAAAAGAAAACAACAAGGCATTCCATACAAAGTGCATATGCAAAGATGAATCAGCAGTCTCTCGGGAAAGGGGGAACCTTGACCACACTTTAGATCCTTTCACATTTCTTGATCCTCTGAGCGATGATGTTGGTAGGTTTTTGTACTTGGAAGGAGTTGAATATATCATGTGGTGCACATATGATGTGCACTTCTATGCATCCTTTGCCCTTCTTGCATTGTTTCCCAAAATTGAACTCAATATTCAACGTGACTTTGCCAAAGCTGTGTTATCGGAGGATGGAAGAAAAGTAAGGTTTCTGGCTGATGGTAGTGTCGGAATTCGCAAGGCTAGAGGAGCTGTCCCTCATGATCTTGGGACACATGATCCGTGGAATGAAATGAATGCATATAATATACATGACACCAGCAAGTGGAAGGATCTGAATCCTAAGTTTGTGCTTCAGGTGTATAGAGATTTTGCTGCAACAGGGGATATGTCGTTTGGAGTTGATGTGTGGCCTGCAGTACGCACTGCCATGGAATACATGGAACAATTTGACAGGGATGATGATGGTCTGGTTGAAAATGATGGATTCCCAGATCAAACATATGATGCGTGGACAGTTCATGGTGTAAGTGCTTACTGTGGCTGCTTATGGCTTGCCTCCCTTCAAGCTGCTGCTGCAATGGCCATGCAACTAGGCGACAAGTATTTTGCTGAATTATGCAAAAGCAAATTTGCAAAGGCAAAATCAGCATTTGAATCAAAACTATGGAATGGTTCATATTTCAACTATGACAGTGGCTCGAGTAATAACAGTAAATCTATACAGGCAGATCAACTGGCAGGGGAATGGTATATGGCATCTTCAGGTTTGCCGTCACTTTTTGATGATGTTAAAATCAGAAGTGCTCTTAATAAAATATATGATTTCAATGTAATGAAAGTTCGAGGAGGTAAAATGGGTGCTGTAAATGGAATGCATCCGAATGGAAAGGTGGATGAAACTTGTATGCAGTCCCGTGAAATATGGTCCGGTGTCACCTATGCTGTGGCTGCTACCATGATTCTCTCTGGAATGGAAGACAAGGCATTCACTACTGCTGAAGGCATTTTCACTGCAGGCTGGTCTGAGGAGGGCTACGGGTAAGTTCTGTGCATATTATATTGTTTTCTTATTTTTGTGTGTTTGCAGAACAAGAGTCAGATATAGAAGTTACTGACAGTTAAGCAGGAAATAATACATATCCTTTTCCATCCATGCCCACTGCCGTTTCATTTATTTCTTGAACAAAAAATAAGGACAGTGCACCCCCCCCTAAATAAAAATAAAAGCAAATAAATAATTTGAACTCTTTTTAGGATTAAATCAAAAGTGTTATTCTTGAAGACTTACTGTCGGCTGTTTTTGGTCAATATTGAACCTACAATGTGTAACTTTTACCTTGAGAAGTATGATCTGTTCATCGTTCAAGCAAATCCATGCATGGATGTAGTTGGCTTCCCAGCTAAAAGAAACTTGAGTTTGGGCTTTCTGATAAATCCATCATTTTAGCCATTGGGAAGAGCCTGTCCTTGCTTTCTCCTTGTTGTACTGTCTGTGATGTGTTTTTTTTTAATGTATAATAACTGTGGGTTAATCTTCCTTTCTGCGGAGTACAGATACTGGTTCCAGACTCCAGAGGCATGGACGATTGATGGGCACTTTCGGTCCCTTATTTATATGAGACCCCTTGCAATCTGGGGCATGCAATGGGCACTATCACTCCCGAAAGCAATTCTTGACGCGCCAAAGATCAACATAATGGAAAGGAGCCTTCTATCTCCTAGTACAAGATTCTCCCTTATAGGTGAAACAGGAGTTAAGAAGATTGCAACTAAAGCTAATTGTTTGGGCAATTCAGTTTTCCATTGTTCATGCTGATCTTACATACAAGTCTCGTAATCTTTGTAAAGAAAAATGTTCAATATATTTTTTTCTTCCTTTTCCCTTCTTGAACTCTCTTACATAGGAAAGTAGGGGGAGAAGTTTGGGAAAATCTTTCTTTCCTAGACAGGCAATAAAAAAGCTAGGCTGTTACCTTAGTAACCAATTTTAGTTGCATGATAAAGATGAGTCTTTCCGTCTTTAAATAGACTTTCTTGTATTTCAACGAGTTTGGTCCTCATGGTTTGTTTATTTATTTATTTATTCATTTTTCTATCTGTATGAGAATGTAATATCATGTAATCAAGTACAAGTTACTTGCCAAGATGTGGAATGCTCTAGTTTCATTGGAAGGCCACTTGACATTGAAATCGGTTCTTTCAGGCTGCTCGGCATGTGTTGTTGTGCAGAACTCTCTGAAATCTTGATATGCAGAATCTCTTCTAAAGTTTTGCTTTCAGAAACATAGGAAAGCAATGCAACTTTCCAGGTATGAATAGGATATGCTAGGCCAACAAGCTAACTAGATTTATATTCAGTTTGAGATTGTGGCAGCGGTTGCAGTTTAAGGTGTTTTTTTTTGTTTAGAGATCATTTAAATGATGTTTTTTTTTAAAAAAAATTATTTTTGAAATTAGCATATCAAAAAAATATGAAAATATATTTTATTTAAAAAAAATTCAAATTTTAAAAAGATGTGTTTAACCGAATTCCCAAATGAAGTTTACCGGAAACATTTAGCTGGGGGTGTAATTCACTTGAATGATGCTGAAAGAATTGTAAGGAAAATCATTCAATGATTCTATAGAAGTTCCGGACTTACAAGAAGCACTCGACTCACTCTTTTCTTTGTCGATTTTTAATTCTCTGCCTTGTTAAATTTTGTTCATTCATCAAGTGGAATGGAAGTTTTCATAAACGTGGTTTGTGAACAGCTACTACATGGACTTGAACCTCACCTGTTCTCCTCTCGCAGTTTGGTGTGGGTGTATCCTGCGCATTATAGTTGTCGGGTCTAGAAAATGGCTTGGATTGTTGTCATCAAATCAACTCTTAATGTTTATTTTATGAAGTTTCTTGGTATTCATCTGGTCAGTTTTGGATCTAGTTTGACTAGATTAATCGAGATTAATCTGACTCCGAAAAAATGTTTTTTTTTATTCAACTCGGGTAAAATTTCGAGCAAGTATTTTGAGCCAGCGTCCAACTAACATGATGTTCGTTT
>Ga0307514_10005523_pt1 | contig 11233 bp, 13 predicted proteins | sample 16_EM_MG_FD_203088 | JGI IMG/M metagenome (GOLD analysis project Ga0307514, IMG submission 203088) | Populus trichocarpa ectomycorrhiza microbial communities from riparian zone in the Pacific Northwest, United States - 16_EM | ecosystem: Host-associated > Plants > Roots > Unclassified | place... | reverse complement strand
TGCGCCCTGTCTCGCGCAACGCGGGGCCATGCCCAAGCCCGACAGCCTCCTAGCCAGCGCGGCGCTGGCGGCGCAACACGGTCAGGCTGTAGGCCACGATGCCCAGCGTCACGGTGGCAATCAGCAGCGTGGCAGCCGCGTAGATCGATGGGTTCACGCCGCGGCGCGCGTAGCTGAAGATCACCTGTGGCAAGGTGGTCACGCCGGGGCCGGACAAAAACTCGGAAATCACCACGTCGTCGAAAGACAGCGTGAAGGACAGCAGCCATGCGGCCACCAGCGCCGGCGCAATGTTGGGCAACGTCACCAGAAAGAACACCTGTGCCGGCCGGCAGCCCAGGTCCATGGCCGCTTCCTCGATGGAGCGGTCCATCTCGCGCAGGCGCGACTGCACCACCACCGTGGCATAGGCCATGCCCAGGAGCGTGTGGCCCAGCACGATGGTCAGCATGCCGCGTTCGGGCCAGCCGAGCAGGCGCTGCACCGCCACCATCATCAGCAGCAGCGACAGGCCGATGATCACTTCGGGCATCACCAGCGGCGCACTCACCATGCCCGAGAACAGTGTGCGCCCTCGAAAGCGCGCATAACGCACCAGCACGAAGGCCGAGAACGTGCCCAGCACCACCGACAGCGTGCCGGTGATCAGCGCCACCTTCAGCGACAGGAAGAAGCCGTCAACCAGCCGAGAATCATCCACCAGCGCCTGGTACCAGCGCAGCGAAAAGCCAGTGAACACGCCGTCCTGCCGCGTACTGTTGAAGGAAAAGATCACCAGGAAGACGAGCGGCGCGTACAGGAACAAATACACCGCCAGCATCCAGAAACGGCCGAGATGTTGCTCAAGCCAATGGGTCAGGCCTTTCATCTCAGTTCCCCGCCGGCGCGTCGCGTTCGGCGCTGTAGTGGTGGTACAGCGCCAGCGGCACCAGGATCAGCAGGATCAGCACGATGGCCAGCGCCGATGCGCGCGGCCAGTTGTTGCTGCTGAACATCTCGTCCCACACCACGCGGCCGATGACGATGTTTTCCGCGCCACCCAGCAGCGAAGGAATCACGAACTCGCCGAGCGCCGGAATGAACACCAGCATCGAGCCGGAGATGATGCCGGCCTTGCTCAGCGGCACGGTCACCAGCCAGAAGGCCTTCCAGGGGCTCGCGCCCAGGTCATGCGCGGCCTCGAGCAGGCGCAGGTCCATCTTCACCAGCGTGGCGTACAGCGGCAGGATCATGAATGGGCAATACACATAGGTCATGCCGACCAGCATCGAAAAGTCGGTGTAGAGCATCTGGATCGGCTCCTGCACCAGGCCGGTGGCCATCAGCAACTGGTTGACGATGCCCTGGTCGGCCAGGATACCTTTCCAGGCATAGACGCGCAGCAGGAGCGAGGTCCAGAACGGCAGCATCACCAGCATCAGCAAGGCCGGCCGCACGCCGGGCCGCGCGCGCGCCATGAAATAGGCAAACGGGTAGCCGATCAAAAGGCACAGCAAGGTGGTGCCGAAGGCGTAGTACAGCGAGGTGCGGAACGCGTCCATGTAGATGGTGTCGCCGAACGGGCTGCCGCCGGCGGCGTCGATGAACAGCGACCCGTAGTTGCCGATCTTCATGATCACATGCCAGCTGCCATTGGCCACGGCGAACAGCGGCGCGAACGGGTCCACGCCGCCGGCCATGTCGGTCACGCTGATGCGCATCAGGATCAGGAAGGGCACCAGGAAAAACAGCGCCAGCCAGACCATGGGCAAGCCGATCACGAAGCGCCTGCCGGGGCGCCATTCGAAGCGGGTCGGGTTCTTCATGCGTGTCTCTCCCCTTATTGCGTCAGCACCACGGGTGCCGCGCCGTCCCACCAGAAGAACACCGCGTCGCCCCAGGTGATGTCGCCGGCAACGCCGCCTTCGCGGGTGGCGTTGGTGCCGGTGACCTTGATGCGGTGGCCGTTCGGCATGTCGATCACATAGGTGCTGTAGCTGCCCAGATAGGCGATCTCGCGCACCGTGCCGGTAAAGAGGTTCTGCATCACGCCCATGGGCCGGGTCTTGGCAATGTGGATCTTCTCGGGGCGCACCGCCACCGACAGCGCCATGCCCACCGCGCCGGTGACGCCGTGGCCCACGTGCAGCACGCCTTCGGGCGTACTCACTTCGCAGCGCTCGGCCTCGTCCACGCTCAGGCGGCCGTCGAACAGATTGATGTTGCCGATGAAGTCGGCCACGAAGCGGCAGTTCGGGTATTCGTAGATTTCCTTGGGCGTGCCGACCTGCAGCACCCGGCCCTTGCTCATCACCGCGATGCGCGAGGCCATGGTCATGGCCTCTTCCTGGTCGTGTGTCACCATCACGCAGGTCACACCGACCGACTCGATGATGTTCACCAGTTCGAACTGCGTGCGTTCGCGCAGCTTCTTGTCGAGTGCGCCCAGCGGCTCGTCGAGCAGCAGCAGCTGCGGCTTCTTGGCCAGGCTGCGCGCCAACGCCACGCGCTGCTGCTGCCCGCCCGACAACTGGTGCGGCTTGCGTTTGGCGAAGTCGGTGAGCTGCACCAGCTTCAGCATTTCGTCGACGCGTTCCTGCACCAGGCCGCGCGCCATGCCTTCGCGCTTCAGGCCGAAGGCAATGTTGTCCCATACGCTCAGGTGCGGAAACAGCGCATACGACTGGAACATCATGTTGATCGGCCGCTCGTAGGGCGGCAGCGCGGCGATGTCCACGCCGTTCAGAATCACCGTGCCGGCGCTCGGCTTCTCGAAGCCGGCGAGCATGCGCAGCAGGGTCGACTTGCCGCAGCCGGAACTGCCCAGCAGGGCAAAAATTTCGCCGCGCCGGACCGAGATCGAAACATGGTCGACGGCCACCACGTCGTCAAACCGCTTGACGACGCGCTCGGTGCGCAGAAAACCATCGTCGGGCATATCAGGGGCAGTCATCGAAAAGAAATCCTGGAATTCATTTCACACATGAAAAAGCCGCGCCAACACGAGGCTGGCGCAGCTTGATGGGACGCTTGACAAGAAAACGGCCACAAGACAAATGGCCGAACAGCGGGCTTACTTGCCCTTCTTGAATTGCGTGTAGATGTTGCTCATCGACTCGCGGGCTTCATTGGTGAAGCTGGCCGGCGAGACCATCTTCTTCATGTTCTCCGCATCGACGAACACCGTCTTGTCGGCCGCCACCTCAGGCGTCACGTTGGCCAGGCTGGCCTTGTTGGCTGTCGGGTAGCTGAGCTCGTTGGTCAGCGAGGCCGAGACTTCGGGCTTCAGGAAGTAGTTGATGAAGGCCAAGGCGTTGTTCGGGTGCTTCGCGTCCTTCGGAATCGCCAGGTTGTCCATGAAGATCAGCCCGCCGTTTTCAGGCAGCAGCACCTGGATGTCGTTGCCGTTCTTGTTCTCGATGGCGCGCGCCTTGGCGATGTTCATGTCGCCGGCCCAGCCGAGCGCCACGCAGGCCTTGCCGCCGGCCAGGTCATCGATCATGGCGCTGGAGAACAGGCGGATGTGCGGACGCACCTTGGCCAGCATCGCGCCGGCGGCCTTGTGGTCGGCCGGGTCGTTCGAGTACGGGTTCTTGCCCAGGTAATGCATGGCCGGCGGAATCACCTCGGTCGGCGAATCCAGGTAGGCGATGCCGCAGGACTTCAGCTTGGCCGTGTAGGTGGGGTTGAACACCAGGTCCCAGACGTTGGTCGGCATCGGCGTGGAGCCCAGCGCCTTGGCGACCTTGGTCTTGTTGATGCCCACCGTGGTGTAGCTCCAGGCCCATGGCACGACGTATTCGTTGCCCGGGTCGACCATGGTCAGCTTGGACATCAGCTCGGGGTCGAGGTTGCTGTAGTTCGGGATCTTGCTCTTGTCGAGCTTGGCCAGCAGGCCGCCATCGATCTGGCCCTTGACGAACACGGCGCCGGGCACGACCAGGTCATAACCGCTGTTGCCCGCCACCAGCTTGGCCTGCAGGGCTTCGTTGTTCTCGAAGGTCTGGTAGTTGACCTTGATGCCGCTTTCCTTCTCGAAGTTGGCGACCATGTCCTTGGCGATGTAGTCAGGCCAATGGTAGATGTTGAGCACCTTCTCCTCGGCCGGTTCCGGGGCCGGCGCGGGGGCCGAGGCGACCGGGGCGGGAGCGGGAGCAGCGGCGGGCGCCGGCGGCTCTTCTTTCTTTCCGCATGCGGCCAGGGTCATGGCGGACAGAGCGAAAACCCAAAGATACTTCTTCATAAAGCCGACTACTCCTTAAAAATAACAGTCGAGTGGACGCAAATAAGCCGATGAAATGCCGCAAGACACGTGCCTGCGCCAAGAACGTTCCAAGGCATTCAGCCGGGCATTGTAAGAAAAGACGGCGCCCTCAACCATCTTTACCGGCAATCCAGTCGCCGTTGACAATGACGGGCTTGCCGGCCGCATGGGCGGGGCTGATTTCATAAACGATACAGCGCAGCTGCCGTGGGCCACCCGTGTCGTGCGCGGCCCCAACCTGCACCCGCAGTTCGCGCTTCAGGTATTCGCCGCTGGGCTCGGGCAGGATCATCTCGATTTCATCCAGCCGCCGCTCTAGCTCGGCCGAGATGGCATAGACCTCGCCCCTCACCCAGCCGCCGGGCTGCAGCCGCACGCCGGGGTACGCGCCCAGATGGTGCATCACGCCCTGAATTTGCGCATCGCCGATGAAAAGCGGCGTGGGCGCCAGCCGGGTGATGTCGTTGACGCCACCTCGGCGCAAGGTGCCGTAGACGAACACATGGCGGAGATCATGGCGGTGATGGTCCGCATGGGCGGCCGGTGCGATGGTGGCGGGCTCAGACGTTTGGGGCATGATCGGCGGCTGTTTTTCCAAGTCGATATCCATGAGTCTAGTCAACCCCGCCTCGGCGGTTCCTGCGCTGCAAAGCCGCGGCATGGCCTACACCTGCCTGGCGCTGAGCATGACGCTCACTGGCAGCTACGTCGCCCTGTCCAAACCCCTGGCGGCCGCGCTGCCGGTCTTCCTGCTGGCCTGGATGCGCTTCGGCATCGCCGCCCTGGCCATGCTGCCCTGGCTCAAACGCGGCCCTGCCGAGGCGCCGATGACCGGCAAGATCAAGCAGCTGGTGTTTCTTGAATCCTTCTTCGGCAACTTCCTGTTCACCCTCTGCATGGTGACCGGGGTGAGCATGACCAGCGCCGTCTCGGCCGGCGTGATCATGGCCACGATACCCGCCGTGGTCGCCCTCATGAGCTGGGTGCTGCTGCGCGAACGCATCAGCCTGCGCATCTGGGCCGCCATCGGCTGCGGTGCCTTGGGCATCGCCCTGCTGGCGTTGTCCAGATCAGAGCATGCCGGACACGCCATGGCCACACCCGGCAACGGCTCGCCGGCCAGGAACGAGATGCTGGGCAACCTGCTGGTGCTGGGCTCGGTGTTCTGCGAAGCCATCTATGCGGTGCTCGGCAAAAAGCTCACCGGCTCGCTCGCGCCCAAACGCATCAGCGCCGTCATCAACCTCTGGGGCCTGGCGCTGATGACGCCCATGGGCTTCTACCTGGCCTTGTCCTTCGACTTCGCCGCCGTGCCCCTGGGCATCTGGCCGCTGCTGGTGTTCTACGGGCTGGCGGCCAGCATGTGGACGGTGTGGCTGTGGATGACCGGCCTGCGCACCGTGCCGGCCGCGCAGGCCGGTGTGTTCATGGTGCTGCTGCCGGTCTCGGCGGCACTGGTGGGGGTGCTGGTGCTGGGCGAGTCCTTCAGCGGCACGCAGTTGCTGGCTTTCGCCATCGCCATGGCCGGGGTGGTGCTGGCCACACTGCCGGAACGCCGGCAACGCTGAACGGGGTCCGCGTCAGGTCAGCTCCCTGGACGACACCACGATGCCATCCGCATCGGCATAGAGCCATTCGCCGGGCATGACCCACACGCCCTGGATGTGCACCGCCACGTCGGACTGGCCCTCGTTGCGCTTTTCGGTGGGCAGCGGCATGGCGGCCAGCGCACGGATGCCCACCTGGTGCCCGGCCAGTTCGGCCACGTCGCGCACACAGCCGTCGATCACCACGCCGGCCCAGCCGTTGCGGGCCGCGGCCGCGCCCAGGTTGCCGCCCAGCAGGGCCCGGCGCAACGAGCCGCCGCCATCGACCACCAGCACCCGGCCATGGCCGGGCGAGTCCACCGCGGCCTTGACCAGCGAGTTGTCTTCAAAACACTTCACCGTGGCCACCGGGCCGCTGAACTGGCGCACCGCGCCGAAGTCGCGGAACACCGGCGGCAGCACCCGGAAGCCGCCGCTGATGTCGTTCTTGTGGGCGTCGCAAAGGTCGCAGGTGGCGAAGCCCGCTGTGGATGGGGTTGCGGAAGCATTCATTTGCCGGTCACTTTCTGGATGGAGGGTTTGATGTTCTCGCGCCGCGCGGGCAGCACCAGCGCGTTCTCGCGCGGCGCGTTCAGCACGATGCAGGTCGAGGTCTCGGTGAGGATGCAGAACTTGGTGACCACCGCGTCGAGATGGGCCACGTCGATCACCGCGATCTCCAGGATCCAGCTGTCGTCGCCGGTCACGTTGTAGGCGTTCAGCACCTCGGGCGTCTGCTCGATGAGCTTGACCACGCGCGCGTATTCGGCCCTGGCCACGCGGATGATGGCGCGAATGCCATAACCCAGCCGCGCCAGGTCGATCTCGGCGCGGTAGCCCTTGATGACGCCGCTGAGCTCCATCTTGCGCACCCGCTCCGTCACGGCGGGCTGGCTCAGGTGCACGCGCCGGCCGAGTTCGGCCATGGTGATGCGGGCGTCGCGCTGCAGTTCGGCCAGGATGCGGTCGTCACAGGCGTCGAATTCAGAAATTTCGGTCAACATGGCAATGGAGGATGAAAGTCAAGGTCCAGGGGCGGCAAGACCATGAATCATCCATGGATCAAAACCGCCTGTCTACCTAACATCATGGCCTATGACAAGCACTCTCGCTCCATCCAGCCCAAGCACTTCGACGCGCGCGGCACCGCTGCTGATCCCGGCACTCCTGGCCTGCTACCTGATCTGGGGCTCGACCTACCTCGCGCTGCGTGCCGCGCTCGAGAGCTTTCCACCCTTCTTCCAGATGGGCACGCGTTTTCTCATCGCCGGCAGCCTGCTGATGGCCTGGTCGATGGCGCGCGGCCATCGCCTGCCCAGCCCCCGGGAATGGCGCAACGCGCTGGTCATCGGCGCGCTGATGCTGGGCGGCGGCATGGGCCTCACGGCCGTGCCTCGGCCCATGTGGGCTCGGGCCTGGTGGCCACCTTCATCGCGGTAGTGCCGATGATGGTCTGCGGCTGGGGCCTGCTGTTCGGCCTGCGCCCACGCAAGCTGGAAGTGGCCGGCATGGCGGTAGGCCTGCTTGGCGTGGGCCTGCTCGCGCGCGGCGCAAGCTTCGGCGCGGCGCCGGTGGGCGTGGCCTGCCTGGTAGGTGCCAGCGCGGCCTGGTCGCTCGGCTCGGTGCTGTCGACCACCCGGCTGCCGCTGGCCCCGGGGCCGGCCGGTTTCGCCAGCGAGATGTTGTGCGGCAGCGCGGCCTTGATGCTGGCCTCGTTCGGCATGGGTGAAAGATTCGCCTGGCCGCCCACACCGCTGGCGGCCACGGCATGGGTCTACCTGGTGGTGTTCGGCTCGCTGATCGGCTTCAGCGCCTACCTGTACCTGCTGGCACATGCCTCGCCGGCCCTGGCCACGAGTTATGCCTTCGTGAACCCGTTGATCGCGTTGCTGCTCGGTGTGGGCATCGGCGGCGAGGTGGTCACAGCCGCCGAATGGGGCGCCTCCGGCGTGGTCCTTCTGGGCGTGGTTTTGATCCTCCTGGCGCCCCGAAAACCGTCTCCAGGGTAAAGCGCATCGCAAAAGCGTTGCTTTCAGAGAGAAAACAGGGCCTCTTCAGAGTGAAAAAAACGCATTTCCCCTTGGAAACGGGTTTTTTCTCCAGTAGCATCGCCCTTGCCGGTGGAGAAGCAGTTTTTCGCTGGTGATTAGTCAACTCCAACAAGGACACATTCAATCATGGCAACTGCAAAAAAACCCGCGGCGAAAGCCGCTCCCGCCAAGAAAGCTGCACCCGCAAAAAAAGCAGCTCCGGCGACCAAAGTAGCTGCGAAGGCAGCTGCACCCGCGAAGAAGGCGGCACCTGCTAAAAAGGCAGCGCCCGCCAAGAAGGCCGCAGCCAAGAAACCGGCTGTCAAGCGCACTGTCAACGCAGCCTTCATGAAGGCCCTCACGCCCAGCGCCGCCTTGGGCGCCGTGGTCGGCGCAGCGCCGCTGCCACGTACCGAAGTGGTCAGCAAGCTGTGGGTCTACATCAAGAAGAACAAGCTGCAAGACGCTGTGAACAAGCGCCTGATCAACGCCGACGCCAAGCTGAAGGAAGTCTTCGGCAAGGCCCAGGTGTCGATGTTCGAAATGGCCGGCCTGATCGGCAAGCACCTGAAGTAATCCGGCCGCGCCGGTTCTTCCCCAAAAGCCGCAGCGATGCGGCTTTTTTTATGGGCACCAAGACCGCAATTCAAAAGCCGTGCTGTACATACAGGCACGCTTCCTGCATGGCAATCCGCATGATTTCATGCACCAATCCAGTCACGACGCAATACGGGTTTTTCGGGAGCCGCGGCCCGCGTCGCCGAGCGCTTTAAGCCCCGAACGCTTGCTAGACTGATTTAATAATTACTTTAGTTCTGAACGACATCCCATGCTGCGTTTCCTGTTGACGCGCCTGAGCCTGGTCATCCCCACCTTCCTGGGCATGACGCTGTTGGCGTTTTTCCTGATCCGGCTCGTCCCCGGCGACCCCATCGAGACCATGGCCGGCGAGCGCGGCATCGACCCCGCGCGCCATGCCGCCCTGCTCGTCGAATACGGTCTCGACAAGCCCGTGCTGGTGCAATACGGCATCTACATCGGCCGCGTGCTGCAGGGCGACCTGGGCAAGTCCATCGTCACCCAGGAGCCGGTGCTGCGCGAATTCGCCGCCCTGTTCCCGGCCACCATCGAGCTGGCCCTCTGCGCCATTTTGTTCGCACTGCTGATCGGCATACCGGCCGGCATCCTGGCGGCGGTGAAGCGCAATTCGTTGCTCGACCACGGGGTGATGGGCGTGTCGCTCACCGGTTATTCGATGCCGATCTTCTGGTGGGGTCTGCTCTTGATCCTGCTGTTCTCGGTGCAGCTTGGCTGGACGCCGGTGTCGGGCCGCATCGCGGTCAAGTACTACATCGAGCCCACCACCGGCTTTCTCTTGATCGATTCGCTGCTGTCCGAGGACAAGGGGGCGTTCTGGTCGGCGTTGTCGCATCTGATCCTGCCCACCATCGTGCTCGGCACCAATCCGCTGGCGGTGATCGCGCGCATGACACGTTCGGCCATGCTCGAAGTGCTGGGCGAAGACTACATCCGCACCGCGCGCGCCAAGGGCTTGTCGCAACTGCGCGTGGTGGCGCTGCACGGCCTGCGCAACGCGCTGATTCCGGTGGTCACGGTGATCGGCCTGCAGGTCGGCGTGTTGTTCACCGGCGCCATCCTCACCGAAACCATTTTCTCCTGGCCTGGTGTGGGCAAGTGGCTGATCGAAGCCATCAGCCGGCGTGACTACCCCGTGCTGCAGGGCGGCATGCTGCTGCTGGGCACGGTGGTGATGGCGGTGAACCTGCTGGTCGACCTGACCTACGGCATCATCAATCCACGTATTCGGCATCAACACTGACATGACAAACTCCAACAACGTAGCGGCCCGGCCAGCGCCGGGCCGCCCCAAGCAGGCCGGCGGCCCCCTCGGGGGGCAGGGAGGACACGCAGTGCCGACCGTGGGGGCCATCCTGCCGCCGCATCCGCTGCGTGAATTCTGGAACTACTTCGGCGCCAACAAGGGCGCGGTGGCGGGCCTGGTCATCGTGCTGGCGGTGCTGTTGATCGCCCTCTTCGCACCGTGGATCGCGCCCTACGCGCCCAACCTGACCGACAACACCGTCTTCCTCAAGCCGCCGTTCTGGCAGGAAGGCGGCAGCACTGCCCACCTGCTCGGCACCGATGCCATCGGCCGCGACATCCTCTCGCGCCTGATGCACGGCGCGCGGCTGTCGCTGGTGATCGGCGTGGCGGTGGTGGCCATTTCGGTTGTCGTCGGCACCGTGCTGGGCCTGTTGACCGGCTTCTTCCGCGGCGTCTTCGAGATCGCCGTGATGCGGCTGATGGACATCATCCTCACATTGCCGAGCCTCTTGCTGGCCATCGTCATCGTGGCCATCCTCGGCCCTGGCCTGATGAACGCCATGCTGGCCGTGGCCGTGGTGGTGCTGCCGCACTATGTGCGCATCACCCGCGCCGCGGTGATCGCCGAAGTATCGCGCGACTACGTGACCGCCGCGCGCATGAACGGCGCGAGCCGCATCCGCCTGATGTTCAGCGAAATTTTGCCCAATTGCACCGCACCGCTGATCGTGCAGGCCTCGCTCGGCGTCTCCACCGCCATCCTCGACGCCGCCGCGCTGGGCTTCCTCGGCCTGGGCGCGCAGCCTCCGTCACCGGAATGGGGAACCATGCTGGCCGACGCACGCGAATTCGTGCTGCGCGCCTGGTGGGTGGTCACCTTCCCTGGCCTGGCCATCCTGATCACGGTGCTGGCCTTCAATCTTCTCGGCGACGGCTTGCGAGACGCGCTCGATCCAAAGCTAAAACGATAAGGAGCTGACCCCATGGCTCTGCTTGAAATAGAAAATCTCAGCGTCGAATTCCCCTCGCAAAACAGCGTGATGCATGCTGTCGACGGCGTGAGCCTGAGCCTCGATGAAGGCGAAGTGCTCGGCATCGTCGGTGAATCCGGCTCCGGCAAAAGCGTCACCATGATGGCGTTGATGGGCCTTGTCGCCTACCCCGGCCGGGTGCGCGCCGACAAGCTGCGCTTCGCCGGGCACGACCTGCTGTCGCTGTCGCCGCGCGAGCGCAGCAAGCTCACCGGCAAAGACGTGGCCATGATCTTCCAGGACCCGACCACCAGCCTCAACCCCTGCTTCACCGTCGGCTTCCAGCTCAAGGAAACCCTGCGCCTGCACCTCGGCCTCGACAAAAAGGCCGCGCACCGCCGCGCCATCGAACTGCTCGAACAGGTGGGCATCCCCTCGGCCGAGAGCCGGCTCTCGGTGTACCCGCACCAGATGTCGGGCGGCATGAACCAGCGCGTGATGATCGCCATGGCCATCGCCTGCAACCCGCGCCTGCTGATCGCCGACGAACCCACCACC
>Ga0307514_10005522_pt1 | contig 11235 bp, 10 predicted proteins | sample 16_EM_MG_FD_203088 | JGI IMG/M metagenome (GOLD analysis project Ga0307514, IMG submission 203088) | Populus trichocarpa ectomycorrhiza microbial communities from riparian zone in the Pacific Northwest, United States - 16_EM | ecosystem: Host-associated > Plants > Roots > Unclassified | place... | reverse complement strand
GGCGGCTTTGGCCGCGCCGGCAGTGGCGCAAACTGTCATGCCGGTGGTCGACGCGCCGGAGGCCGTGCCCTCGGTTGGCATCCCCCAGCCGCTGGTCTGGGTCGGCGCAGAACCCGGCCGTGACGACAAGGTCGAGATCGTGCAGGTCCAGGTGGCCTACGTCGAGATGCGCAGCGGCCCGGGCCGCGGCTACCCGGTCTTCTACGTCGCCAAGCGCGAGGAGTGGCTGCGCATCGAGTTGCGCCACACCGACTGGTACCAGGTCCGCACCGCCAACGGCAAGGTCGGCTGGGTGCAGCGCGGCCAGCTGGAAAATACCGTCGTGGCCGGCGGCGACCAGCTTTACCGCAACGTGGTGCTGGGCGACTACCTGAACCGCAGGGTGGAGCTGGGAGCTGCCTGGGGCCGCTTCAAGTCCGAGCCGATGATCCGCTTCTGGACCGCGTATCGCATGTCCGACACGCTGAGCCTCGAAGGCTCGCTGGCCCAGGTGCAGGGCGTGTACTCCGGCAGCACGCTGTGGCATGTGGACCTGATGGCCGAGCCCTGGTCAGACCAGCGCCTGTCGCCGTATTTCGCGGTCGGCGTGGGCCAGTTCAAGAACATCCCGAACCAGAGCCTGGTCGAGTCCCAGATCACCGATGCCAAGCTGGCCGACATGCGGCTGGGCCTGCGCTGGCATCTGACTGACCGCTTCGTGCTGCGGCTGGACGGCACGCTCTACACCGCCTTCCTGTCGCAGCAGCGCACCGGCGAATACCGCGCGTATTCGGCCGGCCTGTCGTTCTTCTTCTGATTGCCACCCATGGCCCACTTTTCTTTCCGCACGCTCCTGGCCGCCAGCGCGCTGCTGCTGTCCCTGCCCGCACTGGCCGTCGACACCACGACCTCCGGCGACCAGCAAGCCGTGGTGCCGCAGGTCCAGCGCAGTGACCTGCGACCGGCCCGCTTCCCGTCCAACGACTTCGAGGTCGGGCTGTTCGGCGGCATCTACGGCACGCAAAACTTCGGCGCCAGCTTCGCCGGTGGCGCGCGTGTCGGCTACCACATCACCGAAGACTTCTTCGCCGAAGCCGCCTACGGCCAGACCAATGTCACCGACGAGGCCTTCCGCCGCGTGCTGCCCGGCGGCATCTTCACCAGCGACACAGAGAAGCTCAGCTACTACGACCTGTCGGTCGGCTGGAACATGCTGCCCGGCGAGATCTTCCTCGGCAGCAGCACCGCGAAGATCTCGCAGGTCTACCTGATCGGCGGCCTGGGCCGCACCAGGTTCGTCGACCAGCGCGAGCAGACCTTCAACTTCGGCGTCGGCGTGAAGGTCTTCCTGGCCAACTGGTTCGCGCTGCGCGTGGACATGCGCGACCACATCTTCACGCTGGACCTGCTGGGCAAGCGCGACAGCACCCACAACCTCGAACTGACGACCGGCGCGTCGTTCTTCTTCTGACCGTCCTGCCTGCGTTCCCTGCCGTTGTCATGAACCTCCTGTCTACCCTGCTGCGCCCCGCTGCCCTGTGCCTGCTGCTGCTCGCGGGCCTGGCCCAGGCCACGCCCACGCCCAATGCCCCGGCGCCCGATTTCACGCTGCGCACCGCCGAGGGCCGCAACCTGCGCCTGCAGGAGCAGCGCGGCCAGGTCGTGATGCTGAACTTCTGGGCCACCTGGTGCGGGCCCTGCCGGGAAGAGATGCCTCAATTGGGCAAGCTCTACGAGCGCTACCAGGGCGCCGGCTTCCAGCTGCTGGGGGTCAACGTGGACGAGGACCCGGCCGCGGCCGCCGCGCTGGCGCAAAAGCTGGGCGTGAAGTTCCCGGTGCTGCTGGACAGCGCCAAGCAGGTCAGCAAGCTCTACGAGCTGAACTCGATGCCGTCCACCGTGCTGATCGACCGTGACGGCAAGGTGCGCTTCCTGCACCGCGGCTACCGCGCCGGTGTCGAGCAGACCTACGACCAGCAGATCCGCACGCTGCTGAAGGAGTGACGCGATGACGAACCTCCTGCGCACCCTGCCCGCCCTGGCCCTGCTGGCCGCCACGCTGCTCGCCGGCTGCAGCACGCCGCAGCCCTGGGTCCAGCCCTATGAGCGCGAGCGCCTGGCCGACCCGATCATGCAGTTCTCGCGCGACAGCCTGGCCGAAAAGCACCGCGACCATGTCTACACCGTCCGCGAAGGCGGCCGCGGCGCCACCGGCGTGCAGGGAGGTGGCTGTGGCTGCAACTGAGATGCTTCGCCGCATCGGTGCCGCGCTCGGCTCCCTGGGCGCCGGCCTGGCCGCGCTGCTGGGCCACGGCGCCGCGCGCGCTGTGGACCTGCCGGCCGACACCGCTGAAGCGATGGTGCACATCTACGACGGTGGCGGCGTCAAAGCCGTCGGCCCGGCCTTGCTGATCCGCAAGAACATTGCCGACACCGTCTCGCTCAGCGGCACCTACTACGTGGACCTGGTGAGCAACGCCTCGATCGACGTGGTCACCACCGCCAGCGCTTACCACGAGATGCGCAACGAGCTATCCCTGAGTCTGGCCTATGCCACGCGCGACAGCCTGATCACGCTCGGCGGCTCGCACAGCCAGGAGCCGGACTACGTCGCCAACAGCTTCTCGGTCGACGTGTCGCAGGAGATCCTCAGCGGCCTGAGCACCATCTCGCTGGGCTTCACGCGCGGGCAGGACCAGGTCGGCATGCACGACAACCCGAGCTTCTCCGACAGCGCCAGCCACTGGCAGTACCGCGTCGGCGGCAGCCTGATCCTCAGCCCGCGCTGGGTCGCCAGCGCCAACCTCGAAGCCATTGCCGATGACGGCTACCTCGGCAGCCCCTACCGGCTGGCGCGTGTCTTCGGCTCCTTCATCCACGAGAACAACCCGCGCACCCGCTCCAGCCGGGCGGTCAAGTTCCGCGTGATTGGCGACGTGGGCGAGGCCGGTGCCCGCAGCGCCGTGCATGCCGAATACAGGTACTTCTGGGACAACTGGGCGATCCGCGCCAACACACTGGAGGCCGGCTACACCCGCTACCTGGGCGATGCTTTCCTGGTCGACGGCTTCGGCCGCTACAACCACCAGACCAAGGCCTTGTTCTACAGCGACAACGCGCCCACCGAAACCACCTACTTCAGCCGCAACCGCCAGCTCGGCACCTTCAACAGCATGTCGCTGGGTGCGCACCTGAGCTGGAACGCGGCCAACGTGCCAGGCAAGTACGACGTCAAGCTGCACGGCTCCTGGGAAATCGTGCGCTTCGACTACCAGGACTTCACCGACATCCGCACCGGCAAGCCCTACGCCTTCACCGGCCATGTGGTGCAGCTCTACATGACCGCGAGCTTCTGATGATGCCCATGACCTTCCCCCAAGCGCTGCGCAAGGCATTGGCTGCCGCCGGCTGCCTGCTGGCCCTGGCCGCACCGCTCACCAGCTGGTCGCAAGCCGCCGCGCCCGAGGCGGCGGCTTCTGCTCCCGCTGTGGACCCTGCTGCTGCCGCTGTGCCCGCGACCGCTGCATCCGCCCCGTCCGACCCGGTGGCGCTGGACGCGCGCGTCGAAAGCCTGAAGTCCGACGTGATCCAGCTCAACCGCGACCTGCTGCTGCTCGAAGAGGAGTTGCTGTTCCCGGCCAGCACGCAGGTGGCCGTGTTCGTCTCCAGCGACGTCGGCGACCTGTTCCTGCTGGACTCGGTGCAGGTGCTGCTGGACGGCAAGGAAGTCGGCAACCACCTCTACACCGAGCGCGAGCTGGTGGCGCTGCGGCGCGGTGGCGTGCAACGCCTCTATCTGGGCAACCTGCGCAGCGGCGAACACACGCTGGTGGCCATCTTCGTCGGCAAGGGCCCGCACGAACGCGACTACAGGCGCGGCACCACGCTGAAGTTCGAGAAGGGCAGCGAGCCCAAGTACGTCGAGCTGCAGATCAAGGACTCGGCCCGCACGCTGCAGCCGGTGTTCGACGTCAAAGTCTGGCAGTGACGGCCGTCGTGAAATCTCTCTTGCTGCGCCGCTGGGCGGCGGCCGCGGCCTGCAGCGCGTCGCTGGGCGGCATGCTGCCGTGCGGCTCGCTGGCCGCCGAAGCGCCATCGCCCACCGTCACCGTGCAGGCCCCGCACTATGGCGACGCACTGTTCTACTTTTTCCAGGACCAGTACTTCACCGCCGTCACCGGCCTGATGGTCTCGCAGACGCTGCACCGCGTCGCCCCGCATGACGACGAGGCCGAAGTGCTGCGCGGCGGGCTGCTGCTGTCCTACGGCCTGCACCGCCAGGCCGCCCAGGTCTTCGAGCGGCTGGTCGAGCGCGGCACCGATCCGGCCACGCGCCGCCGTGCCTGGTACTTCCTGGCCAAGATCCGCTACCAGCGCGGCCTGGTCCAGCCGGCGGCCGATGCACTGGCCCGCATCGACGGCCCGCTGCCGCCGCAGCTGGCAGACGACCACGCGCTGCTGCAGGCCCAGGTGCAGATGGCGCTGGGCCAGTACGGCCCCGCCGCCGACGCGCTGCGTGGCCTGGCCGAACGCAAGCCTGCCGCCCGGGCGTCCGGCTGGGCGTCTGTCTGGACACTGGGCTGGTTCGGCCAGCAGTACGCCGACGACGAGACCGACCGCGCCACCCGCTATGCCCGCTTCAACCTGGGCGTGGCGCTGATCCGCAGCGGCCAGCGCGACACCGGCGTGAAGATCCTCGACGAACTCGGCCAGCAAGCCGCCGGCAACGAGGAAATGCGCGCACTGCGCGACCAGGCCAACGTCGCATTGGGCTACAGCGCACTGCAGGCCGAGGAACCGGAAAACGCCCGCAAATGGCTGGAGCGCGTGCGCCTGAACGGCCCGGCCTCGAACAAGGCGCTGCTGGGCTTCGGCTGGGCCGCGCTGTCGCTCAAGCAGCCCAAGCTGGCGCTGGTGCCCTGGACCGAACTGGCCAAGCGCGACAGCGACGACGCCGCGGTGCTGGAAGCCCGCCTGGCCATGCCGTACGCACTGACCGAACTCGGCGCCATTGCGCCGGCGGCCGCGCAATACGAGCAGACCTTGGGCCAGTATGCCCAGTCCGACCAGCAGCTCGACGAGTCGATCATCGCACTGCGCAATCCCGGCTGGCTGGACGCGCTGCTGACGCTGAACCCCGGCGAGGAGATGGGCGCACTGCGCCAGATCTCTCGCCTGCCGCAGATGCCGGCCGCCGGCCACCTGCGCCTGGTGATGGCGCAGAACGATTTCCAGGAAGCCTTCAAGAACCACCGCGACCTGCGCTTCCTGCAGACCAACCTGGCCGACTGGCGCAGCAAGCTGGCCAGCTACCGTGCGATGCTGGAGCACCGCCGCGAGTTCTTCGACAAACGCCTGCCGGTGCTGCACGCGCAGACCGGTGGCATTGACCTCGCCCCGCGCAAGCAAATGCGCGACCAGCTCGGCTCAGAGCTGGCCCAGGCCACCACCGATGGCGACGGCCTGGCCTTCGCCGACGCTCGGCAGCGCAGCCTGCTGGGCCGCGCCGGCACCGCCCGTGACACGCTGGATCGTCTTGCCGCCGCACCGGATGCGCCCGACACGGCAGCCCAGCGCGAGCGCCTGCGCCTGCTCTCGGGCGTGCTGAGCTGGGAGCTGGCCGAGGCCTACCCCGAGCGCGCCTGGCAGGCCCGCAAAGGCCTGCAGCAGCTGGGCAAGGAACTGGACACCGCCGGCCGCCGGCTGGAGGAACTGATCCAGGCCGAAGGCAGCGAACGCCAGCGCCTGGACTCGCTGGGCCAGCGGCTGGAGGTGATGGCCCGCCGCGTCGAACAACTCGCGCCGCAGGTCGCGGCCCTCAGCGGCGTGCAGCAGCAGGCCTTGCAGACCATGGCGATTGCCTCGCTGCAGCAGCAGAAGGAACGCCTGGCCGGCTACACCACCCAGGCCCGCTTTGCGCTCGCCCAACTGCACGACCAGGCACTGGAACGCACCCCCGGCACCGGCGACAGCCCTGCCAAGCCCGAAGGTGCCAATGCCAAGCCCTGACGCCATGAACCTCCTGCGCACGCCGCTGGCGGCCGCCGTTTTGGCCGCGCTAGCCGTGCTGCTGAGTGCCTGCGGCACCAAGCCCAGCTCGCCCGACAACGAGCCCACCCTGAAGGCCCTGGCCGGTCGCACGGTGGATGTGCCGGTGGGTGGCCAGCCGATGAAGAGCAGCGAGTCGCAGGCGATCGCCGCCTACACCGCGCTGCTGGCCGCCGGCCCCACGCCCAAGCAGCGCGCCGAAGCGCTGCGCCGCCTGGGCGACCTGGAAATGGACCGCAGCGACCGCGTCGCGGCCGCCGCCAGCGGCCCCGAAGCGACCCAGGAATACAAGGCCGCCATCACCCGCTACCAGGACTACCTGCGCGCCTATCCGCAGGACCCCGGCAACGACAAGGTGCTCTACCAGCTGGCCCGCGCGCACGAGCAGGCGGGCGACCTCGAATCCGCGCAAAAAGTGCTGGACCGCCTGGTCGCCCAGTACCCGCAGACCCGCTACCGCGACGAGGCCGAGTTCCGCCGCGGCGAGCAGTTGTTCACCGCGCGCCAGTACCCGGCCGCCGAGACCGCCTATGCCACGGTGCTGGCCGGTGCCAAGGACAATCCGTACCGCGAGCGCGCGCTCTACATGCAGGGCTGGGCCCAGTTCAAGCAGGGCCGGCTGGACCAGGCCCTGGCCTCCTTCCTCGGCGTGCTGGACGGCCGCCTCGCCGGCAAGCCCGACGACGTGCCGCTGGAAAAACTGCCCGACCTGACCCGCGCCGACCGCGAGCTGGTCGAAGACAGCTTCCGCGTCACCAGCCTGGCGCTGCAGAACCTGCAGGGCGCGGAGAGCATCCCGGCGCTGATTCAAAGCGACGCACGCCGCAGCTACGAGGTGCGGCTGTACCAGCAACTGGCCGCGCTGTACCTGAAGCAGGAACGCCCCAAGGACGCCGCCGACACCTACCTCGCCTTCGCCCGCCTGCACCCGCAGCACGGCCAGGCACCGGTGCTGCAGGCCCGGGTGATCGAGATCTACGAAAAAGCCGGCTTCGCGCAGCAGGCCCTGGCCGAGAAGAAGGCGTTTGTCGGCCTGTACGGCCCGGGCAGCGCCTTCGAGAAGGCCAACCCCGTCGCGTGGAAGCAGGCCCAGCCGCTGGTCAAGACCCACCTGGCCGCGCTGGCCGCTCACTACCATGCGCTGGCCCAGGCCAAGCCGGCTCCGGTCACTGCCGCCAACCGCGGCCCGACCGACGCCGAGCTGGCCGCGCAGCACACCGCCGCCGTCACCGAAGCCGTGCAGTGGTACCGCGCGCTGCTGGCCGCCTTCCCGGACGACGCCGAAGCCGCGCGCAACCGCTTCCTGCTCGCCGAGCTGCTGTTCGAGAACAAGCGCTTCGCCGAAGCTGCAACCGAATACGAGCGCGTGGCCTATGCCGCAGCGCCTGCGCCCGCCGCCGCTGCTTCGGCGCCCGCTGCCGCGCCAGCCGGCAATGCGGATGCCGGTTACGCCGGCCTGCTGGCCCACGCCGAGCAGGCCAAGCTGGCAGGCGACGAGCAACGCACCACGCTGCAGCGCGAAACCGTCGCCAGCGGCCTGCGTTTTGCCAAGCGCTACCCGGCCGACTCGCGCACGCCGGCCGTGTTGGCGAACGCCGCCGACACGCTGCTGCGCCTGGGCGACGCCCCCGCCGCTGCCGACGCCGCACGCCAGTTGCTCGCGCTGCAACCCGCCGCACCCGACGCACAGCGCCGCGTCGCCTTCACCGTGCTCGGCCAGACAGCGTTCGACGCCAAGGACTACGCCGCTTCCGAGAAGGCCTACCGCGACAGCCTGGCGCTCACTGCCGCCAATGCCGCAGAACGCAGCGGCCTGGCCGAACGCCTGGCTGCCGCGATCTACCAGCAAGGCGACCAGGCCCGCGCCGCCGGCCGCAGCGCCGAGGCCGCCAACCACTTCGAGCGCGTGGCCGAAGCCGCGCCGTCGTCCAGCGTGCGCGTGAATGCGCAGTACGACGCTGCCGCCGCGCGCCTGTCGCAAAAGGACTGGGCAGGTGCCGTGCGCCTGCTGGAAGACTTCCGCCAGCGCTACCCGAACCATGCGCTGCAGAAGGACCTGCCGCCCAAGCTGGCGCTGGCCTACACCGAGCTGGGCCGCTGGGCCGAAGCAGCCGCCGAGACCGAGCGCGTGGCCGCCGCCACGCCGGACGCCGAGCTGGCCCGCGCCGCGCGCTGGCAGGCCGCCGAGCTGTACGAGAAGGCCAATGCCACGCCGCAGGCCGCTGCAGCCTGGGAGCGTTATGTGCGCCAGTACCCCGCGCCGCTGGACGCGGCCATCGAAGCCCGCGCGCACCTGGTCAAGCTGAACGCCGGCAACCCGACGCGCGCACTGGCCTGGCAGCAGGAGATCCTGCAGGCCGACCGCGCCGGCGGCAGCGCGCGCACGCCACGCACCCGCGCGCTGGCCGCGCAAGCGGCGCTGGCACTGGCCGAGCCGGTGGCGGCGCGCTACCGGCAAGTCGCACTGGTCGAGCCGCTGCAGGCCGCGCTGAAGCTGAAGAAGAGCAGGTTCGACGAAGCGCTCAAGGCTTATGCCCTGGCGACCGAAGACGGGGTGGCTGACACCGTGACTGCCGCGACCTACCAGACCGCCATGCTCTACCAGGACTTCGGCCAGGCCATGCTCAGCTCCGAGCGGCCCAAGAAGCTCTCGAAGACCGAGCGCGAACAGTACGACGTGCTGCTGGAGGAGCAGGCCTTCCCGTTCGAGGAAAAGGCCGCCGAGTTGCACACACTCAACGTCCAGCGCAGCACGCAAGGCCTGTACGACGACAGCGTCAAGCGCAGCTTTGCCGCGCTGCGCACGCTGCGCCCGGCCCGCTACGGCAAGGCAGAACGCAGCAACGACGATCTCAGCGCACTGCCGCCCCAGGCAGCCGAGGCCGCACGGCAGCGCGAGGCCGGCCAACTGGCCGAGGCACTCGCCAGTGGGGATGCTGCCTTGACCGCCAAGCCCGACAGCGCGACCCTGCACGAGCAGCGCGGCCTCACGCTGCGGCTGATGGGCCGCTTTGCCGACGCGCGCGCCGCCTACGAAAAAGCCCTGGCGTTGGATGCCAACCATGCCAACGCCGCGCTGAACCTGGGCGTGCTGCTGGACCTGTACCTGGACGATGCCGCCGGCGCCCTCGCCCAGTACCAGCGTTACCTGGCGCTGACCCCCGCCGGCGACCCGGCGGTGGCCAAGTGGGTCACCGAGCTGAAGAACCGCAAGCCGGCGCCTGGCGCCGCAAAGAAGGAGGCCACCTGATGCACCCTGCCCGCTGCCTCACCTTGTTGAGCCTGGCCGCCGCGTGCGCCATGCCGGCGTGGTCCCAAACCAGGTCCGCGAAACCCGCTGCCGCGCCCGCTGCATCTGCTTCAGCCGCCGCGCCGGCCGACAGTGGCAACACCGACCACGCCGACCTGGAGACGACCCAGATCATCGGCAACCGCGAGTTGCCCAAGGTGCTTTACATCGTGCCGTGGAAACGCCCGGTACCGACCTCGCTGTCCGGCAAGCCGCCCGGCAGCGTGCTGGACGAAGCGCTGGCGCCGCTGGACCGCGACGTGTTCCGCCGCGAGGTGGCCTACGGCGCCAACGCGCCGGACGCCAAGGCAGCTGCGAAACCAGACGCCACCAAGTGACGCCGCACCGCGCCGACCCGATTCAGATTCCTCTTTTCTTCCCGACTTTGCCTGTACCCGGAGCCTCCCGATGAATGCCATCAGTATCGCCATCAAGTTCATCCAGGACTGCGGCCTGTTCATCTACCCCAGCCTGCTGATCATGGCGCTGGGCGTGTCGATCGCGATCGAACGTTTCATCTTCCTGCGCCGCGCGCGCAGCGAGAACCGCAAGCTGTGGGAGAAGGTGCAGCCGCTGCTGCAGGGCGGCCAGTGGAAGGAAGTCAACAGCCTGGCGTCCAAGAGCGACGCGGCCATCGGCAAGCTGGTGCACAACGGCCTGGCCCGCATGCAAAGCTCGCGCAAGCGCGACGACATCGACGCCGCGATGGAGGAGGGCATGATGGAAATCGTGCCGCGCCTGGAAAAGCGCACCCACTACATCGCCACCTTCGCCAACGTCATCACGCTGGTCGGCCTGCTGGGCACCATCATGGGCCTGATCAAGGCCTTCACCGCCGTGGCGCAAGTGAACCCGGCCGAGAAGGCCGAGCTGCTGTCGGCCTCGATTTCCATCGCAATGAACAACACCGCCGTCGCGCTGATGGTGGCCATTCCCTTCCTGCTGATTCACGCTTTCCTGCAGGCCCGCACCGCCGAGATCGTCGACGGCCTGGAAGCCGCCAAGATCAGCTTCCTGAATGTCGTGCAGCGCCTGGCGCCCGAAGGCAGCGTCAACCGCCCCGCCACCGCTGACAGCGCAGGTCGGCCGGCATGAGGGTGCGCCGACTCCGCAAGGAAACGGCGCACCTGGAAGTCACCGCGTTCATCAACCTGATCGTGGTGCTGGTGCCCTTCCTGCTGTCCACCGCCGTCTTCACCAAGCTGGCGGTGATGGACCTGTCGCTGCCCGCGCCGGCCGCCGGCGTGATGCAGTTGCAGGTCGACAAGCTGCAACTCGAAGTGGTGATCCGACCGGACGCGCTGGACGTGGGCGACCGCGTGGGCGGCCTGATCCTGCACATCCCGAACACCGCAGACGGTGCCTACGACTTCAAGGCGCTGAACGCCGAGATGCTGGTCATCAAGCAGCGCTTCCCGGACGAAAAGGCCGCCAGCGTGCTGGCCCAGGCCAACACGCCGTACGAGACCCTGGTGCAGGCCATGGACGCGATGCGCGCCACGCCCACGCCAGACCCGGCCCACCCCGGCCGCACGGTCAGCACCGAGCTGTTCCCGGCACTGGCCATTGGCGATGCGCCGGTGAGGTCGACCGGCGCCGCAGCGCCAGCCACCGCGCAAAAAGGCAAGTGAGGACCGCATGAAACTCACGCCGCTGCAAAAACGCGCCGCCCGCAAGGCGCGCAACCAGACCGGGTTGGACATGAACCTGGTCTCGCTGATCGACGTCTTCACCATCCTGATCTTCTTCCTGCTGTCCAACTCGACCGAGATCGACATCCTGCCGAGCAACAAGGCCGTGATGCTGCCCGAATCGGCGGCCGAGACCTCGCCGCGCGAGACGCTGATGGTGCTGGTCAGCGCCAGCGAGATCATCGTCGGCAGCAAGGTCGTCGCCTCGGTGCCCGAGGTGATGGCATC
>Ga0307514_10005521_pt1 | contig 11236 bp, 8 predicted proteins | sample 16_EM_MG_FD_203088 | JGI IMG/M metagenome (GOLD analysis project Ga0307514, IMG submission 203088) | Populus trichocarpa ectomycorrhiza microbial communities from riparian zone in the Pacific Northwest, United States - 16_EM | ecosystem: Host-associated > Plants > Roots > Unclassified | place... | reverse complement strand
TTAAAAAAAAAACGCCAATCCTTCCCCACCTATACCGATAGGTACGGTACACGGGGTACTACACCAGAGTAAGACTTCAATAGGTAGGTATATATTCGCCTTTTATATTACCATTTGATCCGCCAATGCACTAGGCTTTGAGTAGTAGAGTACCTACCTACCTACCTACCTTACTCGTACATGGAATTCGAGAATCAACCACCAGGCGGCGATCTCGATCGCGATCTCCTGCATTACATATGCATGCCGTTGACCCCCACGCCCACCGTCCTTCACTCTACCTACCTGCTCTACTCTATAGCACAAGATAGGTACTATCAGTATCCCACAGGGCCTATTATAACTCTACTCTATTGCTGCATATACACTGGCATCACTAATATTTTTTTCTGCCTCACCTATCATGACTTATGCTTATAGGTGGTGGGATCACCCGCTCATACATACCGTGCCTAGGTAGTACAGTACGTATAGCCCCCACGCTTTTAATGGGCAAGTGTTCATTAGGCTGGGTAGATATGATATCTATCTATTCATTGCTTATAGGATGAAGTGGATGGATGGGCGGGCCGATAGATGTCCAGTGAGTGTGTGGGTTGAGTGATGTCCAGTGAACAAGTGGATGAGGTGATAAACTCCACTAACGGTCCTAAATCCCTGATCCCGTGCCACGTCGTCGAGGTACATTATCACGCGTCACGAAATTTTTAGTACAGAGGCATAGACATGGCATGGCATGGCATGGCATATAAATTGGGGCTTTTGACCACGATAGTTGGTGTAGAGTACGGTAGGGTACTGTACTGTACATGTCGAAACAGCACACCGAACAACGAACATCACTACTCCAACAACCGCTCAAACCCACTCCCCCACCTCGGCTACAGAGTATGCTTTGTGAAGTAGGCCAGATGGGTAGCTACCTATATTGCAATGATTATTGCGGGATAAGAGAGGAGCCCTGGATGAACCTCGTGGCCACTCTTACCTGTCTCAAGCATTTGCCACTGGTTTATTTCCAAATTCTCCTCACCTGATATGTCATAGAGACGCTGTTACCGCCTACGTTACCTGCGCTGGTCTAGAGTGGCTTCTGCGTACAACGTCCTGTGTCCCCATCATTGGAACAAGTACTAGCCAGCACACACAACTCGCAGCAATTCTGTACTATACTTCTAATCCTCACACAGAAGTGATTCGCGGCCTCTCGCCAGCCGCTAGTATATTCCATACTCTTATTACGTCTGGTACCCACTACATTAAGTTAGCAATATATGTATCAAGTCCAAGCTGAAGTAAAGCAGTAGCATAGTCGAGCCACTACAGTGATATAAGTTTACCCCCAATCCCAAGTTCCCCATCAGTAGCCAATCAGGTACCCCAATATATGCCCATCCTATCATATCCTAACCCCAGCCGTTACCATAGGTATCCCAGTCTCACAATGTGAATCAAAAGAAATATTACCCCCTCTAGTAAAATTAACCCGAGTGCACAGACAAAAGGTAATAGAAGAAGAAGAGAACGACGTCAGTCATAATAATGTGAAACACCAAACCCCACTTCTCTAAATACAGCCCCGCTGCAACGCCGGGAGGGCGGGAAGAAAAGAAATGCGAAGATATGACGTGATGGGACAGGAGGAAAAAACGTAGCTGTTGGAATTCAACCAATCAAGTGTGTGATTCTCAAGCACGCTCCAACCAAGTCAATGAGTTAACAGCTTAACAAGAGCGAGAAAAGCATGAACATGATGAAAGGCCCCACTGAAACTCCAGTAATGAATTATTTCATCAAGTGAAGAAGTAGAAGAAAAAGAAAGGAATATTTAAAGAGGCTGAGAGCATCTTCGTCTTCATCTGGTCAATTCCCTCCTATTCTTATTTGGGGTGTATGTGTGGTCGTGCTGTCTGTGCGCCATTGTTGATCATGTGAATTCGACCGGTGGTGTGTTGTGGTACTATTGTACAGTAGCTGCTCGTGCCCCTCCTTCTACGCAGGGTGCTCCAGAAGTGACCAAATCCACCCACGCCCAAGCTATTAGCCATATGTCATGCCGTGGCCGCTCCTTTGCGGCATCGTGTACGAATAGTATAAAGTGGAATGGTTAAAGCCCGTTGATGGGACACTCTTGCAAAATGCTTCCCTAGCTGTGCTTCTATCTTTCCTTAGCCACTACCGATGTGATCTAGAAGCAGCCTTTGCAACTCCGGAATCCTATAGGGCTTTGCCATGAGTCCCCGCATTCCAACTTCCATTGCCTTCCTTCCAGCTTCCCTTGTTATATCAGCGGTCACTGCCAATATTGTAACCGCGGGTTTTCCAGTCATTCCATCTCTACACTTTTGCAATGCCAATATCTTCTTGGTTGCCTCATAGCCGTCGCATTTCGGCATCCAAAGATCCATCAATACCAGAGAGATTTCTGGTTCGCCTGGCTTTGCGTCCTCTTCCATAACCTTGATAGCCTCAAGGCCGTCAACAGCAGTGCGAATGCTCTTGTTAGGTATACCAAGTCTCTCAAGCGTGCGTACAAGAAGGTTACGGTTGATTGGATTGTCTTCGGCAACGAGAATCCGAAGGTCTGGGTAGAGGGTGCCAATGTTGGCTGTGAAACTGACGACTTTCGGTGCCTTTGACATGGCGATAGTGGCAGGTGGTAGGGTAATTGTAGGTTTTATTGACCTCGATAATGCTGGTGGTGCCAAATGTGGTGGAGACACTGGTAACACTGGGGAGGAAGTTGCTGTCCGAAGGAGACCTTTCTCGTTGATGACGGGGGAAGGACGCTTCAACGCTTCAACATTGGCAGGACACGAATACCTTGCGGGTGATGAAGGCCGCACGGTAGAGCCCCGAGGTGCATTATTGGGGATTATCCTTCTCGCATCCAGCTTCAAGCTTCCGACCAATGGCTCTAACACATCCAAACCCGACGCTGATACATTAGAATGAATGAATGCCCCAGGTGTCTTGAGCGGTGTCCCTGGCAAGCTACTCGGGGTATTTGCAGGAGAGGTTGGCAAACGAATTATGAACTCGGATCCAGTAATTGGACCCTTCGTTGATGTCCACTCACACCACACATCCCCACCCATTTTTCTGGCAAGACCCTTCGCTACCATCAGACCGAGGCCTAAACCATCAAGAGCACGTGTGATGGAGGTGTCTTCGCGGGAAAATGGCTTGAACAAGCTAGGTAGGAATGCAGATTTTATTCCACAGCCTGTGTCGAGAATGCTGAAAATGACATTGCGTGAGGATGGATTCGCCATTGATACGGTAAGTCGTATGTATCCTCCATCTGAAAATTTCACCGCGTTGTGAAACACACAAGAGATCAATTTCTTGAGCGCAAGTTCATCGACTATCCAGCTGTCAGCCAAAGCATATAGTGAAGGAGAAACTGGGACGTACTGATTATAAAATCTGGCACTTCATATGCTACGCTCAATTCGATTGTAGTAGTAATAGTCTCTTTGTCATTCCCCTTAGTCGTGACAGTAACCCTTTCTCCTAGTTCACGTTCCACAGTACGCGTATTCTCTGGACGGCCACCCATTCTGAGGCACTGGTGGATCACATCATGAAGGAGTTCACGAAGCTTGACGGGCCGCGAGTTCAGGAGTACTTGGCCAGTAGCATCGAATATCAATGCGACGGTGCCGGGCGGCGTGGGAGATGATGTACAGGGAGATACCATACCAGATGTTGGAACGATCGAGGAAGATCGCTTAAACGTAGATTCCAGGGGCATGCGCCCTTGAGGGGGGCTACTGGAGCTTCGTGGCCGAGTCCGTAGCACCCTTTTTTGAACCCTCGTAGGAGAGGCAGGTAGGGAGATATCCGCCGTTGTCGTTGTTGGCCTCTCCACCGGAGCTGTGTTTATCTCCAAAGGCAAGAGCGAATTTCGTCGTATCATCAGGCCCTTCTCATCTCCAAGGGGCAGGCTATAATTTTCTGGGATATCAATAGCGGGTATCTCCATGTCTAGGTCGTATGCATGAACCATATTATCTGCGGCGTATATTGCCCTCATCGAGCTATCTAACCAGACTATTAGTCGTAGGTGCCAAATTTGACCTGGGGAACAAACCTTGAGCCACCTCAATATTTTCCAACAAACTTTTAACGATTGACCTCCGTGTGTGAGTTTTAGTTGCGGCGGCGAGGTCCTTGATGGAGGCTTGTATGAGATCTAGCATACCTACCACACCTTGCATGGGGGTTCGTAGCTCATGGGATACATTTCGAGCGTAGGGCTTGAACGATATCTTGCAACAGTGTGGAAACTCAGCATCTGGAAGCTCGCCAGGTGTCGTAGTAGCCTGCTCCGCTGCCAACTGGTTGACAAGATGAGACTGTACCAAATCTTCAAGAGCATGGAGGATCATAGTGATGCATCCCCAAGTCATCGGTGGCCTCGAGTGCAGTCCCTCCCTCGTCCAAAGCAGTCCCATTTGTGTCATAGACTCTGTGCCATACGAGAGTGGTACACATAACATTGCCTCATATGGTATGAAGTCCAATGATAATATGTTCTTCATAATGGGATGCTTTTCTGTCAAAGAATGGGGAATAAGGATGACTTTCTCCTGGGCCAGGGAGTGTTCAGTGACATATTCTTGCAAGTGGTATATCTTCCTTTTGCCTCTCCCGTCGTCAAGGCATGATGCTATAGCCAACATCTTTTGTGTTCCAGTGCATTTGGGGTCGACACAAGGGTGGTCTTCCGTTGGCGCATTGTCCACATCGTCTTGTATCCGGCGAGCGACAAAGGAAGATTGAGCACCGGTAATCTCGACCATTCCCTCAACTAGTATCTGCCAAAAATCATCAGAAGCAGCTTTACTGCGTAGAACTGTTTTAAGTTCCCATATCTCCCGTGCCGCCTTTTCCTCAGCATCCAAAGCAGCAGCGCACAACCCACTCGAGAAAGGCCCAGGCTTACTACGCCTCATCATCCAAGCCGAGAAGGCTCCTGCTGGGCTATGTATTCCTGTTGTTCTCATCATTGACATCCGTGAATCTTGTCAATAACCGTTTGCATGCTCTCAGTCACGTGGATCTCAAACTCCGTATCAAGAGGGGATGGGAAACATTAATCCAGCCCAGATATGTATAAACCTCCGGTTGGCAGCTTCGTTGGGGATGCTGGCTGAGATATAAACGTGGGGCCACAAAAGCAACCTCTGGAACCTGCTTGTTATATAAGTAGCCCGAAGCAAGCTCAGTACTCGCATAGGGTTCTATCTCGGAAAGCTCGACCCCCCCCTCCGTCGAATGGGCCCCTGTCGATTAATTCTCCATAAGAGTTGTAGCACATGTAAGAGGAGCATACCAACCACCACAGCCAGTGAGCGCCGTGCGAGTCAACAGTAAGTGGGTGCACAGGCCATGCCAAACTCAATGCCGCATGAACTGGGCCCCAATACAAATGTGGGCTTAGTATTTGTCTTCTTGGATCAACACGGGAAAGATAGGCCTCCTGCTGGTGTTGCACTCCCAGATGTCTGTAGCAAAAAGGCAGAGCCAGGCATACGCTCTGCTGTGGAAACATCACACCCCTCCAGGCTGGCTAGAGTTGTGGAGGCACGGATGTATGCGAACGTGCCCTAAATCGGCTGGTGCAGTAGTCTTTTCAAATTTCTTGCCCCCGCACTGATCAGTGTGTACTCTGATTTCGTACCGCTAATAGCTGAGCACATCCAAATGCGAGACAGCAGCACCCACCTCATGGCCCAATTGCTGGCGATACCGAGGTGTGAACCACCCACCTCTGTTACCTGTTGTGCTGGAACTTAGCCCAGGACACAGTGATGTACGGCACACAAGCATGCAGATCGTTCCCTGCCACGATCGTGGTTTGTGTGCGAGAGTCCCAATATATTAACTGGTGTTCTGGCATGCCCAAGCTCAAGTATACTTGATCCAGCTTATCAGTACCATACTGCTAGCACTCAACGATTCTATGCCGGATCCGAACGATTAACCACAAGGATCTGGGCTGGCTCAAGCCCACGCAAATTGTTTCAGCCCTCCAACCTTTTTTCCTAGGTACCCACACTGTACATATCTGTCCGTCTCATTTACCAAGAACGAGACATTTCAATTCAGTCGCCTCTTTTCCACATACCGGGGACCCCAGCAAACGGCAAGGGGCTCCACGTCCACTCCATTATTTATCCCTGTCCTTAGTTGAGATTTCCCTCATGCATCGACAGACGCAAGGAAAAATATAAGCTCATCCCCAAGTCCAGGGTTGCGTGGTTGTTTTCCCCAGCTATTCGGATCGACCCCTGTTAGCTACAGCCCGTGAGTGTGGGGGAGAGAGGGGGGGGATTTCCACTTGCCCCTGTCATGGTACAAAGGAGTGGATTTCAATTCTAGCCGCAGTGGAGTCCGAGGTACAGTAGGTACATGTATCGATTCCTCGACAGGTACACAGAATGGAGGGCTGAACCAGCGTTGGGATGAGGTAGATAAGACGTGACAGCAGTATCAGGAACCATCCAGCCACCAGGATGGCAGGAACGCCAAACACTCCAGCTGAAAGTTATTTGTAAAACACGCCCGCACAGCCGACACTGAGGAATCAACACGCTGTTCCTGTCGCCTTCTGTGGTAGTGAAGCTCTTCGATAAGAGGGCTGCATGCGGCTCAGCAGCACACCACCAATTGACCTCTTAGCAAGCTGTGGACGCCATATCAACCACCTGGTGTTTGGCGTGTCTGTGACTGTGCATTCTCCATGGCCTTGAACTTCGCTTCCTGATACAGATCTGCAGTGCCTCCAGCAAAATCGAGGTCGTGTTCCGGAGATCAAACATCTGCTGTGGAAAGCCACAAAAACGTGCCAGTTATGTGTGGCTTGGGTTTTACATAAGTACTGTACGGAAGTTGGATGGTGGCTAGGATGGTGGTAAGTATGTTTTTGTCACTACCCTAACATTCTGCTTTATCTAACGGTGCTAGGCTGAGACTGTTCCCGTTGGCGGAAGAACCGTTGATTAAGTATGAGCCCTTCATCCGATTGGACCAGTCCCAGATTGTTTGGTTGTTGACCCGACAGTGGAATTCCCTGTAACCTTAAAACCGTGCGCAATCTGCGGCCCGTGGTTGACTGACATTGGTGCCTTGAAACTACACAACTCCGCGGAAGGGAATAGAGGGCCATGACAACGTTTCTTTGTTTTGCATACCGCAAAGCACACCGAGTCAAGGGTGCGTTCTCGTGGCTATCATGGCCCTTCGCTTCAGCTCGGACCGTCTTTCGTTCTTTAACATCGCCAGCCATTACATTTCTACCACTTGGTGTGCGGAAACGGTCATCATTGCGGTAGTACCAAGGCTAACAAACAGACAGTTGGACATGATGAAGGTTATAATACGCTTTCTCCAACATGGCACAATTCGACTCACTTCCGGTCACCAATGACCAGCATTCTTCCCTAATTACCCTCAATCTCATCAAGAATATACTTTCTGTCGTTTGTTTATATACCACCCCACCCTCCCTGGCACTTGTACTATATACCCGCATTTTAATTACGGATATATTGGATATCAACAAATCTCACTTTACCTAATCGACATGGATGGTATACATCAGCGGATACCCGATATCCTACAAGCAGTCACGATACGCGAGACACATAGATTTTATACGACCCTATTGTCCTACATACATATGTGGACATGCATATTATGCATTCACATTTAGACCAGCGATATTCGGGGTCACATATGGAGAAGGGCACCCGTGCTCGATCTCTCGCTTTGTCCCTCCTCCCCCTTACCAGCACACGCTCACCTATCCTCATTGCCCTGATAGGCCTTCCTTTTACAAAACCATAGAAAGCAGGCGCCCACGTCACGACCCATTGACCATGAGAGTGGTGAGCTTCAGAGATATACGCCGGTGCCGTACCACTGCAGGTAAAGCACAGGCACAGGCAGGCTCGGGCGATACGAGAGAGCGCTGTGTGTACCTAGTCTGGATGTTCCCGAAACCATAGGTATACAGTGAAGGGTCAGGCAATTACAGGCAAGTAGCTATCGCTTGGGAAAGTCTGTATGCCTACACATGACTTCACTAGTTGTAAACTGACACATTACCCCAATAGGGTGAACTGTGGGACTTAGGCATACAACCGGATGTCTTTCCTCTATAAATCTGCACACCCATCAGCCAGATTCGCAACATCATGGATTTGGCTCCTATCTATATCCTTCCCACTCATCGGTGGCCAAACCGCCCGATCTCAATGCCGCATTGCATCTGCATGTGGCATGGGGCTGGGCTACGAAAAGAAATGAGAAATCGGATATCACTTCACAAGATGTGATATATAACTATTTTGAGAAGTGCATATACAGTACAATATATGTTTGTCGGAAGGCAACCACACAGCCAGCAAGCACGATTGAGCAGACCCAAACCAGTTAAGCTTGGGAATGGTGGCAAACTGAGCTGCGCTGAGACCTGCCTGTCTAAGAGATTGGCTGGACTGTCGAGGGATGGTGAAGGTTTCGTGGTCGTGGTCGTGGTCGTGCGGCCCAACCGCTACACCCCTCCCTTTTCATGCCAACGGTACCAGAAGTGGCATGAAATGTGAGATGTGTAATGTGATATACCCTTTTTTTTTTTGTATACCGATAGGTAGCCATACAGCAGTGTATACTCAAACACGCACTAGAACACAAGCATGTACCCATCCACACATAGCCAGCTATCCCCAGGCTGGAATGAAATCACGCTGCGCCGTGAGGGTGCAGTGACTAGTGGCATCGGGTCGGCTGCTCGCTTAATCTGGTGGGTATGGTGGTTGCGGTAGGTTACCACAGAATCACCGATGGAGAGGAACCCCTATAGGCTATTTATGATCATGTGAGCATCCTCCTTATTTATGTCCTACGGCCCACCATGTTCCATGTGACGCAAATGGAACCCTGATCCTTGAGACCAGATATCAAGTACGGCATTGGCGTTTTGGAGTGGAACAGCAGAGCGGTGGGTGGGCAGGTCATCACTGTCAGCAGAACTCGGTATATGCCGTACTCCTTTACCTACGTGGGTGCTAAGCACGAGGTCAAGCAGTTTTAAACCGTTACAGAGGCGGCCCGGTGAGCCGGGATGGCGGGTAGTTGAAGGTTTCAAATACCCATTTTCTTTTTTCTGCTGACACTCTGATGAGTAACCATGGTGCTGCACATTGATTGACAGGGCACGGCTAATGCCGGTGCCATGGAAGTCAAACTTTGGAGCCCTTGTTTCCGTGGGGCTACCTTATTGAGACTGTAGGACCAGATTTTTGCACGTACTGTTACTCTAGCCTAATGCAATACGGGGTGAAAAGGCTCCTTGCAAACCCGTGTAGGTATTCTACTCACCATCCTACTCACCATCTCAATGTCTTGGGGTGTATATACCTAGTAGGACTAGATATGGGAACACAGCTACCGGTACACCTATGTGGCAATGTAAGACCGTTACTAGTTCCAAATCGTTACTTGTCTCTGCCCCTGCCCGATCTGTTCGGGACTGGCAATCTGTAACCCTCCTCCTTGAATTACATGTCCCCCTTCAGAATAGGGGAAAGTCCAGTTCCTTGTGGAAGGCAAGCCACATGACATTATTAGGGTGAGAGCCGTGCACATGGAGCCTTGGGTGGTAGGTACCTGAGGCCTTGCTGAACAATAAATCTCCGCTGTACAACATAATACATCATAGCCACACACGTGACACATTATATTGCCTAAAGTAGTAGTCGAAGGGAGAAACATTCTTCCTGGTCTCGCTCTCTTCTTCCGTGTTGGCACTGGTCTCGTACTACACCGGAGAAAGTTCCGACTCCATAAAGCGTTAGTGCAGAAGGGCCGTGCAACCTGATTTCCTATCTGGGTACTCCGTAGCTGCTAGAGATACGCCATTTGGATCTGGTTCACATACTACAGGCATTACGTAGACTACTGTAGGCACAAGCAGAAGTGACTCTGGAAGCGAGATCGGATCTCCCCTCCAACTAGGTAAAACTGCATACCGGTAGGCCCTTGTACTGAGGAAATTTTGCATGGCTCTTGGGGCGAGTTAGCATTAGCCTGCTTGCTCCATGCCGGAAGTGTGTATTGTCTATCAGTATTCATGACCATGGTTGTGACTCTTCACATTCACCCACCACCATTGAAAGCAATAGCTTAATCTATATAATATAAACAGAAAGTAGCACATGCTAAGAACAACCATCATAGCCATGAACATTAGTATATAATCTCGTACCACAAGGTATCCTAAGGAGTCATAATTAATCAGGACAAGTGTGGATCTGGAGACGTAAGGGGTCCCGTTTTCCTTCATCTATTTCTAGCTAAGGGAGAAAGGGAAAAGAACATAGACCATATCCCATTGTTTCTGTCCTCCCCCTTCCCATTCCCTAAAATGATCATGCACCAATACACCATGGTCTAGTTGAATCGCCAACTTACAAACTACAATAAAAGCAAACTCCAAGTTTCATTAGGCATTCACTCCTCTTCCTCCCCTTCTCTTGGAACTAAGAAAATCCGCATCAAAGTGACTCTATCCCAAAGATTCCCACCTCGCAACCCCCTTCCTCACATCCGTAATCTGGCTTTCACTATCCACACCCTCATTCCACCCATCACCAACAGCCACAGCAACAGCAGCCCCATTCCTCTCAACTATATCCGTCGCAAGCGTCATTGCCCTAACCGGTGGAGGTAGGGGTACTCCCGCCTCAGTTGCAGACATCTTCGCTGCTGGGGGTGGCCCTGAAACTACACTCTTCCGTGTTGGTGGAGGGGGGGGAGGAGGAACGGGGGCGATTGGGATTATTGGGCTCTGCGGTGCTGATTGCGAGGTAGTATACAGATTTGGGGTTGGGGGAAATTTGGCTGTTGATGAGGGTTTTCTCAAACGGGCAGGAGCTGGGGTGGGTTCGGGTTTTGCTGATTTAGATGCTGTTGGTGGTAGGGCTGATGATGAGGAAGTGAGATTCATTGGTTGCAGGGGAGGGGGCTTAGAGAGCCGATTTGGTTGAGGTGATGCCGGAGGTGGTGTTGGTCGAGATGATTGCAGCGGAGGGGACGGTGTGCGTGTAGTGGTAGGGGGGGGTTTTGTCAGGACCGAAGGTTTCCTTGGGACAGGTGGTTTCTTAACTGAGGAGAGAGTTACGCTCTCTGGGGTAGGCGGAATAGGAGAGTTTATAATGACTGA